>ENA-UESE01001936-UESE01001936.1-human-gut-metagenome-genome-assembly--contig:-NODE-1936-length-13715-cov-2.586450_pt1 | contig 13715 bp, 8 predicted proteins | sample MGYA00242995_ERZ507996 | MGnify/ENA primary metagenome ERZ507996 (study PRJEB26167, sample SAMN06115489) | human gut metagenome | host: Homo sapiens | place: China:Sichuan | collected 2015-04-15... | reverse complement strand
GCTGCTGCAGTCCGCAAATTTCGGCACACTGCTGCAGATGGAGGTCGGCGCGATGATGGTCGGAAAGATTGTCAATGAAAATGCCGGAGCGGCGAGACGTGTACAGCGCGGCGAAGAGAAAGGCTATTTTGCCTTCGGTGGTTCGACAGTGATCGTTCTGGCACAGAAGGGAAGCGCAGTGCCGGAAAAACGGATCTGGAATTATTCGCGGCTTGGAATCGAAACGCGGGTACGGCAGGGAGAAACGGTTGGAACGGCCGGAAGAACAGGGTAAAAGCAAAAAAATGGATTGTGAGGAAATGATCTTCACAATCCATTTTTTGTTTAAACGTTTTTTATGCCTGCAGCCGTGTCAGATCCTGGTAGAATGTCGGATACGAGATATCCACACAGCCGGCGCGCAGGATTTCCGTCGGTGTCTCTGCGGCAAACGAAGCGATTGCAAACGACATCGCAATGCGGTGGTCGAGGCGGCTGTCGATTTGGGCGCCGTGGAATGGTTTTCCGCCCTCAATGATCATGCCGTCGTCCGTGCCTTCCAGGGAAACACCCATCGCGGTGAGTTCGTTTACCATGATATCAAGACGGTTCGATTCTTTGACTTTCAGCTCCTCCGCATTCCGGATCACGGTTGTACCGTTCGCTGTGGCGGCAAGAACCGCGATGATCGGGATTTCATCGATCAGGGTCGGGATCAGTTCGCCCTCGATGACGGTGCCGGAAAGAGACGGCGTATAGCGCACGAGAAGGTCTGCAACCGGTTCTCCGCCGGAGTTCTGCTCATTCAGAAGTGTGATGTCAGCACCCATGGCGCGGCAGACGCGGAGTATACCGTCGCGGGTCGGGTTGATGCCGACATTTTTCAGGAGCACCTCAGAGCCTGGAACTATCAGCGCGGCGGCGATGAAGTAGGCGGCGGAGGAAATATCTCCCGGCACACGGACGAGATTTCCATGGAGATCCGGGTCCGGCAGAACCGATGCGGTCAGCCCTTCGGAGGCAACGTCGGCGCCGAAGAATTTCAGCATCAGCTCCGTATGGTTTCTGGAAAGAGCCGGTTCGGTAACGCTTGTTTTTCCGTCAGCATACAGTCCGGCAAGCAGGACACACGATTTGACCTGTGCGGATGCGACCGGCGAAAGATAGGAGATGGCGTGGAGCGGATGGCCGTTGATCGCAAGCGGCGCACAGCCGTTTTCCGGAATACTGCGGATGGAAGCGCCCATCTGGGTCAGCGGATTGATGATGCGTCCCATCGGCCGTTTCTGAATGGAGGTGTCACCGGTCAGTGTACTGGAAAAGTTCTGGCCGGAAAGAATGCCGGAGATCAGGCGTGTCGTTGTTCCGCTGTTTCCGCAGTCGAGAACGGCGGACGGAGCCGAAAGCCCGTGCAGGCCTTTTCCATGAACGAGGATGCGCTCCGGCGTGTTCTCGATCTCAATGCCCATACTGCGGAAGCAGGAGATGGTGGAGAGACAGTCGGCACCCTGTAAAAAGTTTGTGACTTCTGTGGTTCCCTCTGAAATGGCACCGAACATGACGGCGCGGTGGGAAATGGATTTATCGCCCGGCACGGAGATTTCTCCGCGCAGAGGACGTACTGCTTTCTGGAACTGCATAACGTAACTTCCTCCTGTCAAGATATACGCGCTTTTAATTGCGGATATGAATGGTATAGCCATGGTCTTTTAAGACCTTCCGGGCAAGAATGCCTGCCTGCTCTTCATAAAATTCAATGCGGAGAGCACCCTCTTCGAACTCGCGGTTATGCGTAATGCCGATATTTTTAATACTGATCTGGTTGATGGCAAGAATTGTTGTAACGGCTGCGATTCCGCCGGCTTCATCGAGCAGGTCGCAGTAAACGACGTATTCTTTCTTTGTCGGTCCATAGGAAGAATCTTCCATGGAATTCCGGTATTCGAGGGAACTTTCAAACATATTGTAGAGCTCGTGCCCCTTTTTGTTATCGACCAGATACTTTGCCTGGACGAGAAGGCGGATATAGGAATCCAGCACATTCGAGAGCTGCTTCTGGTTTGAGAGACAGATCTGCTGCCATACCTCCGGGGAGGAGGAAGCGATGCGGGTGATGTCCTTGAAGCCGCCTGCAGCAACGGTTTTCATCTGCTCTTCCGGTGTGTCCAGGGATGCGAGTGCATTGACCAGGGTAGCGGCAACGATATGCGGCAGATGACTGACACCTGCGGTGATGTAGTCGTGCTCTTCGTATGTTAAAACCATCGGGATCGCCTTTAAGGACTGGACAAGATCAACGAAAGCGGAAACTGTCGCGATCTCAACATCTGGTCCGGGTGTAATCATATAGTAAGCATTTTCCAGCAGGTAATCGGTGGCGCTGGAATATCCCGTCTTTTCGGAGCCTGCCATCGGATGGCCGCCGATAAACTGGTGCGTCATGCCGAGGGTCTCAACCGCCTGATGGATTTCTCCTTTTACACTTCCGACGTCTGTGATGATACAGCCCGGTTTTGCGATGCCTTTTACGAACGGAAGATAGGAGATGTTGGTGCTGACAGGAGCACATAAGAAGATATAGTCACAGTCGGCAAAGCGGTCGTCCCGTTCTTCCAGCGCGATATCAATCACGCCTTCCTGAATTGCCTCTTCGATCGTCGCTTTGGTGCGGCAGTAGGCCATCAGTTTATACTCCGGGTGAACCTTTCTGAGGGTTTTTGCAATGGAGCCGCCGATGAGGCCAAGGCCGATAAAGCCGATACAGATTTTTTCAGATGTATCACACATAATTCAAGTAGTCCTTTCTGACAATTTTCGTAGGTAAATCGTATAAAAGACATTGTAAAGCATCTGAAATCAAATGTCAAAGATTTCTTGCTTTAAAGCGACAAAGCATTTTTGAAAGGCAGCAATTTTGCTTGTTTTGCAAAATCCGGCAGATTCCACAGAAAAGCCAGATAGAAAAGCCAGATAGAAAAGCGGAAGAAGGGCAGAATAACCAGCTAAAAGACAGATAAAATTGAAAAATTCAGAAATAGATTGTGAAATATGAATAATATACTTGCAAAAAAGCAAAAACTTTAGTAGAATAGTGACTATGATAAGAGGAACGGAAGACGTGAATCTTGATAAAAAGCAGAAAGGCGAATAAGAGCGGCCTTGCAATCTGCAAATTTACTTACATGGGAGGTATTACATATGGACGTTTTTAGAACTGACCGAATCAGAAATGTGGTGCTGCTGGGGCACAGCGGCTCCGGAAAGACAAGTCTGACCGAAGCTATGGCTTATCTTTCCGGTATGACAAACCGTCTCGGAAAAGTGACAGACGGAAATACCGTCAGCGATTTTGACAAAGAAGAAATCAAGCGCAAATGCTCTATTTCCACAACGCTTGTCCCGGTCGTATGGGGAAAAAATAAGATCAATGTTCTGGATACTCCTGGAATGTTTGATTTCGTAGGAGAAGCACAGGAAGCCGCTTCCGCAGCAGATGCCGCTGTAATCGTGGTATCCGGAAAGGCCGGCGTGCAGGTCGGAACCCAGAAAGCATGGGAACTCTGCGAGAAATACAATCTTCCGCGTATGATCTTCGTAACGGAAATGGATCAGGACGATGTCAGCTACCGAGAAGTCGTTGAGCAGCTCACCGAACTGTACGGAAAACGAATCGCACCGCTTCATATGCCTCTGCGTGAAAACGGTAAATTTGTAGGATATATCAATATTGTAAAGAACAAAGGCCGCAGATATATCGAAAAAGATAAAAAAGAAGAATGCCCGATTCCGGATTACTCCGTAGAATATCTGGAGAAGTACCGTGAAACCCTGATGGAATCCGTGGCAGAAACAAGTGAAGAGTTTATGGACCGCTACTTTGGCGGAGAAGAGTTCTCGGTAGCAGAGATTTCCGCAGCGCTTGCCATGAACGTAGGAGACGGCACCATCGTTCCGGTATGCATGGGCTCCCCGGTCAATCTGCAGGGCGTATCGAACCTTCTGGATGATATCTGCGGATACTTCCCGGATCCGTCCACCCGTCCGTGTGCCGGCATCAATCTCAATACGAACGAAATTTTCGAGGCAAATTACGACTTCGCGAAACCGAAGAGCGCGACCATTTTCAAGACGATCGTGGATCCGTTCCTTGGAAAATATTCAATGATTAAGGTTTGCTCCGGAGTTATTAAAAGCGATGATGTGCTCTATAATGTAGATCAGGAATCCGAAGAAAAACTGAGCAAGCTGTACGTGCTCGAAGGCTCCAAGCCGATCGAAGTACCGGAGCTTCATGCAGGAGATATCGGTGCCATCGCAAAACTCGGCGATGCAAGAACAGGCGATTCCCTTGCGACAAAGAACAATCAGGTCCGCTACGGAAAACCGGATGTTTCGACTCCGTACACCGCAAAACGATATAAACCGAAGAACAAAGCCGATGTAGATAAGATCTCCCAGGCCTTTGCCAAGATGATGCAGGAAGACCTGACTATGAAGGCAGTCAATGATTCTGCAAACCATCAGACATTGCTGTACGGCATGGGCGACCAGCACATCGATATTATCGTTAGCAAGCTGCTGGAGCGCTACAAAGTAGAAGTAGAGCTGTCCCGTCCGAAGGTAGCCTTCCGCGAGACGATCCGCAAAAATTCGGATGTAGAAGCAAAATACAAAAAACAGTCCGGCGGCCACGGCCAGTACGGTCATGTAAAAATGCGCTTCTCCGCTTCCGGAGATCTCGAAAAACCATACGTTTTCGAGCAGGAAGTTGTCGGCGGCGCCGTTCCGAAGAACTACTTCCCGGCTGTTGAAAAAGGTATCCAGGAAGCCGTACAGAAAGGCCCTCTGGCTGCTTATCCGGTAGTCGGCGTCAAAGCCGTTCTGTATGATGGTTCTTATCATCCGGTAGACTCCTCCGAGATGGCATTCAAGACCGCAGCGATCCAGGCGTTCAAGAAAGGCTTTATGGAAGCATCCCCGGTTCTCCTTGAGCCGATCGTTTCGATGAAGATCACTGTAGACGATAAATACACCGGCGATATCATGGGCGATCTCAACAAACGCCGCGGCCGTGTGCTCGGCATGAACCCGGATCACAAGGGCCATACGATTATCGAGGCTGATGTTCCGGAACTTGAGATCTACGGATACGGCACAACACTCCGCTCCATGACAGGCGGAAGCGGTGATTTCTCCTATGAGTTTGCGAGATATGAGCAGGCTCCGTCCGATATCCAGGCAAAAGAGATTGAAGCAAGAGCTTCGAAGGTTGAAAAAGCAGAAGAATAAAGCTTTATAAAATAGTGTGATAAAACAGAGAAAATCCGGTTTCGGGAGCAGAATTCGCCCGGAAACCGGATTTTTCTGCGGTTTTTGAAGAAAAACGGAGGATATAGGAAAAAATAAATTGTAAAAACAGGGAAAGAGTGATAGAATACAGCTATATGTTCAAATGTGCATGCTGTCCTATGCGGCAGTGTGAGAAAAAAGAACTTTGAACTTGAACATGCAGGAGGTTACCCATGAGTAAAAGATATGAGCCACAGAACATTGAGAAAAAGTGGCAGAAGATCTGGCAGGACGAGAAAGCCTTTGCCGCCACAGATGATTATACAAAACCGAAATACTACGCACTCGTTGAGTTTCCGTATCCGTCAGGACAGGGACTTCACGTAGGCCATCCGCGTCCGTACACTGCACTGGACATCGTAGCCAGAAAGCGCAGAATGCAGGGTTACAACGTTCTGTATCCGATGGGATGGGATGCATTTGGTCTTCCGACTGAGAACTATGCGATCAAGAACCACATCCATCCGAAGATCGTTACCAAAAACAACGTACATCACTTCAAAGACCAGCTTCAGTCTCTTGGATATTCCTTCGACTGGGACAGAGAGATCAACACGACGGATCCGGAATACTATCACTGGACCCAGTGGATTTTCCTGAAACTTTTCAAAGCCGGACTGGCATATAAAAAAGAGATGCCGATCAACTGGTGTACCTCCTGTAAGGTAGGCCTTGCAAACGAGGAAGTTGTAAACGGCGTGTGCGAGCGCTGCGGAAGCCCGGTTGTCCGCAAAGTAAAGAGCGAGTGGATGCTGAAGATTACCGAGTATGCAGACAAGCTGATCGACGGTCTGGACGGCGTTGACTATATTGAGCGTGTCAAAACTTCCCAGAAAAACTGGATCGGACGTTCCCACGGAGCAGAGGTTGATTTCTCCCTGAAAGATAAACCGGAGAAGCTGACCGTCTACACCACACGCCCGGATACCCTGTTCGGTGTTACGTACATGGTACTCTCCCCGGAGCATCCGTACATCGACCAGTACAAAGATGAGATCAAGAACTGGGATGAGGTCTGCGCATACCGTGAGATGGCAGCCAGAAAATCCGATTTCGAGCGTTCCGAGCTTGCAAAAGACAAGACCGGTGTCATGATCGACGGACTTTCCGCAGTCAACCCGGTTAATGGAAAAGAGATCCCGATCTGGATTTCCGATTATGTACTGATGAGCTACGGCACCGGCGCCATCATGGCAGTACCGGCACACGATGAGCGTGACTGGGAGTTCGCAAAGAAATTCAACATGCCGATCCTCGAGGTCTTTGCAGGCGGCGAAGTACAGAACGAAGTGAACACCGCGGTTTCCTTAACGGACTTTCCGTTGCGGAAGCAAAAAAGAAAATTCTTGAGTGGCACGAAGAGAACCACGTTGGAAAAGCAAAAACAAACTATAAGCTGCGTGACTGGGTATTCTCCCGTCAGCGTTACTGGGGTGAGCCGATTCCGATCGTACACTGCGACAAATGCGGTTATGTTCCGGTTCCGGAAGAATCCCTTCCGCTGGAGCTGCCGGATGTAGAGAGCTACATGCCGACCGATAACGGCGAGTCTCCGCTGGCTGCCATGACAGACTGGGTCAACACCACCTGCCCGTGCTGCGGAGGACCTGCAAAACGTGAGACCGATACCATGCCGCAGTGGGCTGGTTCTTCCTGGTATTACATCCGCTATACCGATCCGAAGAACAAAGAGGCTCTGGCAAGCAAAGAAGCTATGAAATACTGGCTGCCGGTTGACTGGTACAACGGAGGAATGGAGCACACCACCCTTCACCTTCTGTATTCCCGTTTCTGGCATAAATTCCTGTACGATCAGGGCGTAGTTACCTGCCCGGAACCGTATCAGAAACGTACTTCCCACGGAATGATCCTCGGCGAGAACGGCGAGAAGATGAGTAAATCCCGTGGAAACGTTGTCAACCCGGATGATATCGTAGCTGAGTTTGGTGCAGATACCCTGCGTACGTACGAGATGTTCATCGGTGCCTTCGACTTAAGCGCATCCTGGTCTCAGGAAGGCGTAAAAGGATGCCGTCGTTTCCTCGAGCGTGTATGGAAACTGCAGGACAGCCTGGTAGACGGAGATTCCTACTCCAAAGAGCTGGAGTCCAAAATGCACCAGACCATCAAGAAAGTATCCAGCGACTATGAGTCCCTGAAATACAACACAGCGATCGCAGCCATGATGACCCTGGTCAACGAGTTCTACAAAGCCGGAAAAGTAACGAGAAAAGAGTTCGAAACCCTTCTGATCCTGCTGAATCCGGTTGCACCGCATATGACCGAGGAACTGTGGGCAGACCTTGGATACGAAGGCCGTCTGTATCAGACCGCATGGCCGGAGTTTGATGAGGAGAAGACCGTAGAGGCAGTAGCCGAGATCGCTGTTCAGATCAACGGCAAAATGCGCGGAACGATCAAAATCGCCAAAGATGCAGATAAAGAGACCGCAATCGCCGCTGCAAAAGAGGCAGTTGCAGACAAACTGACCGGAAACATCGTAAAAGAAATTTACGTACCGGGAAGAATTGTGAATATCGTTCAGAAATAATAATTATGTAAGCTGAAGAAAGGAGGCTGATTCTTGGAAAAAGAGTCAGTCTCCTTTTGCATAAATATTGCTGTTTAGCAAGGAGGGATACAAAATGGATCTTGAAACAATCAGACAGGAAGCGCGTGCCGTTGCAGAGGAGCTGATTACGACGGCGCAGATGAAACCGGGACAGATTCTGGTAGTGGGATGTTCTTCGAGTGAAATTCACAACAGTAAGCTCGGAACGGATTCCAGCCAGGAGATCGGGCAGGCGGTGTTTGAGGCGCTGTATGCGTGTACGAAGGAGCACGGGCTGTATCTGGCGGCGCAGTGCTGTGAGCATCTGAACCGCGCGGTTGTTCTGGAGCGTGCGGCGGCAGAAAAATACGGTTACGAGCCGGTCTGCGCGGTACCGTGGCTGCATGGCGGCGGATCGTTTGCGATGGCGGCATACTATGGATTGGAGGACGCTGTCACCGTAGAGCGTGTGCAGGCGCATGCAGGTATTGATATCGGTGATGTGCTGATCGGCATGCAGCTGAAGGCAGTAGCCGTTCCGGTCCGGGTATCGCAGAAAACGATCGGAGATGCGCACGTTGTCTGCGCGCGGACAAGACCGAAATACATCGGCGGCGAGCGGACGCATTACGCGGAAGATCCGGAGATGAGAAAGTAAGAAACTGTGATTGGTAAATCAAAAAATGCCGTACAGGCGGAGAAAAATTTCCAACGCTGTACGGCATTTTTGATGTTTGGTTTTACGTTTTATTTCGCTTTTCTGCTTCCGGTAAAAAGAGGAAATGGAATCCACGAGGATGCTCAAATATCGCAGAACCGGCTCTGTTGCGACAGAGAATACGACCAGCAGCATGATACATTTTCTGGACATATCAGAAATGGCGAACAGCTGGTTCAGATAGGTACTGCAGAAAATGAAGGCAATAATCGAGCCGATCAGGATCGTCCAGCGCATCCAGTTGAGCGGCTTGCTGATCCGGTAGAGAATCATAAAACCGACAATGGCGAGCAGTACGGTGGCAGCGGTCGAAATATCTTCCGAGCCGACCGCAAATTCCTGGCCGAAGACGACGAGTGTTGCGACCATCAAAAAGTCGGTCAGCGCCGCAGGCAGGGCCCGTGTCAGAATGTTCGTGATAAAGTGGCCCTCGATCCGGTTTTTGTTCGGCATTAGCGAGAGCAGGAAGCCTGGAATACCGATCGTAAACATACTGATCAGCGAGATCTGGGACGGCTCCAGCGGATACGTCACCATCGAGATCAGTGAGAAGATGGACAGCAGGAACGAGAAAATGTTCTTTACCAGGAACAGCGTTCCCGAGCGCTGCAGGTTGTTGACAACGCGGCGGCCTTCCAGTACGACAGAAGGCATCTTCGAAAAGTCGTTGTCCAGCAGAACGAGCTGTGCAGCCTGTGCGGCAGCGTCACTTCCGGATGCCATCGCAACGGAGCAGTCGGCATCCTTTAATGCGAGCACATCGTTGACACCATCGCCGGTCATCGCAACGGTCTTGCCGTTTTTCTTTAAAGCCTGGACAAACTGGCGTTTTTGGTCTGGTGTGACACGGCCGAACACGGTGTATTTCAGGATTGCTTCTTCGAGCTCTTCCGGTGTCTTTAGAGTGGAAGCATCAATATAATCCTCTGCGTGTGCAATCCCTGCCTGGCGGGCAACCTCAGATACCGTTACCGGAGTATCACCGGAGATGACCTTGACATGGACACCCTGATCTTCGAAGTAGCGGAACGTTTCCGGTGCTTCTTTTCGGATCGGATTGGAGAGAAGCACGTAGCCAAGCGGCGTGACACGGCCGGAGAGTGCTTTTCCATCCGGTACAGTTTCGGATGTGCCGAAGACGAGGAGACGGAATCCCTTTGAGGTATACGCTTCAATTTCACTCTGATAGCGTGCAAAATCATCGCGGAGAACGAACTCCGGGGCACCGAGCACGTAGGAGACATCCGAAAATGTCACACTGGAATACTTGAATTCCGAGGAGAACGAAGTCATCGAAACGGCAGTTTTGCCGTTGTTGTCTTTAAAATATTCTTTCAGTGCCGCCATAGTAATGTTGTCGTTTGACATGGCAGATGCGAAATCACCGACCGCAAGGGAAAGCTCTTCTTTCTGCGGTGCGGGAGCATTTTCGCCGGATTCTGTATCAGGGACTGAACTGGAGCCGACCAGAATCAGATCATGTACTTTCATATTTGTCTCGGTGATGGTTCCCGTCTTATCGACACAGAGCACGTTGACGCGAGCCAGCGTCTCGATACATTTCATATCATGCACGAGAACCTTCTGCGAAGCCAGCCGCATAACGCTGACGGCAAGGGCAACGCTTGCAAGCAGGTAAAGACCTTCTGGGATCATGCCGAGCACGGCGGCCACCATCGAGGTAATGCTCTCACGGAACGTTTCGTGGGAGACGAAAAACTGCTGGCCGAAGAGCAGAAGACCGATCGGAATGATCAGAATGCCGACAACCTTTACCAGCTTGTTGAGGGAGCGGATCATCTCGGACTGTTCGCCCTCTTTCATGGCCTTTGCCTCGAGGGTCAGACGGGAAATGTAGGAATCTTCACCGACCTGGGTCAGACGGCTCTTGCAGCTTCCGGAGACGATAAAACTTCCGGACATCAGCTCGTCGCCCGGGCGCTTGGTAATCTCATCGGATTCACCGGTAAGCAGCGATTCGTTGACCTGTACCTCACCTTCAAGCACGACGGCATCAGCGCAGATCTGTTTTCCTGCGGTAAATACAACAATATCATCGAGTACGAGATCCTCCGCGGCGAGTGTTACCTCAGCCCCGTCACGGATCGCAGTAGCCTTCGGCGCGTTTAAAACAGACAGCTTTTCCAGCGTCTTTTTCGCCTTGATCTCCTGTACAATACCGATCAGCGTGTTCGCGATGATGACCGGCAGAAACGTAAGATCCCGGAACGAACCGGCAAGGATCAGAAAGATGGCAATAATCAGAAAAATCAGGTTGAAATACGTACAGACATTGCTCTTTACGATCTCGGCCGTTGTCTTGGACGGAGGTTCCACCGCGCGGTTGGTCCAGCCGTTCTCGCGGTACTCGGCAACCTGCTCGGCGGAAAGGCCTTCGGAAGGGTCTGCCTCATAGCGCGTCGTTGGAACACGGCGGTGAATGATTTCGGGAATTGTTTTGTTCATAACAGTTATATTCCTCTCTGGCTGTCCTGATAAAGAAGAGACAGCCTCACTGTGGTTTGTTTGAAAAAGATCACGTCTGGAATCTTTTTCCATACTAAGAAGTATACCATAGAGCATCGAAAAAGAAATGAAGGAAGTATTAAATTTTACGAAAAAAAGACTTTTCGCAAAGAGGAACAGATAGGAATGTGCGAAAAGTCTTTTGTATTCTGAATTTAGTCCTGTACTTCCTGAAGATTGCGGATGTTCGGCTCCGCCATCATGGAGTAATTGGTGTAATAAACAACGAAGCCCGGTTTGCTTCCGTTTGGTTTGCGCAGGTTTTTCTTTAAGGTGTAGTCGATTTCCACCTTCGGTGCCTGTCTGCCTTTCGAGTAATAGGCGGCGAGAGCAGCGGCCTCTTCGTAGACGGAATCCGGCAGCTCTTTACCGTTCGTCTTTACGATGACATGGCTGCCCGGCTGGCCTTTCGCGTGGAACCACCAGTCGTTGCCGGAGGCGAATTTAAACGAAAGTTCCTCGTTCTGGAAGTTGTTCTTGCCGACATAAATGTCAAAGCCCTCGGAAGAGCGGTAGTGGAACGGATGGGAGGTGATTTTCTGCTTTTTCCCTGTCGGTCCCTTGCGGCGGATGTAGCCGTACTCGATCAGCTCTTCTTTTAACTGCACCAGATCCGCCTCATCGAGCGCAATATCAAGCGCCGTGCTGATGGATTCGAGATGGTCAATTTCCTCTTTCGTCTCGACAAGAAGTTCCTCGAGTGCCTCACGGGTCCGCTTCAGCTTTCCGTAGCGGTCGAAGTATTTTTTCGCATTTTCGCCGGCAGAGAGCGTTCCGTCGAGCGGAATCGTGATTTCCTCGCCGTTATAGTAATTGACGGCTTTCAGCGAAGTATCGCCCGGCTGGCAGCTGTAGCCGTACGTATTTAAAAGCTCACCGTAAATCCGGTATTTTTCCCGCTTGTCGGTGTGTTTTAACTTTTTCTGCTGCAGGTCGTATTTTTTGACATTCCGTTCGAGTGCGGTATTGACGACACGGCGCAGATCGGAAGATTTCTGACGGATGCGGGTGATGCGGTTTTTCATGGCATAGTATGTTTCCAGCACACCGGAGATCGAATCGTATGTTTCCTCACGCAAATCCTGATACTGCGTCAGTTTCAGTGCGGAAAATTCTTTCGGCTCATCGCCCTGGTATACGATGTTCGGCGTAAATGCGCCGTTTTTGATATCCTCAATCAGATAAGAGAAGGTGCGGAACAGATGAAGCTTCGCATTTTCTTCGAGTGCATTGACCGCAAATCCGCCGTCGATGCCGGCGCGGCAGCAGACTTCCTCCGCCATCAGCGGGCTGAAGCCGGTAAGGGAAGTGTAGATTGCCTTTGCGGCAGCCATCGGTTTCGTGCAGACGAAATCGAAAAATTCTTCTTCTGTGATCGTGAGCGGATCTTTCTTATCCTGCGTGTGCGGAATGAACCAGGTGCGGCCCGGAAGAACCTCACGGACAGAACTCATGTTGGCGGAAATATGTTTGATACTGTCAAGGATCGTATTGTCCTCCTGACAGAAGATCAGGTTGCTGTGTTTTCCCATGATCTCCACAATCAGCTTCTTGCGGCAGATATCGCCGAGTTCGTTCAAATGCTCGAGCTCAAAAATAAGAATACGCTCGAGTCCCGGCTGGGTAACGGAGAGAATGCGGGCGCTGCCGATGTGTTTGCGGAGCAGCATACAGAAATTCGGTGCGGTCATCGGGCCGGGCTTATTGTTGTCCGTCAGGTAGATCAGCGGAAGCGAAGCACTTGCCGAGAGGAGAAGACGGTAAACGGTACGGTTGTTTTTTATTGTAATCATCAGCTCGTCGTTTTCCGGCTGTGCGATCTTGTTGATCTTTCCGCCGACGATGGTCTGATTCAGTTCCTGTGCAATATTTGCAATGGTAATTCCATCAAAAGCCATAGAAAATATCTCCTTTGTTTGAAATTCTGGTATTTTCATTATAATACAGAAAAAAAGATTTGACTAGGCTTTCTGAATGAATTATAATAAATCTGTATGGGTAGATGTATTTTCTGAAAAAGACTTCAGAAGGTACAGGAAAGGACGGATTGTGGCAAAACTGATCAACATCGGATTCGGCAATGTCGTAAATTCGGATAAAATAATAGCAGTGGTGAGTCCCGAGGCGGCGCCCGTCAAGCGTATGGTGCAGCGTGCAAAGGAAAGCAACCGCATCATCGATGCGACGCAGGGAAGACGCACGAAAGCAGTGCTCATCACCGGAGAAGAATTTATCATCCTTTCGGCTTTGCAGCCGGAAACGATCAGCCGCAGATTCAACGGCGGCTGGGAAACAGAAAAAGAGCGAGGGGAATCTGAAAATGAGTAGAGGAATACTTACTGTAGTATCCGGTTTTTCCGGAGCAGGAAAAGGAACACTGATGAAACGCCTGATGGAGGAGTACGACAACTATGCGCTGTCCATCTCCGTCACCACAAGAGACCCGCGTCCGGGCGAGGAAGACGGCGTATCGTACTTTTTCCGTACAGAAGAAGAGTTTGACCGCATGGTAGAAGAGGATGCCTTCCTCGAGTATGCGCGTTACGTAAAACATTCCTACGGAACGCCGAAGGCATACGTAGAGGAGCAGCT
>ENA-UESE01001932-UESE01001932.1-human-gut-metagenome-genome-assembly--contig:-NODE-1932-length-13752-cov-2.832468_pt1 | contig 13752 bp, 13 predicted proteins | sample MGYA00242995_ERZ507996 | MGnify/ENA primary metagenome ERZ507996 (study PRJEB26167, sample SAMN06115489) | human gut metagenome | host: Homo sapiens | place: China:Sichuan | collected 2015-04-15... | reverse complement strand
TGCTCCCGGTGATGGGAGAAGTGAACGCTGCGCGTACTTGATAATTTTTGGGTTGTGTGGTATATAAAAGGCAACTGTTTTTTCAATACAGCCGCCCATCGGGGTGCGATACAAGCAAGTTGCTATCCGATGACCTCAAAAATAAATTGTACTACGATGGTTTTCAAAAAGTGCTGTATCACTACTCGCACCACAAAAAGCTCTTTCACCGTCTGGTGAAAGAGCTTTTTGTTTTTCACGGAGTGACGGGATTCAAACAGCCCGCTCTCGCCACAGCGGGACGCAAACAGTCCAGTGGACTGTTCGCGAGGGTGCGGGAGAATCCGCGCCCGTTTGCCGCATAGAGCTCTTTGGACGGTGCCGAGGCAAAACAGTCCGCGGAAAAACTCTCAGCGCACCAACCAGCAAAGCCACTCACGCATCTTTTTAAAGATTTTCCCCCGCCCTTCTACAAAAATCTGCCAAGAGCATTTTCAGCCCTTGGCAGCGAAGTCTTTATTTCACCATCAATAAGTTTTCATCCGGATTTTATTTGGGTATGCCTCATTCAATCGTTTCAAAGCAAACCGTATATCCAAGCTCTTCTACCAAATCATTGTCAATGATTTTTCTAATGATATTTTTTGCATTTTCAAATGCTTTATCCAAAATACCGTTTTCAATAGCCCTTTCTTCCATTGCGTCCTGGCTTACTGAATCAAAATTCCGAACATCTTCAACCTTAACCGGATTGAACAGCCCATCTTTCTGATCCAGCGTTTCAATGCTGTCCTTGTCAATTTGGTGCGAAAGAATTCTCGCTTTCGGCATCCTTTGTTCGTATGGTTCCACCAACCGGCAGCTGCCCCACAAAAAAAGGCTGGATAAGACACGGGCATTTCAGCCCGGCATCTTATCCAGCCATTGTTTCTTTTGAACACTCAACCCTCCGATGGTTGATTGCTAGTATAGCACGCGCGGTGTGGTTCGTCAATCATATTTACTGCACATTTGCTCATCAAATGTACACTTTGCCTTGTTATCGCCTTCCTGATTCAAGTTCCATACTATTTATTTTCTGCTGTAACGGGGGCTGTGCCCTTTCAGGAGCTTCCAGCGGGAAAGCGGTTTGATGCTGAACACAACATGCTTTTCCTGTTGGCAGCACTTGCAGATATTCAGCACATCATAATAATACTGTATATCACTCCGTTCCAGATCAAGGCCGCACTTCCGATTCAGGCAGCCGCGGCAGTAGCACAAAACTTCAATTTCTTTATTGGTCAGCATAACGCTTACCCCCCCCATTTTATTTCGAGCAGTCGCTGTTTTTAATCCAGCCTGCCCATTTGTTCTTTCAAATCGGCCTTATTCTGCACAGCGGCTTCAATGGCAGCTGCCAGGGCCGCGGTAATGTCTGTCAACGGCATGGCCGGGGTACCCGCAGCTTTGCCTTCCAGCTGGCTGGCTGCATACGGCACATGCACAAAGCCCGCCCGTATATGGGGATAACTTTGCACGGTATGCAGTACGGTATACATGACCGCATTGCAGACGTAAGTACCTGCCGTGTAAGACAGCTGGCAGGGATAGCCCTTTGCCTGTACCCCGCGCACCATGGCCTTGACCGGCAGCTTGGCAAAATATGCCGGGGCGCCGTCCTGTACCAGCGGTTCGTCCACCGGCTGTGCGCCGTCATTATCCGGGATACGGGCATCCGCCAGGTTGATGGCTACACGTTCTACACGCAAACAAGAAGCGCCGCCTGCCTGGCCCACATTCAGCACCAGATCCGGCTGGCAAAGTTCGATTTGGCGCACCCCTTATGAGGTGCCGCGGGTAAAGCTTGTCGGGATCTCCCGCTTGATGATCTGCGCCCCGGCAATTTCATCCGGCAGCATTTTAACAGCTTCGTAAGCCGGGTTGATGCTTTCCCCTCCAAACGGGTCAAAGCCTGTAACTAAGACTTTCATTTCACTTTCCCTCTCCTCGTCTTTTCAAATTATACCACACGTTTTTTCATTTTTCACTCCTATTTACAAAAATATCCTACTTTATTCAAAAAAATGACCACGCTCGCACTTAGCGTGGTCATTTCATTAACATATGTTACTTTATTTTTCCCTTAGCTGCTCTTCCAGCCCGGCGCGCGGGGTAATATAGACCGTTGTATAATCGTTATACAGCACCATGCCAGGGCGGGCGCCGTTGGCTTTCCAGATGTTGCGCACCTCGGTGGTATCCACCGGCACCTTGGCACCGCCATTCTGGCTGGAGTGCAGCACAGCCAGCTCTGCGGCCTCCTGTTTGGTGGTGTCCGGCACATCCTCGCCGCGGCTCATAACCACCGTATGACTGCCGGGGGCTTTCTGTACATGGAACCAGACATCCTTGCCGCGGGCAGTGTGCAGGGTCAGCTTATCGTTTTGCAGGTTGTTGCGCCCGATCAAAATTTCAAAGCCATCGCTGGAGCGGTAGCGCAGGAAATCCGCCGGTTTCTGTTTGCGTTCCCGCTGCTTATAGTATTTCAGGTAGCCTTGGCTTTTCAGCTCGGCGCGCACTTCGTTCAGGGCCTGCTCGCCGGGGGCAGTCTCCACCTCATACAGAACATTGGCAAGGTATTCGATCTCATCCTCGCCCTCGAGCAGCAGCTTTTTCAGCATCTGGCCGGCGGTCTGCTTCTTTTTATAATCGCGGAAGTATTTCTGCGCGTTCTCGTTGGGTCCAAGACGGGGGTCCAGGCGGATGGTCACATCCTCGCCGGTATAGTAGTTTTGCACGGTGGCCTGGCGGTCGCCTTTCTGGATGGCCCACTGGTTGGCCTGCAGCAGCTCGCCGTACAGGCGCAGGGTATCGGCTTTTTCACTCTGGGCCAGTTCCTCCCGCCGGGCGGACTGTTTGCGCACAGCGCGTTCGTACAGGTTATGCACCGCTTTGTACAGCTCGCGGCTCTTCTGCTTCAACCGCTCGGCGCGGTCCTTGGTGGCGTAATAATCCTCCAGCAGCTCGCTGTAGGTGGGGTACTGCGTTAAAATGGCCGCACTGCCGTACTGCTGCGGGATAAAAAAGCTGAACTCTACCGGCTTGTTCACACCGTCCGGCTGGGGGATGCGCACCGCCGTGGGGGTGCCGCCTGCAGCGTGTTCATCCTTCAGGTTTTCGATTGCGGCGCACAGGGCCTGCTTCTGCGCTTCGTCCAGGTCACAGGCCAGCAGGGGCGTTTCGCCGCCAAAGGCACGCCACACAGCCTCCCGCGCAACAACGGGGCCGACACCGCCAACCGCTTTGCCCAAAGCAGAAGCCACCGGCAGATCTTTTTCGCAGGCAGCGGCCACCATGGCGGCGGCGCTGGTTGCCAGAAAATCCGGCTTATTGGGTTTGGGCGGCAGTGTATACGGCAGTCCGGGCAGCAGCTGGCGGATCTCGCTGTCCTCAAAATCCACGCGCTTGAGGGCATCGATGATCTTGCCGCTCTGGATCAGCACCAGGTTGGAGTAACGGCCCATCAGCTCGGCAGCCAGGGTATTGGTTACCAGGTCGCCCATCTCATTGGTGCACAAAAAGTCAAAAAACACAATACGGTCGCCGGGTTCCATATGCAGCCCTGTCAGACGGCCGCCGGTCAGGTGTTTGCGCAGCAGCATGCAAAAGCCCGGCGGGGTGAGCGGGTTTTCAAAGCTTTCTTTGGTCAGGCAGACACGCGCCGAGCCGCTGCGGGCAGACAGCAGCAGCTTGAACGTCTGGGTGCGAGTGCGCAGGGTCATCATCACTTCATCCCGCGTCGGCTCAAAAAGTTTAGCAATATTTGCATCCAGCAGGGTGCTGTTCAGTTCATTTGCGACCAGCGCAAGGGTCGCGGCATCCAATGCCATGGTGGTACTCCTTTTCTTTTGGGGCAGGGTTTTATGAAAACGACAGCATTCTTCTCACGCGGCAGGATGGGTTCATCCCACCCCATAGTGTTCAGCCGCCGCAGGGGTTACAGGTAGCTGTAAGGGTCAACATCGGCCAGGCTGGGGGCCACAGTAACTTCCTTGGGCAGGCGCTCGGTCAGGGCATCCGCCAGGGCAAACACCACCGGGTGTTCCGTTCCCCAGTGCCCGGCAACAACCAGGCCCACGCCTTTCTGCTTTGCCAAAATGGCAATGTGGTGGGCGGCTTCGCCTGTCACCAGGCAGTCTGCGCCCTCGTCAATGGCCTGCTGCAAATAGCTGCCGCCTGCGCCGCTCACTTCGGCCAGCTTTTCTACCGGGTGATCGGCTTCCACAAACTTGCAGTGGGTGTGCAGCATCCGGCTGCAGGTTTCGGCCAGCTGTTGGGCCGTGGTGGGCACGTTCAGCGTGCCGATGCGGCCGCAGTTATCGGCGAAATCACGGCGGTTCTCAATGCGCAGCAGGTCTGCCAGCACATCGTTCACACCGCCGGGAGCGGCATCCAGATTGGTGTGCATGCAGATGGCCGAAATGCCGTTCTGCAGCAGCATTGCGGGCACATCCTCCGCCGTCACGCGGCGCAGCGGGTCAAAGATGACCGGGTGGTGGCTTACAATCAGCTCACACCCGCTTTCGGCGGCATCGCGCACCACATCGGCGGTAATATCCAGCGCCGTCATAATGGAGGTGACCGGGCGTCCGGCATCCACCAAAAGGCCCACGTTATCCCAACTGCAAGCCAGCTCCGGCGGGGCGATCTGTTCCAGAATTTCCAGTACCTGCTGTACTTTTACGGCCATAGTCCATCCTCCATTTCCTGTATCAGGGCATCCACCCCATCCGCCTGCGGGCCGGGTGCAAGGCCCAGGCGGTATTTTTTCAGTTTGACCAGCTGCTGTTCACGGTAGGCCTGGGCTTCGGGCTGGCCCTGCGTTTTGCCGCACAGGCAGGCAAGTCCGGTGGGCTCCGCTGCCCGGCCGGTATACTGCGCGTTGATCACGGTATACAGCCGCCCGGCTGCACGGCACAGTGTCTCGCTTTTTAAGGCAAAGCCGCGCTGGGCAAGGCCCTTGCGCAAAATGCTGTGCTTGGTGGCGGGTACAAAAACAAAGTTATACTGTTCGTTCCTCACCCAGGCATCCAGGATTTCCAGCACCGTTTCGGCCCCCATGCCGGCAATGATGATCTCCGTTGCCTCCCCCGGCTGCAGCACACTCAAGCCGGAACCGAGGCGGAACTGGATCTTATCCGCCCAGGGGGCGCAGGTCATGCGGGCTTTTTGCAGCGGGCCTTCCCGCAGATCACATGCAAAAACAAGCGGGCAGCAACCGCTGCCCGCCAGCCATGCACTGAGTTTTCCATGGTCACACCCAATATCGGCGGCAATATGGCCGGGCCGCACATAGGCAGCCGCGGCGGCCAGCCGCGCATCCAGGTGCGGCACAGGCTTACAGGTGTGCAAAGTAGTCATTCAGTTCGGCGCACAGTTCATCGGGGTCCACACCGTGGACCATGCAGGCCTGCTCCACGGTCTCACCATGGGCAGCCATGCAGCCCAGGCAGTGCATACCCGTGTTCAAAAAGATGGGTACACAGCCCTGGGAAGGATCGTTCTGCAGGATTTCGGCAATGATGGTATTACGGGTAACAGTCATGGTAATGTTCCTTTCTGCATTATACAAAACGTATAAAATGATAATTTATGACGGCATCTGGAAGGTCGCGTACAAACCCGCGCCTTGCAGAATGACGAACGATGTCAGGCAGAGCATGGCAAATACCGCCTTGCGCTCTGCGGGCTTTTGCACGGCAAAGGTGCGGTTGTGGTGCACCAGCGCCAGCACCAGCGGCAGCACGGGCAGCCAGTAGCGCCCCTGCAGGCCAAAAATAGTGGTGTAATTGATGGGGGTCCAGTTGAGCGCCGTGACGAACGAAAGGGCAATCACGCAGAGAACAATACCCCAAACGCCCGCTTTGGTGCGGCGGCCCAGAGGTACGGTCTCGCCCGCCTGCGGCAGCGCCGCGGCCAGCAAAGCCAGGATAGAGCCAACCCCCAGCACCCAGCTGGCATCCACGGTATACACAATGGGTTCGCCCAGGGCAGTGCCCAGCACGCCCTGCACCCACTGCGCCCCCTGCGCACTGAAAGAGCGCAGCAGCAGTTTGGCCGTGTTGGGCAGGTTGCGGCAGATATACCCGGCGGAATAGGTGTAGATGGAATCGCCGTTTTCCTGAATGGAGCCAACCAGCTGTTCCGGCGTTAAGCCGCCCCACATGTGGGTCAGCTTATACAGCCCAACCGGGATGGCCAGCACCACAACCGCGGCAATGGCACCCAAAAAGATTTTCTTCTTTTTGGGGTCGCGGCGGATCTTCCAGTACAGCAGCGCCAGCAAAGCGGCACCAGCCGCGGCGGCACCACCGGCGCGCAGGATGCCCACGGTATCCACATCGCGGGCTGCATACAAAGCAGCGCCCATATTGACCTGCACCCAGCCGATAGCGGCCAGCACCAGCGCCAGAACTTTGGCAATGGGGCCAACCGGCCAGCGCTTGCCGGGCAAGGCAAGGTTGGCATCGGGAATCATAAAGATCAGCAGCACGGCGGGCAGATAAATTGCCTTGGCCGGGCCGATGAGCGCCGCCAGCACCACAGCAGCCACCGTTTCCGGCCAGCGGGCCGGGCGGGTGCGCAGGGTCAGGCAGAGCGCAGTAAAGCAGAAGAGATACCCCAGCACGGCGGCGTCCGCCGAAAGGCTGCCCGCCAGCTGCAAGGGCTGGGCCAGCAGTGCCGCACCGGCAAAAATGCCGCGCAGCCGCTGGGGTGCAATATTGACCGCAGCCGCAGCCAATGCCAGGTACAGCGCCAGGTTGCACAGCCGCCCCAACAGCAGCATGCCATGGAAGCCAAGCCCCATCATGCGCGCCAGCGTAATGCCGGCAATCTGACCCAGGTAGAGCGTATTGTTGATGGGGTCCGCCGTTACATAGGTATCGGAGCTGACAGTCGTTTCACCGCTGCAGCCCGCATCTCCCAGGTGTTCCAGCATTTCCTTGTAAGCGTAAATGCCGATATCACCGGTATGATTTTTGAAATAAGGAGCATCGCAGCTGCGCACCAGCAGCATATCATCATCGTCCGCCACCGGCTGGCCCAGCAATGTGCTGGACTGACGGTAGCATTTGGCCAGGTGGGTGTATTCATCGGGGCCGACAAGGGGCGGCGTTAAAAAGGCAAACGCCACGCCCAGCACCGCACCGCACACCAGCACCACCTGCCACAGCTTGGCGCGGTGGGTGAGCAGGATAAAGCCCGCCACCACCGCCGCAAAGGTCAGCACGCCCAGCAGGCGGGAGATCACATGGGACCAGCTGCCGGAATCATTGACGACATACTGCAATGCCGGATGCCCGACGATGGAATCCGTTGTGCCGTTTGCATTCCGGCGGGTCATCTGCTGGCTGGTGTCGGCATCCGTCCAAAGGCCCAGCATGTGGTACACATCCCAGTCATCGCCGGGGGTATACCACAGGCGCAGGGTCATGTTGGGGTTTGCCAGGTCATAGTCCTCTTCGGCATCGGCTGTGCCGGGGGCGGTATAGGGCGCATCAAACGTGATGGCCGCAAAGGTGTTATCTTTAATGGTAATGCAGTCCAGCTCACCGTTCGCCACGGCGTTGCCATCGGCATCCAGCAGTGCAGCGTACAGGGTGCCATGCCGGAACGCCCAATTATGGGTGGTCAGGTCCAGTCGAACCCCGTAAATGCGCTGCCCGCTTTTGATCGGAACGGGCAGGTACAACCCGGTTGTGCCGTCATCCTGCGTTGCAGCGTCCGCCGTGGCAGGAATTACAACGGTACGGGTATAATCATCGTTGACGATTTCATACACCGGCTGGTTATCCACCCGCTGGCCAAGGTCAAACCCGGCCCACGCGGCCACAGCGGCGGCAGCCAGCGCCACCAGCAAAGTCAGCCACAGCAGGCGGTGCCGCTTGCAGAAATCTTTGATTTTTTGCATGAAGCCCTCCCCTGCTCTAGGTTGCTTACAGACAGTTTTATTATACATGATGATTGGCGAAAGTGCAATATTAGCCTTACTGCACTTTACTTTTCTCATTTTCCCTCTAGCTTTTTAGGCTAGAGAATGATATCATCTATGTAAAAATCACATAAAGAGGTCGTGATATAGTTGGATTACGAATTTGCTTTTATTAATTAACTGATACAAAAACACCCCCGTCTGCATTACCAGGCGGGGGCATGTTATTGCATTACGAGAAACGGTCGCGCAGGTTCTTGAAGAAGCCCTTGCGCTTTTCGTAGTTATCCTCTTTCATGCTGTCCTCAAAAGCTTTCAGGGCTTCGCGCTGGGCGCGGGTGACCTTTTTAGGGATCTCAACATCGACGATCACATACTGGTCGCCGCGGCCGCGGCCGTTCAGGTACTGGATGCCCTGGCCGCGCAGGCGGAACTTGGTGCCGCTCTGGGTGCCTTCGGGGATATGCTGCACAATGCGGCCATCCACGGTGGGCACCTCAACGTCATCGCCCAGCACAGCCTGGCTGAAGGTGATGGGCACATGGATGGTAACATCGTACCCGTCACGCTCAAACATCGGGTCGGCCTTAACGGTAACATGCACGATCACATCGCCGGCCGGGCCGCCGTTGGAACCGGCATCGCCCTGGCCGCGCAGTGCAATGTTCTGGTCATCATCAATACCAGCGGGGATATTGATCTCCAGGCTCTTGCGCGCGGCGGTCTTGCCGGTGCCGCGGCAGGTCTTGCACGGGTTGCGGATAATGGTGCCGCGGCCGCCGCAGTGGCTGCAGGGCTGCTGGCTCTGCATTACGCCAAAGGGGGTGCGCTGCTGTGTTACAACATAACCACGGCCGCCGCAGTCGGGGCAGGTTTCGGGGCTGGTACCCTTGGCCGCACCGGTGCCGCCGCAGTCGGGGCAGGTATCCTGGCGGTTGATGGTGATCTTCTTGGAGCAGCCGTGGGCGGCTTCCTCAAAGGTCAGGATCACGCTGGCCTGAATATCATGGCCCTTGCGGGGTGCATTGGCGGTGCGGGTGGAAGAACCGCCGCCAAAGCCGCTGAATCCACCGCCAAATCCGCCGCCAAAGATATCGCCAAAGATGTCGCCCAGGTCCACGCCGCCAAAACCACCGCCGAACCCGCCTGCACCGCCGCCGTTGGCAGCCGCATAGTTGGGGTCTACGCCGGCAAAGCCGAACTGATCATAGCGCTGGCGTTTCTGCGGGTCGGAAAGCACATCGTTGGCTTCGTTGACCTCTTTGAACTTTTCCTCGGCTTCTTTATCGCCGGGGTTCAGGTCAGGGTGGTACTTTTTGGCAAGTTTGCGGTAGGCGCTCTTGATCTCGGCATCCGTGGCGTTTTTGCCGATCCCCAGCACCTCGTAATAATCTCTTTTTTCTGCCATATGATCACACCTTTATGTGTTGAAGTAAGTTGACTTTTATTCCTTTCCCCTATGGGAACAGCCGGTTCTTTGTCCGTAAGGGCGTACAGCCTGTGCCTGCAAGCGGCAACGTGATTTCACTGCGGGCACACGCTGTGCGCCCCTACGGACGGGACGCAGCTTTGTGGGCTTAACCCCACAATGGCCGCCGCCGGAATTGCCTGGCGGCGGCCTTTTGGGTTACAGGGATGTTCCCCTGTTTATTCTGTTATCTTACACCTCGTGGAAGTCAGCGTCAACAGCACCGTCATCCTTCGGGGCGGAACCGGCATTGCCCGTGGGGCCCTGCTGGGCGTCAGCGCCCGGCTGCTGGCCCTGCTGCTGGGCAGCCTGCTGGTAAACCTTCTCGCTGATGGCGTAGAAAGCCTTCTGCAGGTCGTCCTGCTTTGCCTTGATGGCCTCAATATCGGTACCCTTCAGGGCTTCCTTCAGGGCGTTCAGCTTAGCTTCGCACTCGCTCTTCTCGGACGGAGAGACCTTGTCGCCCAGCTCGCTCAAAGCCTTTTCGGTCTGGAACACCATCTGGTCGGCGTTGTTGCGGGCATCAACATCTTCGCGGCGCTTCTTATCCTCAGCAGCATACTGCTCGGCATCCTTAACGGCCTTGTCGATGTCATCCTTGCTCATGTTGGTGGAAGCAGTGATGGTAATGCTCTGCTCCTTACCGGTGCCAAGGTCCTTAGCGCTTACATGCACAATGCCGTTGGCATCGATATCAAAGGTAACTTCGATCTGGGGCACGCCGCGCGGAGCCGGAGCGATGCCATCCAGGTGGAAGGTACCCAGGCTCTTGTTGTCGCGGGCAAACTCACGTTCGCCCTGCAGAACGTTGACTTCAACGCTGGGCTGGTTGTCAGCAGCAGTGGAGAAGATCTGGCTCTTCTTGGTGGGGATGGTGGTGTTGCGCTCAATGATCTTGGTGCAGACGCCGCCCAGAGTCTCAATGCCCAGGCTCAACGGGGTAACATCCAGCAACAGCAGACCCTTAACGTCGCCCTGCAGAACACCGCCCTGAATGGAAGCGCCGACAGCAACACATTCATCGGGGTTGATGCCCTTGAACGGTTCGCAGTTCAGTTCCTTCTTGACAGCGTCATAGACAGCGGGGATACGGGTGGAACCACCGACCATCAGGACCTTAGCCAGGTCAGAAGCCTTCAGGCCTGCATCAGCCAGAGCCTTGCGGACAGGGGTCATGGTGCGGTCAACCAGATCAGCGGTCAGTTCATTGAACTTTGCGCGGGTCAGGGTCATATCCAAGTGCTTGGGGCCGTTGGCGTCAGCGGTGATGAACGGCAGGTTGATGTTGGTGGAAGTGGCGCTGGACAGCTCGATCTTTGCCTTTTCAGCAGCTTCCTTCAAGCGCTGTGCGGCCATCTTATCCTTGCGCAGGTCGATGTTGTTTTCCTTCTGGAAATCCTCAGCCATCCAGTCGATGATGCGCTGGTCGAAGTCATCGCCGCCCAGGTGGGTATCACCATTGGTAGCCAGAACTTCAGTAACGCCATCGCCCATCTCGATGATGGAAACATCGAACGTACCACCGCCCAGGTCGTAAACCATGATCTTCTGGTCGGATTCCTTATCAATGCCGTAAGCCAGAGAAGCTGCGGTCGGCTCGTTGATGATACGCTTTACGTTCAGACCAGCAATGGTACCGGCGTTCTTGGTTGCCTGACGCTGGCTGTCGTTGAAGTAAGCGGGAACGGTGATGACAGCCTCGGTAACGGGCTCGCCCAGGTAAGCTTCGGCATCAGCCTTCAGCTTTGCCAGGATCATAGCGCTGATCTCTTCGGGGGTGTAATCCTTGCCGCCGGCGTGAACCTTCTCGGCAGTGCCCATCTTACGCTTGATGGAGGAGATGGTGTTTTCGGGGTTGGTGATAGCCTGACGCTTTGCAACCTGGCCTACCAGACGCTCGCCGGTTTTGGTAAAGCCGACAACAGACGGGGTGGTACGGGCACCTTCAGCGTTAGGGATAACAACGGGCTCGCCGCCCTCCATAACAGCTACGCAGCTGTTGGTAGTACCAAGGTCAATACCAATAATCTTACTCATAATATAAAACTCCTTTCATATTCCTCTTTCAGGAAACATGGAAATGTGAATGTCTTAATTTATATCTGAACGGGCTTTTACACCCGGTTCATGCTTTGTTATTCGGCCACAACCACGGTTGCATGGCGGATGATCTTATCGCCGATCATGTAGCCTTTCTGGAACACGCGCACCACAGTGCCGCTTTCCTGGCCATCCTCTGCCGGAACCTGCTGAACAGCGTTCATAAAGTTGGGGTCAAAGGGCTTGCCCATGGATTCGATCTCGGTGATGTTCAGCGTTTTCAGAGCTTTTTCGGCTTTGTCCAGCGTCATCACAACGCCCTTTTTATAGTTTTCGTCGGTGCATTCGGCATTGGCTGCCATATCCAGCGTATCCAGAATTGCCAGGATCTGGTTGACCGCGTGGGAAACACCATCGTTGAACTTCTGGTCAGCTTCGCGGGCGGAACGCTTGCGGTAATTGTCATACTCTGCAGCGGTGCGCAGCATCTGGTCTTTCAGCTTTGCGTTGGCCTGCTCGGCGGCTTCCAGCTTTGCCTTTACGGCTTCCAGCTCTTTGGATTTTTTGCCAAACCAGTCTTTCTTTTCGGTCTTTTCTGCAGCGGGTTCAGCTTCCTGCTTATCGGATTCTGCTGCGGGCGCTTTTGTTTCAGCAGCGGCCTGTTCCTGTTCAGTTTCAGGCTGCTTCTTTGTTTCTTCGCTCATGTCTGCTCCTCCTTTTTACCGGACATTGACTGCCCTAACTTAATTGCAAAATAATTCAAAACGGGGATCAAGTGTTCGTACTCCATGCGGTTGGAGCCGATCACCGCCACCGTGCCGTACAGCCCGCCGCCCGCAAGGTAACGCTTGCTGACGATGCAGAGGTTCGGCATGGCGGGCTCGATATCCTCGCCCAACGTGGCGGTCACTTTGCCGCTGCCCGGTTCGATCAGGGCGCGGGCCGCTTCGTTGTCAGAAAAAACTTCCAGCAGCGCGCCAAGGTTTGTGCGCACATCCGGCATCTTGGCCAGGTACTGCACGCCCTCCAGGTAAAACTGCGGGCGGGTGCGAACCAGCGCTTCGGCGGCGAACACCACCGGCGCCAGCCTGCGCCCGGCGGAAAGCACCAGGCTTGCCGTCAGCGACGGGGTCAGATCCTCCGGTGCCACAAAGGTCAGGCTGCTGTTCAGCAGGCGGGCCATCTCATCGGCATCCTCCCGCGTCAAGCCGGTGTGGATACGCGCCACACGGGTGCGCACACCGCCGGAGCTGGTAACCGCCAAAACTGCGGCGGAATACCGCCCGACCTGCACGACCTCAAAATGGGCGATGCACAGATCCTCGGCCTGCGGGGTGGTAGCCACTGCGGCACAGCCGGTATAATCGGCCAGTGCGCGGGCGGCGCTCTGCGCCAGCTTTTCGGGCTCAACGTCCATATCGGCAAACAGCCGGTCAATGTTTTCGCGGTCCGCTGCGCTCAGTGCTATGGCGGCGGGGGCTTCCAGCAGGTGGTCTAGGTAGTACCGGTACCCCTTGGGGCTGGGCACGCGGCCTGCGCTGGTGTGCGGCTGCTCCAGCAGGCCAAGCTTTGTCAGCGCGGCCATCTCGTTGCGGAGCGTTGCGCTGGAAAGTGCCATGTCAAAGTGGCTGGCCAGCAAACCGGAGCCGACCGGCTCGCCGCCGGTAGAATAAATGGCAACAATCGCTTCCAGAATGCGCTGCTTGCGTGCATCCATCGTCATGCTGCCCTCATCTCCTTGTTTGCTTTTTCTTGTTTAGCACTCTCTCTTCCTGAGTGCTAAATTTATTATATCCCAACTCTTTGTTCTGTCAAGCCCTTTTCATAAAAAGTTTCAAACTTTAACAGATTTGACACAAACGCCGCGGCAAAGGGTGGTTTTTGCCCTCCGCCGCGGCGTTTTTCTGTTATTTCATCTTGTTTTGCTGCCCGCCAGACAGCAGGGTGATGCCGGCCAACGGTTCATTCTTCCATCCACTTTGCTAAAAATGCCGCGGCAATGTTTACTGCGCGGGCGGTCTCGGTATCAGGGGCTGCATCCTGCGGGCGGCCGGTCAGTAACACACCGCCTTCCACATCCCCCTGCACCACAATGGGGCAGACGCACAGCAGCACCGTTTCCCCTTTGTCAAAGGCCGTAATGCGGCGGGCAGCGGTTTCCGGCGCGGTGTAAGGGTCGCGCATGGCCAGCAGCCGGGCGGCGGCATCGCTGATCTGCCGCCCTAGCTGCTGCCCTTTGCCCGTGCCGGTGGCGGTTACAATGCTTTCCCTGTCACACATCAGCACTGGG
>ENA-UESE01001930-UESE01001930.1-human-gut-metagenome-genome-assembly--contig:-NODE-1930-length-13762-cov-3.394227_pt1 | contig 13762 bp, 10 predicted proteins | sample MGYA00242995_ERZ507996 | MGnify/ENA primary metagenome ERZ507996 (study PRJEB26167, sample SAMN06115489) | human gut metagenome | host: Homo sapiens | place: China:Sichuan | collected 2015-04-15... | reverse complement strand
GACGTCCAGGCGCGCGGCGTGCGGCGCGGCAACGTTCAGCTGCCGCTCGATCTCTCTCTCGCGTGTGAGCTCCTGCGCGGCGTTTGAGAGCATGGCGTCCAGCTCAGCCGCGCTGAGCGCAAAGCCGCGGTGCGCGCTCCAGCCCGTGCCGAGCACCTCGCGCAGGCTCTCCGGCCCGCCGGAGGCGGCCTTCTGTGCGGCGGACACGCCGTCCGACGTGGTGGCGCTTGCTCCGCTCTGCCCGTGGTTTCCGCTGCGGCCGACGCTCGACGAGCGGCCGCGATCCTCCCTGCCGTTCGTACCGGCAGAGCCGCTCGATTTGACCTCCTGACTCGCAAGGCTGCCGCTCATGTCGCCATGGCGCTCGGAATTATCCCCGCTGCCGCCGCCCGCGCTGTCGCCCTTGTCCAGCTCGGTGTCCTCTCCGTCGGCGGATGGGCCGCTGCGCGCCGCGTCCTGCGCCTCACCTCGCAGGCGGAGGCGGCTGTCGCAGCCGTCGCCGAGGGCTTCCGCGCGCTCGGCCTCGCTGAAAGCGTAATCCACGCACTGCGATGCGATGCGCGCGCGGGCATCATCGTCCGCCTCGCTGCACAGGCGCGCAAGCTCCGGCGCGAGCGCCATGAGCGTTTGGCGGCAATGCTGCGCGCACGCGGCGGCAGAGGGCGCAAGGATCGCCGCCTCCACCTGCGCACACACGGACTGCAGCGCCGGTGTCCGGCACGGGATGCCCGTGAGCGCAAACGCCTCCAGCTCGTCAAGCAGTGCCTCGAGCGCACTGCCGGGCGCGGCGGCTTCCAGCTGCGCATAGCACACGAAGCGCAGCAGCGGCAGATAGCCGGGAAAGCGGCGGCAGAGGATGTTATCCGTGCGTGCCTGCTCCAGAATGTTCAGAATACGCTGACCGAGCAGCGCGCCGAGCTCCGGCGCGAGGGCATAGTGCTCGTGAAAATACGCACCGGAAAATGCACGCACCGCCGCGCACACGTCGCGGTCGGAGCTGCCGTCGTGCTGAAGCTCGCGCGCGAGCAGTACGCGCAGCGCAGCCGTCCAGTGGCGGGCATCAAAATCCGCGCGCAGCAGATATGCAGCCCCGCCGACGGTGACGGACGTTCCGTCCGTCGTGCAGCGCAGGCTGTCGTCCGGCGTGACCGTGTCGATGCGGATGTTGTCCGGCACAAGCAGCGCGAGGCTGCGCCGGAGCAGCGGCGCGATGGGTTCACTCGCCAGAAACGCCCGGTAGCGCGCCAGCGCAGCGTCAAACCCGTCCATCCTGCGGCACCATGCTCTCGATAAGCTCCGTCAGCTGCAGGCGGGTATAGGCGTCCTGCGGCTTGGAGGCCACGTTGTCCAGCAAGCCCCAGCGCAGACCGAGCAGCGGCTCTGCGCGCAGGGCGTCGATGAAGCCGCGGATCGTCATCGCGTCCGGCTCAAGGCCGCCGGCGCTGCGGATGCGGTCGCGGATGGCGCAGTAGACATAGTCGCAGATGTTCAGGCTCGCGCCGCTCGCCTCGGGCACGACGCGGCGCAGCACGTCCACAATGGTCTCCGGCTCTGCGATGTGGATGGGCGTGAAGCGATCGATCGTCGCCTCGTTCATGAAGTTTGTGCCGGCGTAGTCCTCATTCATCGTGATCGTGAACGCCGAGTGCGGGTGCATCTGCACGAGACCGTAGCCGGGCACCTGGATCTGACGTGCGGCGTCGGTGAGCGAGTGGAGCACGTCGGCGCATTCAGGCTTGATGGTGTTGCCCTCGTCGAGCACGACATCCGCGCCCGCGGCCAGATAGCGCAGCATATCGCTCAGGCGATAGCGCATGGTGCCGTTTTCGATCGTCGGCCCGCCGAGCAGGTCGAGCTTGTCGAGCTCGGCATTGCCCTGCATGCGGTACTGCGGCACGTTGAGCAGCCAGTCCACCGTCTGGATGAGCGTGTTTTTGCCGCAGCCCTTACTGCCGACCAGCCGCAGATGCAGCCCCGACAGGCGGTAGGCCAGCGCGCGCGTGAGCGCCCCGAAGCTGTCGGCCTGCACATAGCGCACCGGCGGGTCGGGCACCATCTCGGGGTACTCTGGCAGAGAGAACATTTCAGCGAACACGCGCAGGATGATCGCCTCCGGCACAGCCTGCTCGAGCAGGTACTCGGCGCGTGCGGTCAGTGCCTCCGCGCTCGCACATCCGCGCGCCGCCGCCCCGTCGATCGCCGCGCGCACCGCCGCGCTGAGCGCGTCGCCGCAGCGGTATTCGGCGAGAAAGCCCCACACATCCGGCGTGTCGCTGTCGCACGGCTCGCCCGCAGAATCGCACAGTGCCGTGATCCGCGCCCGCACGGGCGCGGTGCGCAGCAGCGCCGTGAGCGCCTCAGACGGCGCGGACACGATGCCCACACGCGAGAACAGGTCCCCCGCCGCCGCCTCGCTCAGACAGCACACGGGCAGCGTCTCACCCTCGACCCGGCAGAGCATGACCTCCGGCCACGCATGGCGCTCCTGCGCACAGAGCGAGCGCAGGAAGTCGAGCTTCATCGGTGCTTTCAGATTGCTGCCGCCGCAGACGGCGGTCTCATATTGCAGCATATGCATATCCCATTCCGCCTTTCTCAGTTGCCGCGCACGGCGCCCCACGGAAAGCCCTTTGCGCCGCCGTGGTAAATAACGCGCCGCACATTCAAAAACGCGCAGCGGCCGATGCGCTCCACGCCGTCGGGGATGACGACCGTGTCCAGATTGCTGCACTGGTAAAATGCCTCGTCGTGGATCTCGCGGACGCTGTCCGGGATGACGATGCCCGTCAGACCGATACAGCGCGAGAACACGCCCTCCGGGATGACGGTGAGCCCCTGCGGAAGATTGACCCGGCGCAGGTGCACCTTATCATAAAACGCATATGGCTCGATCGTCTCGACACTGTCCGGAATGACGAGCGTATTTAAATATGTGTACGACACCATGGCATAAGCAGCGAGCGTGCGCACGCGCACCCCGTCGACCGACGAGGGCAGCTCGAGCACTGTGCCGTCGTTGAAGCAGCCGTCCGTACCGATGCGGCCGGTCGCGGCGTCAAAGGCAAAATTCTGCGCCGCAGCCTGCGCCGCCGTGACCGGATGGGTATCCCACGGGCGCTCGCGCAGCCAGACGGCAATATCCGCCTGCGTTTGCCGGCGCTTTTGCGCGAGGTAGTCCTGCATCTGCCGCAGCGAGCACTGCTGCGAGAAAAAGACCGCCAGATCCTCGGCCTCCAGCGGGATGGAAAAGCCCTTCGGCAGCTCGAGTCCGAGCTGCATGGCAAGGATCCGGCGGACATCGCCGCACGCATCGTCATAGCGTGAGAGCACCTTCTGATCGCAGACGAAGGGCATGTCCAGCCGCGACGCCTCGATGCCGCCGGCCGTCAAAAGGCCCGCGAAGCCGTGCGCGCGGTCCAAGATCTTTTTTACGTCGCGAAACTGCGTGCTCTGGTAAAGAAGCATCTCCATCGCGTGATCCCTCCCGTCGGTTCGGAACGCTTTTTGTTACAAAACTATCATACAGGTGCAAGGTGTATTCTTCCGTAACATTTGCTGCACAGATTTCGGTTTCCTTGTCTCTTTACCGGCGGATCGGGTATTTTTTGTACACGCTGTACACAGTTTATTCACTGGACAGGCGTTTCCGGTTGTGGTAAACTAAAGTTACGTTACACGCGTCCGGAAAATGCACACGCAGTACACATATATTTTGAATAAAGGAAGCATACGCATGAATGAAGTAAAAAGCCCGAAAAAGCCGATGCTGTATTACTACACCATGGCGCTGCTCGTGCTGCTGCTCATCAACTTCCTCGCCGTGCCGTGGCTGAGCCAGCGGCAGGTCAAGGAGGTCGACTACGGCACGTTCATGACCATGACGGAGAACAAAGAGATCGGCCGCGTGGAGGTGCAGGACAACCAGATCCTCTTCACAAACAAAGACGACACCCAGATCTACAAAACCGGCCCGATGGACGATCCCGACCTGATCTACCGCCTGAAGGACTCCGGCGCGGAGTTCTCGAGCGAGATCGTCGAGGAGATGTCGCCGTTTCTGTCGTTTCTGCTGACGTGGCTGCTGCCGATCGTGTTTTTTGTCGCCCTCGGCCAGTTCATGCTCAAGCGCATGACGAACAAGGCCGGCGGGCCGAACTCCATGATGTTCGGGCTCGGCGGCTCGAACGCAAAGGTCTATGTCAAGTCCGCCGAGGGCATCAAGTTTTCCGACGTCGCCGGTGAAGACGAGGCCAAGGAGAACCTGACCGAGATCGTCGACTATCTGCATGACCCGTCGAAGTATCAGGAGATCGGCGCGTCCATGCCCAAGGGCATTCTGCTCGTCGGCCCTCCGGGCACCGGCAAGACGCTGCTGGCCAAGGCCGTTGCGGGCGAGGCAAACGTGCCGTTTTTCTCCATCTCCGGCTCGGAATTCGTGGAGATGTTCGTCGGCATGGGCGCGAGCAAGGTGCGCGACCTGTTCCGGCAGGCCAAGGAGAAAGCCCCCTGCATCGTGTTCATCGACGAGATCGACGCCATCGGCAAAAAGCGCGACGGGCAGCTCGGCGGCAATGATGAGCGCGAGCAGACGCTCAACCAGCTGCTGACCGAGATGGACGGCTTCGAGGGCAACAACGGCGTCATCATCCTCGCCGCCACGAACCGGCCCGAGTCGCTCGACCCCGCGCTCACGCGGCCCGGCCGTTTTGACCGGCGCGTGCCCGTGGAGCTGCCTGACCTCAAGGGCCGCGAGGAGATCCTCAGGGTGCACGCCCGCAAGATCAAGGTCGCCGAGGACGTGGACTTCGGCCAGATCGCACGCATGGCCTCCGGCGCCTCGGGCGCAGAGCTTGCAAACATCGTCAACGAGGCCGCGCTGCGCGCCGTGCGCGACGGCCGGCGCTTTGCCACGCAGTCCGACCTTGAGGAGAGCATTGAGGTCGTCATCGCGGGCTATCAGAAGAAAAACGCCATCCTCACCGACAAGGAAAAGTGGACGGTCGCCTACCACGAGATCGGCCACGCGCTCGTCGCCGCATTGCAGACGCACTCCGCCCCCGTGCAGAAGATCACCATCATCCCGCGCACATCCGGCGCGCTCGGCTACACGATGCAGGTCGAGGAGGGCAACCACTACCTCATGACAAAAGAGGAGCTGGAAAACAAGATCGCCACGCTCACCGGCGGCCGCGCCGCCGAGGAGGTGCGCTTCGGCATCGTCTCCACCGGTGCATCCAACGACATCGAGCAGGCGACGAAGCTCGCTCGCGGCATGATCACACGCTACGGCATGAGCGAGGAGTTTGACATGGTCGCGCTCGAGACGGTCACGAACCAGTACCTCGGCGGCGACGCCTCTCTCGCCTGCTCGGCTGAGACACAGACGCGGATCGACCATCAGGTCGTCGCGCTCGTGAAAAAAGAGCACGCCAAGGCCATCGGCATCCTCACCGAAAACCGCGCCAAGCTCGACGAGCTGGCCAAGTATCTCTACGAGAAGGAGACCATTACCGGCGAGGAGTTCATGGCCATTCTCAACCGCACCTGACGGACTGCAATGCGGTCGTGCAGCGATCCTGACCCCCGCGAAAGGAGGACCACCGCAACCGTATGAATGAAAAGCTGAAAGAAAAAGTAAAGGAATCTCTCTCCAGCGTCCTGCCGATCACCCTGATCGTGCTGGTGCTGAGCATCACGCTCGTCCCGATGGAGATTGGCACACTGGCGCTGTTTCTGACCGGCGCCGTGCTGCTGATCTTCGGCATGGGCTTTTTCCAGCTCGGCGCCGAAATGTCCATGACCCCGCTCGGCGAAGGTGTCGGCAAGACGCTGGCAAAACGTGAAAAGGTCATTCTGGTCGTGCTCGTGTCGTTCGCGCTCGGTACGATCATTACCATCGCAGAGCCGGATCTGCAGGTGCTGGCAAATCAGGTCGCGTCCATCCCCAACAACGTCCTGATCTGGACAGTCGCCGTCGGCGTAGGCGTCTTTCTGGCGCTGGCCGTGCTGCGCATCTTCTATCGCGCGTCACTGGCAAAGTGTCTGCTGATCGCGTACGCGCTGCTGTTTGCGCTGACGCTGTTTTCCCCGAAGGATTTTCTCGCCGTCGCGTTTGACGCCGGCGGTGTCACGACGGGGCCGATCACCGTACCGTTTATCATGGCGCTGGGCGTCGGCGTGTCGGCGCTGCGCGCCGCGCAGGGGCACGATGACGACAGCTTCGGTCTGGTCGCGCTGTGCAGCGTCGGGCCGATCCTGATGGTGCTGCTGCTCGGCATCTTCTACCACCCGAGCGATGCGATCTATTCCGCCGTGGAGATCGCGCCGGTCGTCACAACGCGCGACGTGGCACAGCAGTTCGCCATCGGCCTGCCGGACTACGCGAAGGAAGTACTGCTGAGCATCCTGCCGATCGTAGCAGTGTGCGTGCTGTTCCAGCTGCTGACGCACCACTACCGCCGGCGGCAGCTGCTGCGCACCGGTGTCGGCTTTCTGTATACCGTCATCGGTCTGATCCTGTTTCTGACCGGCGTGAACATCGGCTTTACACCCGTGGGCAACCTACTCGGCTCAGGCCTGGCGGACAGCACGTACCGCTGGGTGCTCATCCCGATCGGCGCGCTCATCGGCTACTACATCGTCAAGGCGGAGCCCGCCGTGCAGGTGCTCAACAAGCAGGTTGAGGATGTCACCGGCGGCACGGTGTCGCAGAGCATGATGAATATGGCGCTGTCCATCGGCGTGGCCTGCGCGGTGATGCTGTCGATGGTGCGCGTGCTGACCGGCATCAGCATCTACTGGATCCTTGTGCCGGGCTACGCGCTCGCGCTCATCCTCGCGCGGTTCGTGCCGTCCGTGTTCGTGGGCATCGCCTTCGACTCCGGCGGCGTGGCGAGCGGGCCCATGACCTCTACCTTCCTGCTGCCGCTGGCCATGGGCGCGTGCACCGCGCTCGGCGGCAACGTCGTCACGGACGCTTTCGGCGTGGTGGCGCTCGTCGCGCTCGCGCCGCCGGTCGCCATTCAGATCATGGGCGTCATTTACGTACATAGAGCCAAAGCCGTGGCCGAGGACAAAACTGACCTGCTGCCCGATGACGGTGTCATCGACCTGGAGGACGAAGAGATATGATACATTCCGAAAACCGACTCGCACCGCGCATGGTGCTCATCATCACGAGCCATGAATACCGCCGCAAGCTCGAGCAGACGTTTCAGAATTTCCGCATCCCGATCTACTACCAGTGTCAGGGACACGGCACAGCGCCGTCGGAAATGCTCGACATCTTCGGGCTGAGCGGCAGCAGCCGCCTGCTCACGATCGGGCTGCTGCCGAAGTTTCTCGTGCGCGACCTGCTTGACGCGCTGCAGCAGCGCATCCCGCTGCATAAGCGCGGCGGCGGCATCGTGCTGACGATCCCGATCACGGGGCTGCAGCGGCCGCTGCTCCAGCTCATGAACGACCAGCTGCGCGAGACCACAGAACAGAAGATCGAAGAAAGGGTGTGTAGCGAAATGTCCGATATGCAAACCGGCGCGGGTTACGCCGCCATCTGGGTCGCGCTCAGCAACGGCTACAGCAGCGACGCCATCGACGCCGCCAGAAGCGCGGGCGCCATGGGCGGCACGATCCTCAAGGGACGCCGCCAGAATTCCGAGCGCATCAGCCGCAAGCTCGGCATCTCCATGCAGGAGGAAGAGGAGTTTGTCGTCATCGTCACGCCGCGCGAGAAAAAGGCCGCCGTCATGAACGCCATCAGCGACGCCTGCGGCCTGCGCACGGATGCGCACGGCATCATCCTCTCGCTGCCGGTGGACGAGGTCATCGGTCTCGAGACCGGCGAGAACACGCTGTAACATTCCTGAATAAGAATCGCAAATGCCGCAGGCAGCCGCCTGCGGCTCTTTTCTTTTTCTATTCCCAGCAAGCACTTCATTTTCGAATCCCGCGCACGAGCGCCATGACCGCGCCGTAGAGCACCCCCGCGACCGCCCAGAGGATCCATGTGTCCTGCGGCTGCGCGTCCCACCACGGTCCGAACGTCCAGAGCAGGTACGCCGCCGTAACCGTGAGCCAGTAGATGCTGCTGATTGCGCCAACAACACCGTTTTGCCGCTTGCGCGGCCGGACATAGTCGCCCTCTTCGAGCAGCCGGTCCATCGCCGCCTGATACACGCCGCCATAGACAAACAACGCACTGCCAACACCCGCCAGTACGAGCAGCAGACAGACCGCCGCAACATACAGCAGATCCGGCCCGTTCAGACAGACGGCGATAAACAGCGGCACCGCTGACAGGATGCACAGCACCGTGCCCGCGACCTTTCCACGCGTGTGCTCCGGTGCAGCCGCCGCCCGGCGCTCACGCACCATGCCGGTCACACCGTAGGCCGTCTCAAACGGCTCGGTCTCCAAAAAAGCATACGCTTTCACCTGCGCGGCGCACGTGATGAACACCGCCACCGCAGCCGCCACAAGCACCAGCAGCACGCACAGACCGATGCCCGCCGCCGCATTTTCCGAGAGGGCCGCGCCCGGCCGGTCGCTGAGCGCGGCAAGCAAAAGCAGCGCCACCGGTGAGAGCACACACAGCAGCGTCGCCGCCGCGAGTTTCGGCGCGGCCGCCCGCCGCAGCGACAGATAGTCCGCCGCCTGCTCCATCGTCACGCAGCGCAGCGGCGCATCCGGCTCACTCTGAGCCAGTTCCGGCTCGCCGAGCTCTTCTTTTAACAAGTAATCGGTCGTGACGCCGAACAGGCGGCTCATCTGCACGACCTTCTGCATATCGGGCACGGACTGCGCACCCTCCCACTTCGACACCGACTGGCGCGAAACGCCCAGCTGCGCCGCCAGCTCCTCCTGCGACCAGCCGGCGCGCTTGCGCAAGGTCATGATCTTCTCTGCCAATAGCATAAGCGGCTTCCTCCCGTATTGTTTTTCCGTTTCCGGCTGAGGACAGGATACCAGATCGGCCGGTTGCGCACCACCAAGGCGACTGTCAAATGTGTCAACCGGCGGTTGCAGGGGTATGATTTCAGCAATTTCAGCATATCGTGCCGCCGCGCAGCTGTCAAGCCGAACGGCGAAAACCTTTCAGGCACTGTAAGTGGATTTTGCGCGCCGGGTGTTGTACCATGGCAGCAGAATCCAAAGGAGGTATGTGCAATGGACCCAATTCTCGAAATTGCAGCCCTGAAGAAATATTACGGCAAGGAGCCGAATCTGACACGCGCGCTCGACGGCATCTCGTTTCAGGTCATGCCGGGCGAGTTTCTTGGCATCATGGGCAGCAGCGGCTCGGGCAAATCGACGCTGCTCAACTGCATCGCGACCGTCATCGCGCCGACCGCCGGCGCCGTCGCCCTGCACGGCAAGTGCGTCACGACGCTGCACGGAAAAGCGCTGGCCGACTACCGCGGCAAGGAGATCGGCTACCTGTTTCAGAACTTTGAGCTCATCGATAACCTCACCGGCCGCGAGAACATTCTCCTGCCGCTGTCGCTGCACGGCGTGTCCGAGTCTGAGAGCCGTGCCCGGCTGCAGAAGCTCGCCGATTACCTCGAGGTGACGGATGTGCTCGACAAGTTTCCGGCGCAGATGTCCGGCGGGCAAAAGCAGCGCATCGCGGCGGCTCGTGCGCTCATCCTCGACCCCGAGATCGTGCTGGCCGACGAGCCGACCGGCGCGCTCGACTCGAAAAATGCCCGCGCGCTCATGGAAAAGCTCTCCGGTCTGAACGCGGATGCCGGCACGACCATCCTCATGGTCACGCACGACTGCAACGCCGCGAGCTACTGCAAGCGCATCCTCTTCATTCAGGACGGCGTGCTCTTCCACGAGCTGCGGCGCGACGTGCCGGATGAGACACAGCAGGAATTCTACGGGCGCATTCTGGCCGTGATGGCGCAGCTGGGAGGGGGCAGTGCCAATGTTCTCTGAACTCGTCAAGCGCAACAGCCGACGCAGCCGCCGGGAAAACGGGCTGTTTTTCACGTCCCTGCTCATCTCGATCATCGCGTTTTACATCATCCTCTCCCTGTCGCATCAGGACGTGATGGTGTTCCTGCAGCGCATGGAGAGCAACGCCGTGAACCGGCTGCTGACGCTCGTCCCGGCACTGTACGTCGTGACGCTGTGCATCCTGTTTTTCCTCGTTTATTACGCCAACCGCTTTCAGCTCGCGCGGCGGCGGCACGAATTCGGCGTGTACCTCATGCTGGGCATGCAGCGGCGCAAGCTCTTCGGTATGCTGCTGGCGGAGGATCTGCGCTCGAGTCTCATCGCGCTGGCCATCGGCCTGCCGGCAGCGCTGCTCATTTCGGAGGTCATCAGCCTCGCCACGGCGCGGATCGTCGGGCTCGGCATCGTGGGGCACCGGTTCACGCTGTCGCTGCCCGCCATCGGCTGGACGGCTGCGGGCTTTCTTGCGATCAAGCTGCTGGCCTCGCTCATCCTCAGCGGGAAGATCGTGCGTGAGGAGATCGGCACGCTGCTCACAGAGACGCCGGAGGGTACAAAGCGGCAGCGCCCCGCCGCCGTTTACGCCGCGGCGCTCGTGCTGGGCATCGCGCTGCTCGCCGCCGCCTACACGCTTGCCATCCGGGGGCTCGCATGGAGCGCTCTGCGCTATATGGCGCTCACGATCGTGCTCGGCGTAGCGGGAACGCTGCTGCTGTTTTACGGGCTGCGTGTCATCATCGACCGGCTGGCCCGGCGCGGCGGCGCAGGCAGGCTGCGGGTGTTTAACTTCCGGCAGGTCGAGGAGACGGTCATCCACCGCTCGGGGACGCTGGCAATCAGCTCCCTGCTCATCCTTGCGGCGCTGTGCTGCTTCGGCGCGGGCGTTGCGACCGCGCGCTCCTCCAGAGCCGAGGCACACACGCTCGACTACACCTTCCCCACCGACAGCAAAAGCGCCGACACCGTGCGCGAAACGCTGACGGCGCACGGGCTCGACAGCGCTTTTTCCGACCTCTTCGAGATGCGCATCGGCCGCGTGCGCACGAGCACGGACTACCAAAACACCGTGAAATTCCCCGCCTTGCAGCGCACCATCGATGCCATGCCCGCCTCCGACGAGCGGCAGCAGCTGCAATACATGCTGGAGGCCGTGGGCTACCCGCACCTCATCGCGCTCAGCGGCTACAACCGTCTGCTGGCCGCGGCCGGTCTGCCGGAGCTGACGCTTGCGGACGATGAGGCCGCCGTCTACTGCGACAGTGAGGTCTCCCTGGCCAGCCGCACGGCGCTGATCAACCGCCTGATCGCAGAGGACTCGGCCATCACGATCGACGGTGCACCGTTTACGCTCGTGGGGCAGGTGCAGTCGGTGAGCGTCGTCACCGACCGGTCGATCACGATGTTGTTCGCGCTCATCGTGCCGGACGCGGCGTTCGAGCACTACACGCAGGGCGACTATGACGTCTACCTCGACGGCGTGCTCGCCCCGTCCATGACGGAGGGCAAGAGCCTCATGAATGCCATCGCGGACATGAACGCGCTGCTCAATCCGCTCGGCCTGAAATACGAGAGCTACCTGCAAAACCTCGGCCGTGAGCTGTTTTACATCGTCGCGGCGAGCTACCTGACCATTTACCTCGCCATCATCTTCCTCGTCGTGGCCAACACCATCATCGGCGTGCAGTTTCTCATGGGCCAGCAGAAGGCCGCGCGCCGCTACCGGACGCTCGTGCGCCTCGGCGCAGAGCACGACACGCTCTGCCGCGCAGCAAAGGCACAGATCAACTGGTACTTCGGCCTGCCGGTCGGCGTGGCGGCGGTCAGCAGCCTGTTTGGCGTGCGCGCGCTCTTTTCCGGCATCCTCTCTGCCAGCGCACAGAGCGGCATGACGGAAATGATGATCGCCGCCGGAGCTATGATTTTGCTGCTGTGTGTGGTAGAATGGATCTACATGGCGGCCGTCAAGCGCTCCAGCAGCAAATACCTGCTGACCCTGATGGCGCCGGAACGCGAAGAATAACGCAGAAAGGGGGCGGCGCGATGAAGCACATCGCCGTCGTGGAAGATGAGGCGCTCATGCGCGAGGAACTTGCGGATATGCTGCGCCGCGCAGACTACGCCGTCACGGAGATCACGGACTTTTCCGACGTGACCGGGCAGCTGCTCGCGCTCGCCCCCGATCTGGTGCTGCTGGACCTAAATCTGCCGGAGGTGAGCGGATTTCAGATCTGCCGCGACATCAAGCAGCGCAGCGCCCTGCCGGTGCTCGTGCTGACCTCGCGCGACCAAATGCGTGACGAGGTGCACGCGCTCGAGCTCGGCGCGGACGAATACCTCACCAAGCCCTATCGAAAGGAGCGGCTGCTGGCGCGCATCGGAAACGTGCTCAAGCGCTACGAGGGGCGGCCGAATCTGCTCGAGGGCGCGGATTTTCTGCTCGACCGGCAGACCTACACGCTCTACATCCACAACCGGTCCGTCGTCCTGCCGCCGAATCAGGGCAAGCTGCTCGAAGCGCTGCTGATGCACGGTGGGCAGACCGCCGCAAAGGACGACCTGAGCCGCGCACTCTGGGGCACGACGGAGTTCATCGACGAAAACGCGCTGCAGGTCAACCTCACGCGGCTGAAAAAGACGATGGCCTCCCTCGGTATGCGCCAGCAGCTCGTGTCCGTGCGCGGCGTCGGCTACCGGTTGGAGGTGCCGAATGAAGCGTAACGGAAGCTATCTGCGGCAGTACCTGCCGTGGCTGGGGCTGCTGCTGGGCGTGGACGCGCTCGCGGCGCTGCTGCTGTGGCTGGCGGACGCGCGGGCCTTCGCCGCCATGGCGGCCGTGATCGTGCTGGCGACGGTGTTTCTGTTCGCCGGTGTGTGCGCTGTGCTCTGCGCACGGGCAAAACGGCGGGAGCAAGCCTTCACGGCCTTTCTGGCCACACCGGACGCGGCACACGAACAGGCACTGTGCCGCCTGCTCGCCCCGTGCGAGGCGCAGAGTGCACACCTGCTCGGCGAAACGCTGCGCGCGCAGCAGCAGACCATCGCACAATTGCAAACGCAGATGGACGACTATGAGGACTACGTGGAGCTCTGGGCGCACGAAGTGAAAACGCCGCTGGCGCTGCTGACGCTCGTGCTCGACAATCGGCGCGACACGCTGCCGGAGGCGGTCGGCTTCAAGCTCGACTACGCACGCAACCGGATGCAGGCGTTCATTGACCAGATGCTCTACTACGCACGTCTGCGCGGCGCGCGGCGCGACTATCGGTTCGAGCGCCTGACACTGCGCAGCTGCATCGACGAGGTGCTCGACGATTACCGCCCGCTGCTGGAGGAAAAGGGCTTCCGGGTCGAGATCCGGCTTGCGGACGAGACCGTATTCACCGACCGGCGCGGGCTGTGTTTCCTGCTCGGTCAGCTCGTGAGCAACAGCGTCAAATACACGAGCGATGCGCCGGTACTCACGTTTTCGCTCAAGTGCAGCGCGGTCGAGACCGTCCTCACCGTCCGTGACAACGGGCCGGGCGTGCGCGCATGCGACCTGCCGTATGTATTTGAAAAGGGCTTCACCGGTGACTCCGGTCACGAAAAGAGCAAGGCCACCGGCATGGGCCTCTACCTCGCACGCGAGATCGCAAAGGAGCTCGGGCTCACGCTCAGCGCCGCGTCCGACTGGGGCGCAGGTTTTGCGGTGTGCATCTCCTTCCCCGTCGTAACGCAATAGCATCGGAATCCAGAAGCAAAGACGCCGCAGCTGCGGCGTCTTTGCTTTTCGCGTTCCCCTGCCGACCTGCTGCGGCACACT
>ENA-UESE01001926-UESE01001926.1-human-gut-metagenome-genome-assembly--contig:-NODE-1926-length-13816-cov-3.285901_pt1 | contig 13816 bp, 10 predicted proteins | sample MGYA00242995_ERZ507996 | MGnify/ENA primary metagenome ERZ507996 (study PRJEB26167, sample SAMN06115489) | human gut metagenome | host: Homo sapiens | place: China:Sichuan | collected 2015-04-15... | reverse complement strand
CATTCTTGTGCGCAACCTGAAAGTAGAGAATGTAGGCAAGAAACAGGTTGTACTGGAAACGGTAGTGGGAGGCTTATACAACTTCTTTTATGATCTCCTGGGGGAGGATGGAAAGGGGTATATCCCATATCTGATGACCGTAGGGCTGTATATCGGCGTGGCCAATATGATCGGTCTGTTCGGTCTCAAGTCTCCAACCAAGGATGTGGGCGTCACTGGTGCTCTTGCACTGATGAGTATCGTCCTGATTGAATTTTCGGGCGTACATAAAAAAGGCGTCAAAGGCTTTCTAAAAAGCTTTGCGGAACCGATCCCGCTTATGCTGCCGATGAATATTTTGGAAATATTTATCCGGCCGTTATCACTGTGTATGCGACTTTTCGGTAATATCTTAGGCGCATTCGTTATCATGGAGCTGATCAAGATCGTGGCACCGTTACTTGTGCCGGTACCGCTCAGCCTCTACTTTGACCTGTTTGACGGATTCATTCAGGCATATGTATTTGTATTTTTAACATCACTTTTTATTAAGGAAACCATCGAGTAATCAAATCGAAAAAGAAAAGGAGAACATTATTATGACATCTTTAATCGCAATCGGAGCAGGAATCGCAGCACTTACAGGTATTGGAGCAGGTATCGGTATCGGACTTGCAACTTCCAAGGCAACAGACGCTATCGCAAGACAGCCGGAGGCTGACGGAAAGATCACAAAGGCACTGTTACTTGGATGTGCACTGGCAGAGGGTACTGCAATTTTCGGTATGGTAGTAGCAATCTTAATCATCTTATTCTTAGGCTAAGGAAAGGTTATGGTAGAGTATGCAGTTACTTAGAATCGACTGGAATGTCATCTTTACCATCGTCAATCTGATCGTATTATATCTGGGGCTCCGCAAATTTTTGATCGGACCGGTCACGAAAGTGATGGATCAGCGCAAGCAGCTGATCGAAGGGCAGATGGCGGACGCACGCCATGTAAATGAGCAGGCAAACGAGCTGAAAGCGCAGTATGAGGACGCCTTAAAGCAGGCGCATGAGGAATCGGCGCAGATCGTTGAGAAGGCGAGAAAGAGCGCACAGGCGGAGTATGAGAGCCGTATGGATGCAGCGGATGCAGAGGCGCAGAAAATTATCGCCAATGCACACAAGTCGATTGACCTTGAGCGTGAGAAAACCGTGCAGGAGCTGCAGTCGCAGATTGCGGGACTTGCCATGGCGGCAACCGCCAAGGTATTGGGCGACACGGATCAGGCAGCGCAGAACAAGCTTATGTATGAACAGTTTTTGGCGAAAACGGGTGGTTTAAATGACACAAACAGCAAATAATTACGGAACGGTTCTTTTTGAGCTGGGCGTGGAGAAAGAGACTGTGGAAGAGATGAAGCGGATTTTCTCACTGACTGGCGAATTGCCGCGCGTGCTGGACTGTCCGGTGGTATCCGGCAGGGAAAAACACAGGCTGATTGAGCAGCTGTTTCCGAAAGAGGTCTGGAATTTCTTAAAAGAAATGTGCGACCACGGAAACGTATCGGAGATGGAGGATGTCTTTAAAGCGTATACGCGCTGCTACGATGAGGCAAATGGAATTTTAAAGACCGTTATGTACTGCGCGGGTACACCGGATGAGGAGCAGCTTGCACAGATCAAAGCATATCTCGCCGCAAAGCACCACAGAGAGACGGTGGAGCTTACCATCTGCACACAGCCGGAACTGATCGGCGGATTTGTGCTGGAGACGGGAGATCTGGTGGAAGATTACAGCGTCCGGGGGCGGATCAAGAACTTAGAACAAAAATTGACATGGAGGTGATGACGTGGGTTCCATAAATTCAGAGGAGATTATCTCCATACTGAAAACAGAGATAGAAAATTATGATATGGTGACCGGTGAGCAGGAAGTCGGCTCTGTCATCTGGGTAGGAGACGGAATTGCGACCATCTATGGCATTGAGCATGCCATGTATGGTGAGATCGTGATCTTCGAGAATGGCGTCAGAGGTATGGTGCAGGATATCAAGCGCGATCAGATCGGCTGTATCATTCTCGGAAAAGACACTGGCATCAAAGAGGGCACAAAGGTCACACGCACGAAGAAGAAGGCGGGTGTTCCAGTCGGAAATGCCTATCTTGGAAGAATTGTAAATGCACTGGGAGCGCCGATCGACGGCAAGGGAGATATTCCGGCGGACGATTACCGCCCGATCGAGCAGGAAGCGCCGGGCATTGTTGACCGTCAGTCGGTCAAGCAGCCGCTCGAGACCGGTATTCTGGCGATTGACGCCATGTTCCCGATCGGACGCGGGCAGCGGGAGCTGATTATCGGCGACAGACAGACCGGTAAGACGTCGATCGCAGTAGATACCATCTTGAACCAGAAGGGAAAAGATGTGATCTGTATTTATGTGGCGATCGGTCAGAAGGCATCGACCGTAGCAAAGCTTGTGAATACATTGACGAAGAATGATGCGATGGACTACTCCATCATTTTATCATCGACAGCCAGCGAGTCGGCATCGTTACAGTACATTGCACCGTATGCGGGAACCGCTATGGCAGAGTATTTCATGCATCAGGGCAAGGATGTCCTCATCGTATATGATGACCTCTCCAAGCACGCAGTGGCATATCGTGCACTGTCCCTTTTGCTGGAGCGTTCTCCGGGACGTGAGGCTTATCCGGGAGACGTATTTTATCTGCATTCCAGACTGCTGGAGCGTTCCAGCAAGCTTTCCGATAAGCTGGGCGGAGGTTCCATCACGGCGCTGCCGATCATTGAGACGCAGGCGGGCGATGTATCAGCATACATTCCGACCAACGTGATCTCCATCACAGACGGTCAGATCTTTTTGGAGAGTGATCTGTTTTTCTCAGGTATGCGTCCGGCAGTCAACGTCGGTCTCTCCGTATCCCGTGTCGGCGGTGCGGCGCAGACCAAGGCGATGAAGAAAGCGTCCGGTACGATTCGTATTGATCTGGCGCAGTATCGTGAGATGGAAGTGTTCACACAGTTTGCATCCGATCTGGACGACATGACAAAAGAGCAGTTACAGCACGGAAAATGCCTGATGGAGCTGTTAAAGCAGCCGCTCTGCCATCCGATGAGCCTGGCGGATCAGGTCATCACGCTGGTCGCTGCCAACAAGCGTCTGATGCTGGACGTAGACACGGCAAAGACGAAAGAATTCCAGCTGGGTATGTTAGATTACATCCATGTACAGCACGCGGAGCTTGTGACGAAGATCAACGAGGAAAAAGTGCTGGATGATGCGATTACGGAGCAGATTGTAGAGGCGGTCAAAGAATATAAGAGCAGGTGATAGAGCATGGCAAATACCAAGGAAATTCAAAAGCGAATGAAAAGTATCCGGGATACCATGAAGATTACAAGCGCCATGTATATGATATCCTCTGCCAAACTGCGCAGTGCCAAGCAGAAGCTTGAGCAGACGGAACCTTATTTCTATGCACTTCAGGGTTCCATTTCCAGATTCCTGCGCCACATTCCGGAGGTGCAGAACCGCTATTTTGACCAGAAGAAGGAGATCCCGGAGGAAGAAAAGCGGCGTGGATATATCGTGATCACTGCGGATAAGGGTCTGGCAGGAGCATACAACCACAACGTCATCAAGATGGCGCATGAGCTTTTCACGCAGGGCGAGAACAATAAGCTGTTTGTCGTCGGCGAGCTCGGACGCCAGTATTTTGCGAAAGAGGGTCTCGCGGTGGATGCGGAGTTCAAGTATACCGTGCAGAACCCGTCGCTTCACCGCGCGCGTGTCATTGCGGATCACGTCATGGATCTGTACGCGGAAAATGAGCTTGATGAGGTATATATCATCTACACAAAGATGGAAAACTCTTTTTCTATGAATGCGGAGAAGATGAAACTTCTTCCGCTTGTAAAGGAAGACTTCCTGCATCCTGCCCCGGCGGATATCTACCAGGAGGAGATCCGGGTGGAGTCATCCATGGAGGCGATTCTGGAGCATGTAGTACCGAACTATGTCACCGGATATATCTACTGTGCGCTGGTAGAGTCGTTTGCCAGCGAGCATAATTCCAGAATGATGGCAATGCAGGCGGCAACGGACAGCGCGAAGGACATGATACAGACGCTGTCGATCGAATACAACCGGGTACGGCAGGCGGCGATCACACAGCAGATCACAGAGGTGAGCGGCGGTGCGAAAGCGCAGAAGAACAAGAAAAAGAAATAAAGCGGAAGGGAGCTTGTATGAAGAAAGGGAAAATTGTACAGGTCATGGGACCTGTCGTTGACGTAGAATTTGAAGATAATGACCTTCCATATATTAAAGATGCGCTTGAAGTGGACAACAACGGAAAGCGCTGCGTGATGGAGGTTGCACAGCACATCGGCAATAATACCGTCCGCTGCATCATGCTCGCGGCAAGCGAGGGCTTATGCAAGGATATGGAGGTTATTGCCGAGGGCGGCGGTATCAAGGTTCCGGTTGGAAATAAGACCCTGGGCAGACTGTTTAACGTGCTCGGAGATACACTCGACGGAGGCGAAAGCCTTGACGGTGAGGAACACTGGGTGATTCACAGAGATCCGCCATCTTTTGAAGACCAGAGCCCGGTCGTTGAGGTGCTTGAGACCGGTATTAAGGTCATCGATCTTTTGGCACCGTATGCAAAGGGCGGTAAGATCGGTCTCTTCGGAGGTGCCGGAGTCGGTAAGACGGTATTGATTCAGGAGCTGATCCGCAACATTGCGACAGAGCATGGCGGATATTCCATTTTTACCGGCGTCGGAGAGCGTTCCAGAGAGGGAAATGACCTGTGGTCTGAGATGAAGGAATCCGGCGTACTGGATAAGACGGCGTTAGTGTTCGGACAGATGAACGAGCCGCCGGGAGCACGTATGAGAGTTGCTGAGACGGGACTTACGATGGCAGAATATTTCCGCGATGAGGAGCATCAGAATGTACTTCTGTTCATCGATAATATTTTCCGTTTTACACAGGCAGGATCTGAGGTATCCGCGCTGCTTGGACGTATGCCGTCCGCAGTAGGTTATCAGCCGACCCTGGCGACGGAGATGGGCGAACTGCAGGAGCGGATTGCTTCCACAAAGAACGGATCTGTTACTTCGGTACAGGCTGTTTACGTGCCGGCAGATGACCTGACAGACCCGGCTCCGGCGACGACATTTGCACATCTGGATGCCACCACGGTACTTTCCAGAAAGATCGTAGAGCAGGGTATTTACCCGGCGGTAGATCCGCTTGAGTCCAACTCCCGTATCCTCGAGGAGGACGTCGTTGGAAAAGAGCACTATGAGACTGCCAGAAGAGTACAGGAGATTTTACAGAAGTACACAGAACTGCAGGATATCATTGCAATTCTCGGTATGGAGGAGCTGTCCGAGGAGGATAAGCTCGTGGTATACCGTGCAAGAAAGATCCAGAAGTTCTTATCCCAGCCGTTCCACGTGGCAGAGAACTTTACCGGCGTGCCGGGCAAGTATGTGCCGCTTAAGGAGACGGTAAGAGGATTCAAGGCAATTATTGACGGTGAGATGGATGAGTATCCGGAAGCAGCGTTCTTCAATGTAGGTACGATCGATGATGTGATCGAGCGTGCGAAGGAGATGGGGGCATGAATACATTTAGTCTGAAAGTGATTGCCTGTGACCGTGTCTTTTTTGACGGAAGATGTGAGCAGGTCGTTCTGCCGCTGCATGACGGAGAGAAAGCAATCCAGGCGCATCACGAAAATATGGTGTTTGCCGTTGAGATCGGCGAGATCCGCATCACGGACGAAACAGGCGAGGAGATCGTGGGTGTGACAGGCACCGGATTTGCACAGATCATCAATAACCGTGCAATGGTGATTGTTGACACCTGTGAGTCCCCGGAGGAGATCGATGTGCGGCGTGCCGAGGAGGCAAAAGAGCGTGCACAGGAGCAGCTCCGCCAGAAACAGAGCATTCAGGAGTATTATCGTTCTAAAGCATCGCTGGCGCGCGCGATGTCGCGCCTCAAGGTCGGGAAAAAAGACCGTCCGACCGGATATTAAGAAGAAAAATGGTCTTGTGCAAGGTTCCGGCGGGTCTGAGAGAGAAAAAACGTCTCTCCAGACCCGCCGGGACCTTGTTATTATGCGCGTGGGAAGAAAAAAGGGCTGTTCGCGGGTCTGGGAATGAAAAACCAGCCCGTGAGACCCGAAAAGAAACTGATTTCGGGTCTGGGAGAGAAAAAGAGTGTCGCCAGACCCGGCGGAAGCCAAAATGCAGCCATGTAAGTCAAAAAAATAGAAGATTGTACGCAAAAACGGGTCTACAGAGAGAAAAAGTCCTCTGTAGACCCGTTTTGATCTTATGCACAACATCAGCAAACAATGATTGACCAAGAAAGCTCCTGTGGGTGCATGTAAGGCTCAGCCCTGCAGCTTGCCAGTCGATGTAACTTACAAATTTACCCAGTCGTTGCAGGTCACACAACGTTGCAGCCCAGCCAGTGTATGCAACGTACCTATCCATGCAGCCAGTCATTACAGATTACATACCGGTATATTGCCAGCCAGCCGATACAAGTATTAACGCACATGCCGTTGCAACTTACTTAAGCCCCACTGTAGCCAGTAATGCAACTTACTAGCCAGCTTATACGGCTTACTCATCGGTGCAGATTGCTTCCCCGCGCTGCTTACAGTACGAAGAATGTACAGGTTGCCGGTGCAAGAGTCACTGTTCCGGCTTCCTGTGCTGCCGGAGTGAGTTCCGGAAGCGAATTGCCGGCACCCAGAACAAGTGGCTTGCCATTTAAAGTCATGACAGCGGCACGCACGTTGCCGCCCTCGCCGGCGAGTGTGTAGCGCTCTGCGCTCTTCGGAAGCTCTACGGTGGTTGCCTCTGTCAGCGAGTTGTTGATCACAAGATATACAACGCCCTCTTTTCCATCTTTGCGGGAATGTGCGAAGACATGTGCGCCCTCGCGGATTGGCTCTGCGGTATCGTAAACGGTCGTACCCATCAGGCGGTTCCACAACAATACGGCAAAATAGTTCGGGCGCGGATCAAATACTTCGCGGGCCAGGAAGCCGTAGTCGGAAGAAGCCAGTGTATTGTGGAAAATAACGCCGTCTGTGATCGCTGCGAATCCAGCGAGCTCGTTTAAGGTACGGAAAACATCCAGATACGTGGAAGCCCATGTATCACCGCCACCGCCTGCGTCGCCGGACTCTGTTACCCACATCTCGCCGCCCGGGCAGTATTTGTCGCGGAGTGGAGCATAGGTGCGCGCACAGTTTAATGCAACGTCCAGATACGCCTCGGTATGGGCGGTATCTGCCAGCCAGTGTCCGCTTGGCATCACGGAAGCAAGACGCTCGGATACACCGTTGTAATAATGGTAGCTGAATACGTCCAACGGCTCTTTGGTGTCCTCTAACAGGTCGGTTGTGGAGCAGTTCTCTCTTACAAGCTGCTCGATACCACCACTCTTGCTGTTGTCATCACCGCCATTGATGGTAAGACCCTCGCCAACACTGCTCGGTCCGATACAGATACATTCCGGATAGTTGGCGCGTACCCACGCGAAAAACAGATCCTGATCGCGGTGGTAATCAGCCGGTGTATAACCAGCCGGGAAGCCGGTATCCTCCATCATGTTCGGTTCGTTTGCGAACTCGGCGCCGTCGATCGGTACGCCGTGTTCTTTGCTCAGACGAAAAATCTTCTCCGCCTCACTCGGATTCCACGGTTCCTCTGCGGAATGCAGACCCGGGCAGTTCGCAACGGAAATCATCAGTTTCGCATCGATCGCTTTTACGAAGTCGAGCACACCAATCCACTGCTCCTTTGTCAGGACATTTAAGTAGCCCTCCGGAGCAATACCGCCTGTTGCATTGTCAAAATCATAGTAAGTCTTGGTTGCCCAGGTGCCGGACACACGCACCCATGCGGTTCCGAGCTCCTTTGCGAGGGAGCGGAGCTTCTCGTTGTACAGATCGATCGGTGCGTATACCTGCATCAGATCCTTGTACATTGCAGCAATGCCGTCTGCGCTCGGAGCGACATGGAATTCCTCGGTTCCTGCAACCTGCTCCGGTGTGTACGCTTTCCAGAAGGTGCCGCCGGTTACCTCGGCGAATTCTACATTATAAGACATCAGGCGCGGATTTACTTCGCGCAGCGCCTTTAAATTCTCGGGAACTAATTTTACAAACTGTGCCATAGAAATCATTCTCCTGTTCGTTTTTATTTGCCGGTGATCCGGATCCCCGTATCACCTTTGCATAAAAACAGCGTACCACAAAAATTGTATTGTGTATGCAGGAAAACAACTATTTACAAAAATTGTGCAAAAACAGGACAAAATCGTTCCCGCCCTTAGCGCTCAAATCTGCCGCTTGCCCCGCACGGAAGCACCAGACCGTTGCTGGAAACCGGCAGACCGATTTCATCTGCGGCGATATGACCACCGTGTTTTTTTAAGACGGTATTCATCATATAGCTGAGCACTGCCGGCTGAAGACCAGTGGTGTAGGAGTTGATCAGGAAAAACAGAGGATCGTCCGACAGCAACTGCTCACAGAGCTGCACCAGCGGATAGATGGCGTCCTCGATTTTCCAGATCTCACCCTTGGGTCCTCTTCCGTAGGAAGGCGGGTCCATAATGATCGCATCATAGTGGTTGCCGCGGCGGATCTCGCGCTCAACAAACTTTACGCAGTCGTCCACAATCCAGCGGATCGGGGCATCACCAAGACCGGAAGAGACGGCGTTTTCCTTCGCCCAGGTCACCATTCCCTTGGAGGCATCCACATGCGTGACGCTGGCACCGGCAGCAGCGGCGGCAATCGTGGCACCGCCAGTGTAGGCGAACAGATTTAACACCTTGATCGGACGTCCGGCGCTGCGGATCTTTTCGGAAAACCAGTCCCAGTTGGCAGCCTGCTCCGGAAACAGTCCGGTGTGCTTAAAACTGAACGGCTTTAAGTTGAAAGTCAGCTTGCCGTAATGGATGGTCCACTGCTGGGGAAGATCAAAAAATTCCCACTCCCCGCCGCCCTTGGCGCTGCGGTGGTAATGGCCGTTCATTTTGCGCCAGCCGCGCTCGGTCTTCGGCGTGTCCCAGATGACCTGCGGGTCGGGACGGACGAGAAGATAATCTCCCCAGCGCTCGAGCTTTTCTCCTTTTGAGCAGTCAATGACTTCGTAATCTTTCCAGTTATCTGCAATCCACATAGCAATCTCCATTCCTGTGTACTTCTAATTTAAAACTATAACAAATATATACCACAAGCCAGCAGAGGGCAAGGAAAAAGTAAAAACGTCTGCCTGCGGGCAGAGAAAAAGCCTTCGCCACGGCGCGGCGCAGGCATTAACGGATGCGGATACAGCATCCGGAGCAGGAAAAAGCCCATAAAAAGCCAATAAAAAACCGGTAGAAAAATATCTACCGGTTCAAAGCTGCGCAGCCCAAATTGCCGGCTGCACGTTATTTTTTACGCCAGGTGGACGGCATGAACAGAATCATGAGCGGGAAAAGCTCCAGACTGCCGGCGAGCATGTCAAAAATCAGCACAACCTTGGAGAGCGGCGAGAAGATCGAAAAATTCTGCGCCGGTCCGACACGGTTTAAGCCAGGACCGATGTTGTTCAGACACGAGACGACTGCTGTAAAGTTCGTGGTAAAATCGAACTCGTCCAGGCTGATGATAAGCGTTGACAGCATGAGCAAAATAAAGTAAATGACCAGAAAAACATTGGTAGAGCGCAGGGTGCTGTGTTCTACGACATGTCCGTCCATGCGGATCTTGCGGATCTCGCGGGGGTGGATAATCAGGGAAAGCTCTTTGCGGATGGTTTTGAATAAAATCACCAGCCGGGATACTTTCATACCGCCGCCTGTGCTTCCCGCACATGCGCCGACGAACATCAGCGTCACAAGAATCGTCTGGGAGAGTGCAGGCCACATGTCGAAGTCGGCAGTGGAATATCCGGTGGTGGTGATGATCGCACCGACCTGGAAAAAGGCATTCCGCAGCGCGTCCCTGGTATTTGCGTAAAGCGGGCGTATATTATAGGTAATCATTCCGACAGAAGCAAAGATCAAAAAGAGATACCAGCGCACTTCCTCGATGCGGAATGCATCCTTGATTCTGCGCGATAAAATACAAAAATAAAATGTGTAATTGATACCGCTTAAGATCATAAAAGTTGTGACCGTGTTCTGGATAGCAGGCGAAAAGCTTGCAAAGCTGTCGTTACGGAAACCGAAACCACCGGTGCCGGTCGTGCCGAAACTCGTCAGAAGAGACTCAAACAGCGGCATGCCGAGCGCACACAGAATGACAATCTCAAGGAGCGTGATGGCAAGGTAAATGCCGTATAATATTTTCGCGGTATCCTTGATGTGCGGAACCAGACGGCTGACGGAAGGTCCCGGGCTCTCCGCCTTCATGAGGTTGATCGTAGAGCCGCCCATCAGAGGCAGGATCGACATAATAAAGACGAACACACCCATGCCGCCGATCCAGTGGCTGAAACTGCGCCAGAAAAGGCTGGCATGCGACAGGGACTCGACATCGGAGAGAATACTTGAACCGGTCGTGGTAAAACCGGAGACCGTTTCAAACAGGGCGTCTACATAATATGGAATGTCGCCGTTCCACACGAAGGGGATAGCGCCGAAAATACTCATAACGATCCAGCTCAGGGCGACAGTAACAAACCCCTCCCTTGTATACACGGTCGAGGAAGACGGTTTTTTATGTGTGAAAACAATCCCTAAAACCAGACAGATTGCAGCGGTAATGACAAATGGAATGCCGGCCTCCTCCTGATAGATCAGCGAGACCAGCGCCGGGAGCATCAGAAACGCGCTCTCAAATTGTAAAATATAGCCCAGAATATATAAAACCATGGAATAATTCATTGCAGGTTAATCCTCCAGAATCTCTTTGATGTCGGAGATGCGGTATCCGGAAATGACGACCAGAACGGAGTCTCCGGCGAGCATCATATCCTGTCCACCCGGCAGAATGACCTTACCGTTGCGGTAGATGCAGCAGATTAAAGTATTCTTGCGGAAATTCAGATCCTGCAGCGGAATGCCTGCGACGGCAGAATTCTCCTTGATGATGAATTCCAGAGCCTCGGCTTTTCCGCCGGCAAGCTTGTAAAGTGTCTCCACGTTGCTGTTGATGGAATTCACTGTGGAGCGCACATATTTTAAAATGTAATCAGCGGTAATGACACGCGGATAAATAATACTTCCCAGATTCATCTCGTTGATGACGGAGTTAAAACTGCTCCGGTTGATCTTGGTCACCGTTTTTGCATTGGAGACATCGTTGGCGTACAGCGACAGCAGGATGTTTTCCTCGTCAAGACCGGTGAGAGCTGCAAAACCCTGCGCCTGCTCTAAGCCCTCCTCGGACAGCAGATCCTGATCGGTGGCATCACCGCAGATGATTGTCGCCTCCGGAAGCAGCTCGCTTAAAACGTCGCAGCGGGACGGATTGATCTCGATGATCGTCACACGGATGCCCGACTGGATGAGAATCTTTGCGAGGTAAAAGGAAACCTTACCGCCGCCAGCGAGAATGGCATTGCCGACGCGGTTCTTGACGATGCCGATCTTACGGAAAAAGTCAATGGCGTTGCGGCGCTCGGAAGCGATTGCGACGGTATCTCCGGCGCGGAATTCAAAATCACCGTTCGGGATGATGACCTCGCTGCCGCGGATGACGGTACACACCAGCACGTTGCTGTGCAGGGTCTGGTGCAGATTGAACAGCTTTAAATGAATCAGCGGGGAATTCTCGCTGACTTTAAAGTGAAGCAGCTCTACATGCCCCTTTGCAAAAGAATCCACACGGATGGCGGAAGGAAACTGAAATACTCTTGAAATCTCGTTGGCTGCCGTCAACTCAGGATTGATAATCATGGCGAGCCCGAATTCCTTTTTCAGGAAGGCGATCTCGCCGTTGTAGATCGGATTGCGCACGCGCGCGATGGTCTGGCAGTGGCCGGTCTTCTTGGCAATCACGCAGCACAGAAGGTTTTTCTCATCATCTCCGGTAACTGCGATTAAAAGATCGGCAGTGGCGATGCCTGCCTCCAGCAGTGTCTTATGGTTGATGCCGTTCCCCACGATGCCCATCACATCCAGACGGTCGGTAATATATTGAACCTTTTCCGGCTTTTCATCAATGACAACAATATTGTGATCTTCGTTGCTGAGCTGTTCGACAAGCGTAAAACCAACTTTTCCACAGCCTACGATAATAATGTCCATAGAAATCTCCTTAAAGAATAATCAAAGACATTATAGCATATACAAATTGTTTTTGGGAAAAAAAGCGTAGAAATTGGCAAAATCTTAATGATAAAAACAATTTTTTCAAGGAAACGCCCGCGCGGACAGTTCTTGTGTTTTAAATGAGGGTACGTTACAATGAGTGACAGAGAACTAAATGACAGGAGAGGAAAGAGGAGTTTATGCTGGAACAATTAGTGGAGTGTGAGAACCGGCTTTTAGAGGAACAGAGACGGTTCAATGAGTTACTGCTTGCCTGGCGGTCCGGGGATCTGGGGGACGATCTTACACGGATGAAGATTGATCAGATGCAGAGGGAAGTGGATGCGCTGGGACGACAGCTGACGGCGCTGCGCACAGTGATCGCGGCACAGGCAGACCGTGAACGGGCGGGATACCGTCAGGGGGCGATGCCGAAGGCGGCGTATGGATGGCCGGCGTATGGACAGCCGGGGGCAGCGGCACAGCCGTGGGATCAGACAATGCCGCGGCCGGCAGCGCAGACAGCGGAGCCGGGAAATCCGCAACAGGCGTATCAGCAGACACCGCCGCAGCCGGCAGTGCAGACAGCGGAGCCGGGAAATCCGATACCGCCGGCGCAGGGCGCAATGTTACAGTCAGCGCGGGAGCCGGGAAACCCGCAGCAGGCGTATCAGCAGACACCGCCGCGGCCGGTGGCAGCACAGGCGGGATATCAGCAGGCATCCGGGAAGCAGGATCTGGAAAAAACGATCGGCAGGGCGATTCTGCCGGTCTGCGCTGCAGGACTGATCTTCCTGAGTCTGGTGTTTTTTGCGATGCTGGTGCTGCCGTATCTTAGCCAGGGAGTAAAGATGGTTCTGATGTATACCGTCAGTGCCGCGATCACGCTGGCAGGAGGAATTCTTGTGGCACATGACCGCAGGAATAAAGCATTTCTTGGGCTGCTGGGCTGCGGCATGGGAGCGTGGTATCTCTCGCTGTTTTTAAGTGATTTTTATTTCCATGCAATAAACGACGGCATACTTTATCTGGGACTGCTGGTGTGGGCGGTGGTTCTGTGTGTGCTGTCACGTCTGCGGTCGAATCTCTTCCTTATCATAGGGCAGATTGGTGTGGGCATCTCATTGATTCTCGGCGTGCTCATGTGTAACTGGACGGAGGATGCGGAAAGGTTTCTGATTCTTTCTATATATTATGCGGTAACGCAGACCATCTTTTTCGTGTCCCACCTGCGGAGAGAATATTACCGCAATGCGGTGAATCTTGTGTCGTGGAGCATCGGGCTGCTCATTCTGGTGTTTGGAGCAGCTGCTTCCTATACGGAAGGCTCCGCAGCGGGTACGGCTTCAGCGGTATTGCTTCTTGTGCTTGCGGCGGTTCCGGTACTGCTTGGCTGCATCTTGGCAGAAATGGATGAGAATGGAAAACTGCTTGGCGGTATCGTGGGGGCACTGTGTATCTTCATTTTCAGCGGACTGTTTTTGAACCGGTTTACCGGAGCGGCGCTGCTCTTACTGGTATTTGGCATTGCAGTTCTG
>ENA-UESE01001924-UESE01001924.1-human-gut-metagenome-genome-assembly--contig:-NODE-1924-length-13821-cov-3.267608_pt1 | contig 13821 bp, 9 predicted proteins | sample MGYA00242995_ERZ507996 | MGnify/ENA primary metagenome ERZ507996 (study PRJEB26167, sample SAMN06115489) | human gut metagenome | host: Homo sapiens | place: China:Sichuan | collected 2015-04-15... | reverse complement strand
GGATTTCGGATTTGCGGATCATATCCGTCTGTCCTATGCAATCTCACTGGAGCAGATTGAAAAGGGATTGGATCGTATCGAGACATTCTTAAAGGAATTAAAATAACATATGAGAGAAATTAAGAAACCGGCTTTTATGAAGGAAGCCGAGAAGACAAAATCCCACAGTATATTGGGAGAGATGATCATTTTTATTGTTCTCTATGTAATATCGATATTCGTAGAAGCCATGGCACTGGTGCCAGGGCTTCTCGTATATGGACTCATACATCCTATCAGTGCAGGTATTGAACAATATAACAGTCTTCTTCAGAACAGGTCGCAATGGGTGACGGTTTATATGCTGTTTGCGGAGATATTTTTGATCGTATTATATACAGGCTACTGTAAGTTTATTGAGAAAAGACCATTGTCGTCGATGGGATTTACGAAACGGAACATGTCTTCGTTCTATGCGAAGGGGATTGGCTGGAGTGCGGTTTTGATCAGCGGAGCCTATCTGATCTGTGTATTGACGGGAGCCTGTCATTTTGAAGGTGTCTCAGCGCAGCTTGTACCGGGATACGTCGTTTTTTATCTGATCGGTTATATGATTCAGGGACTGGCGGAGGAAGTGATCTGCCGGGGATATTTGCTGGTATCTTTGTCGCGCCGTAATTCCGTGTGGTATTCCGTGATCCTAAGCAGTGGTGTATTTATGGCGATGCATATGAGCAATGAGCATGTCACGGTGCTGGCGTATATCAATCTCTTTTTGTGTGGACTGCTGTTTGGTCTTCTGTTTGTGGAAAGCGGCAGTATCTGGAAGGTTGCTGCACTGCACAGCGGATGGAATTTTCTGCAGGGCAATATCTTCGGCATATCGGTCAGCGGTACAGCAAAGTCAAGCTCTGTGTTTGACAGCTCTTTTTCCGATGGCTGGTCGTTTATGAACGGCGGTGACTTTGGTCTGGAGGGTGGTCTTGCCGTATCGATTGTTCTGGCAGTGGGAATCTATGTGGTATACCGCCGCATGGAACGAAGCGGAATGCTTGTAAAGCGTATGCAGACAGAATCCATGAATGCGGTAAAGGAGAATGTATCCGCAGAGCAGACAGAACAGGTAGTGGGAAACAGATCAACTCAAAGCAGCGAAGAAGAAGAGGGCGGATTCGCGCAGAAAACTGCTTTGAATCTGGATACCCTGCGGGATATCGAGAAGCAGAAGGAGGAAGCCGGGGTTATCGTCAAAGAGAAGACGGAGGCGGTTTCCTATCCGAGCAAGACGGTCTTTGATGCAGACTATTTTCAAAAATAAATATCAGAAGTAACTACAAATGATAACAGCGCAGGCTTTGATTCCTGCGCTGTTTTTCTCTACATAAATTTTTGTATAAAAATACTGCCGAAACAGATCGTAGATTTGACGTATCTGCTTCGGCAGTATCTTATTGATCGTTATTTTATTTCATGTTCTTTACAGCAGTAGAGAGCATCAGCTTGATTCGGTTCAGCTGGTTTACCTCGCTGGCACCCGGATCGTAGTCGACAGCCACAACGTTGGACTCCGGATACTGACGGCGCAGCTCTTTGATAACACCTTTACCAACAACGTGGTTTGGAAGACATCCAAACGGCTGGGTACATACGATGTTTGGCACGCCGGAATGGATCAGCTCAAGCATCTCACCGGTTAAGAACCAGCCCTCGCCGGTCTGGTTACCGCCGCTGACGATCGGATCGGCATATTCTGCCAGCCTGTTGATCCGTGTTGTAGGCTCGAAGCGATTGCTTGCTGCCAGTGCATCGTTGGCAACTTTCCGGTAATGCTCCAGATAGGAGATCAGGAAGTTGTTGATGTGTGCGGAGGATTTCTTTTTGCCAAGGTATTTTGCCTTGAAGTTTGCATTGTACAGGCTGTACATGAAGAAATCCAGAAGATCCGGACAGACTGCCTCGGCACCCTCGGCCTCCAGAAGCTCTACCAGATAGTTGTTGGCAAGCGGCAGGAACTTCACAAGGATCTCGCCGACAATACCAACGCGCGGTTTCTTGATATCTTTTAATGGCAGCTCGTCAAATTCTTTAATGATCTGACGGATATTTCGCTGGAATTCCTTTTTGTTGCCGTTTCTGACGGCGCGCTGTGCAATCGCTTTCCACTTCTCATGAAGGGCGTTCGCGGAGCCGGGAACAGCTTCGTATGGTCTCGTCTTGTACAGGACACGCATAAATACATCACCGTAGATCAGTGCCTGAATGGCTTTGTGTGCCATCTGCAGATTGATCTTAAGACCAGGGTTTTTCTCGATACCGGCACTCATGGAGATAACCGGGATCTGTCCCATGCCTGCCTTTTCGAGGGCACGGCGGATGAAACCGATATAGTTGGTGGCACGACAGCCGCCACCGGTCTGTGTAATGATCAGGGCAACCTTGTCAAGATCATATTCGCCGGACAAAAGTGCCTCCATAAACTGACCGATAACGATCAGGGATGGATAGCAGGCGTCGTTATTAACGTATTTCAGACCGTAATCAACCGCAGCCGGTGTGCTTGGTAAGATCTTGAGCTTGTAACCGCAGGAGGCGAGTGCCGGTTCCAGAATGTCAAAGTGAATCGGTGACATCTGTGGCACAAGGATCGTGTACTCCTTACGCATTTCCTCGGTGAAGATCACTCTGTGGTGTGCGGTATCAACGTTACACTGTGGCTGGATATTCTTGGCTGCACGCTCACGAACAGCGGCGAGCAGAGAACGGATACGGATTCGTGCGGCACCAAGGTTGTTGACCTCGTCGATCTTTAATACGGTATAGATCTTATTGCGCTTTGTCAGGATATCACTGACCTGATCGGTGGTAACGGCATCAAGACCGCAGCCGAAGGAGTTTAATTGGATCAGATCCAGATTAGACTGTGTGCTGACAAAGGATGCTGCCTGATACAGACGGGAATGATACATCCACTGATCCATAACGATCGTCGGCCGGTCTACCCTGCCGAGATGTGAAATGCTGTCCTCGGTCAGTACGGCAACGCCGTAGGAGGTGATCAGATCGGGAATACCGTGGTTGATCTCAGGATCGGTATGATATGGTCTTCCGGCAAGCACGATACCGCGGCGGCCGGTCTCCTTAAGGTACTGTAATACCTCCTCACCTTTCTGCTCCATCTCAGTGCGGACGGCCTGCATTTCCTTCCATGCAGCAGCGGCAGCGTGGCGGATCTCATCAGCAGCAATGCCGTTTTCCTCTGTGAAAAATTCTACCAGACGCTTTGTTGCGATCGCTTCGCTTTCCAGAGAGAGGAATGGATTCTGGTATGTGATCTTATCATCACGCAGCTCCTCGATATTGTTCTTGATATTCTCTCCGTAGGAGGTAACGATCGGACAGTTGTAATGATTATTGGCATCCTCCACCTCGACACGCTCATAAGGGATGCAAGGATAGAAAATGTAATCAATACCCTGGCGGATCAGCCATGTGACATGACCGTGTGCCAGTTTTGCCGGGTAACACTCAGACTCGCTTGGAATGGATTCGATACCAAGCTCGTAGATCTTGCGGTTGGACTCCGGAGAGAGGATAACGCGGTAACCAAGCTCCGTGAAGAAGGTAAACCAGAACGGATAGTTCTCGTACATATTCAGGACACGCGGAATACCAACGGTTCCTCTGACAGCATGCTCTTCATCCAGAGATGTGTAATGCTGGAAGAGTCGCTTGTTTTTATATTCAAACAGGTTTGGAATGTGATCCTTGTTCTTTTCCTTGCCGAGACCGCGCTCGCAACGGTTTCCGGAGATAAACTGGCGTCCGCCGGTAAAGCGGTTGATCGTCAGGAGACAGTGGTTTGTACAGCCTTTACATCTTGCCATCGAGGTCTCAAACTTCAGATCATTGATCTGGTCGATGGTCAGCATGGTTGATTCCTGTCCTTCGTAATGCTTGCGGGCGATCAGTGCGGCACCGAAGGCACCCATGATACCGGCAATGTCCGGACGTACGGCTTTACAACCGGAGATGCGTTCGAAGCTGCGCAGTACGGCATCATTGTAGAAGGTTCCACCCTGTACAACGACCTTTTCGCCGAGATCCTTAGGGTCAGTCAGCTTGATTACCTTTAATAAGGCATTCTTAATTACTGAATAAGCAAGACCGGCAGAGATATCAGCGACAGATGCGCCCTCCTTCTGTGCCTGCTTTACTTTGGAATTCATGAATACGGTACAGCGGGAGCCGAGGTCGATCGGATTCTCTGCAAATAAAGCGATCTTTGCGAAATCAGCCACCTCGTAATTCAGCGACTTGGCAAAGGTCTCAATGAAGGAACCGCATCCGGAGGAGCATGCTTCGTTGAGCTGAACCTTGTCGACCGACTGGTTCTTGATCTTGATACACTTCATGTCCTGTCCGCCGATATCGAGGATACAGTCGACATCCGGTTCAAAGAAGGCGGCTGCATTGTAGTGGGCAACCGTCTCTACCTCACCCTCATCGAGAAGGAGGGCGGATTTAAGAAGAGCCTCTCCGTAACCGGTCGAGCAGGAGCGGACGATACGTGCACCTTCCGGCATCATATCGTAGATCTCCTTGATGGACTTGATCGCAGTCTTGAGCGGGCTGCCGTTGTTGTTGCTGTAGAAAGAATACAAAAGACTTCCGTCCTCGCCGATCACGGCAACCTTTGTTGTGGTAGAACCGGCATCAATACCGAGAAACAGATCTCCTCTATAAGAGGAAAAATCACCCTTCTTCACATCATTCTCAGAGTGTTTCTTCAAGAAATCGTCATACTCTGTTTCGTCCTTAAACAGAGGCTCCAGACGGGCAACCTCAAATTCCATGTCGATCTTTTTGGCTAAAATATCATCCAGTTTGCTGAGGGACGACATGCATTCATCTGTCTTTGCGTTCATGGCAGCACCGGATGCGGCAAAAAGATGAGAATGCTCCGGTGCAATGATCTCGTCTCCCTTCAGGTTCAGAGTGCGGATAAATGCCTGCTTCAGTTCGGTCAGGAAATGAAGCGGACCGCCGAGAAATGCGACATTGCCGCGGATCGGCTTTCCACAGGCAAGACCGCTGATCGTCTGGTTGACAACCGCCTGGAAAATGGAAGCGGACAGATCCTCCTTCGTAGCACCCTCATTGATCAGAGGCTGGATATCAGTCTTTGCAAATACACCGCATCTGGCTGCAATCGGGTAGATGGATTTGTAGTTCTTGGCATATTCATTAAGACCGGCTGCATCCGTCTTGAGCAGTGTCGCCATCTGGTCGATGAAGGAACCGGTACCGCCGGCACAGATTCCGTTCATTCGCTGGTCAATACCACCGGTAAAATATATGATCTTGGCATCCTCGCCACCGAGCTCGATCGCTACATCGGTGCGTGGAGCATAGTCTTTCAAGGATGTTGCAACTGCGACAACCTCCTGAACAAAGGGAACATTCATATGCTTGGAAAGAGTGAGTCCGCCGGAACCGGTGATCACAGGGGAAACAGGAAGGTCTCCCAGCTCTTTCAGCGCCTGCTTGATAATAGCCGCCAGAGTCTCCTGAATATTGGCATAATGACGCTGATAATCAGAAAATATGATCTCTCCCTCTGGGTTTAATATTGCAATCTTTACTGTAGTGGAACCGATATCGATTCCCAGAGTATGGCATGGTAATTTCATAAGATATTTCCTTTCTTCCTTAGCTGTCCTTTCTTATTAAAGGATATGCGATGATAAATATCGCCATATTTTCCTATTATATGACAAAAAAAAATTGATTGCAACAGCTGAGTCACCAATAACACAAATTGGGAATATAAATAAAAAGGAAAGGATAGAAAGAAGGGCATATTCAAGCTATGAAACATTGTAATGGAATTATGCATACGGTTCGTTCCGGAGACACGCTTTATTCGATCAGTATGGAGCATCAGGTGCCGTTAGCACTTCTGCTGCGGGCAAATCCTTATGTGGATGTCTATAATCTTCAGGTCGGGGAAACAATCTGCGTGCCGGTGCGTGCAAATGACCGGTCGGTAATGCCTCCCTACGGCAGAAACTGCAGCAAATGGGAGGTCAGGGATGCCGTTCCAATGACGGAGACGGAGAACAAATCGGCAGAGGAGATGACGCAGGAAAAGGATGAGTCCGAGATGACGCAGGAAAAGGATGAGTCCGAGAGGATGCAGGAAAAGGATGAGTCCGAGAGGATGCAGGAAAAGGATCAGTCCGTCTATATTGTCAGGGATGGTGATACACTCGAAAGCATTCTTGGAGTTGACCGTATCGTACTGCAGCCGGGGACTGTTCTTTATCGACAAAAGTAGTGGCATCTTCGGCTTGACAAAGAAAACGCGTATCAATAGAATAGATGGTATTGGAATGTTATTTCCAATACCATTTTTTTTGTTATCCGTGAATAAAGAGAAACGATGCCTGCGCATGCTTAGATGCGCAGGGATGGGGGATTTATGAACCAATTATTAAACAAGCTTGAAAAGAAATTTGGCCGTTATGCCGTACCGGATCTCATCAAGTATGTGATCGTGTTGTACTGTGCGGGAGCGGCACTCGGACTGATCAATGAGAATATTTATTACAGCTATCTGTCGCTGAATGTGGAGGCTGTCTTACATGGTCAGATATGGAGACTGTTCACATACCTGATCGAGCCATATGGCTTTAATCGGGGTATGGGCTTTATTGTAAGTATTCTGTTCTTTGCGATTCAGGTCAATCTGTTTTTCCTGTTCGGAAGATCGCTGGAGCAGGCATGGGGAACCTTCCGGTTTAACATGTACTTTATCAGCGGCTGGTTTTTAAACATTGTTGCGGCATTTATTTTGTATGGGACACTTCATTCCGTACAGTATCTGTCCGGCTTCCAGTATATTTACTGGTCTATGTTCTTTGCCTTTGCAACCATCAATCCAAACATGGAGTTTTTGTTCTGGTTTGTGATACCGATCAAGGTGAAGTGGCTGGCAATTCTGGATGCGGTATATCTCTTGTATAATGTATTCCAATATGTGACAACAGGTATTGCGTGCATAAACCGTGGGATGCCGTCAGTTGGAGGACAGTATTTCAGCGTCGCCTTTGCAATCCTTGTCGCGATGGCGAACTTCTTAATATACTTTTTTGCCAGCAGGGATTATCACAGGATCTCACCGTCGGATATCAGGCGGCGCCAGCATTTCAAGAAGCAGGTCAGGGATGCGGGACGTCAGAACGGCGGGGCAAGACACCGCTGTGCAGTATGCGGAAGAACCGAGCTTGATGACGAGACTCTGGATTTCAGATTCTGTTCGAAGTGCGACGGCAATTATGAGTATTGCTCGGATCATTTGTTTACCCATCAGCATGTGAGAAAGCATGACTGATCACAATAGAAAATAAAGGAGAAAAACTATGGGGATGATTAACGCAGTGGCAATCATTGGATTTCTGATCATGCTTGCCATGTACTTTCCGATCAGCGGTTATCTGAGAAACCGGATGACCGTTGTGGAACAGAGCGGGGCGGCAGTCCGCGCCAGAAACAATCAGAAAAGAAAGAATGTAGCAAGAAACAAGGGCAGCAGGAATCAGACACAGGTGAATCTTGACAATCCGCAGGACCGCATGATCGGTCTGACGGTCTTTGTGGCTGTCATGGTCGTTGCATTTCTGCTTCGTGTGATCATTGGCGGTGTTTATCACGGTCATGAGCAGGACATGAGCTGCTTTATTGCATGGGCGGATATGGTATACAACGATGGTTTTCACAAGTTCTATACCACGATGACAGAGGGTTATCCGCCCGGATATATCTATATTCTGTATGTGATCGGATGGCTGCGTCATATCTTTAGCATTCCGTGGAATTCGGCAATGAGTGATATCCTCACAAAGATGCCGAATATTCTTACCGATCTTGGTATGGGGTATCTGATCTATAAGGTTGCGTCCGAGAAGTTCCGTGAGACAGGTGCAGCACTGCTTTCAGCTGTTTATCTGTTCTGCCCGGCAATCATTCTGGACAGCGTTGTCTGGGGGCAGACGGACAGTATCTATGTGGTATTTCTTGCATGGATGTTCTATCTGATCGCCAAGAAGAAACTGATCCCATCGTATTTCCTTTTCGCACTGGCAATTCTTTTAAAGCCACAGGCGATGATGTTTGCACCGGTGCTGTTATACGGTATTATCGATCATGTATTTCTGGAGGATTTCAACTGGAAGAAGTTCGGGATCAACCTTGGAATGGGACTTGTGGCAATTCTTTGTATGGTGATCGCCGTGTTGCCGTATGGTTTGCAAAAGGTTATTTCCCTTTATACGAATACGGTAGGTTCTTTTGAGTATGCTTCCGTAAATGCATACAATTTCTGGACACTGGTTGGTAAGAACTGGATCAGTCAGGGAGACAGGGGCTTTGGTTTAAGCTATCAGACCTGGGGTACGATCTTTATCCTTCTGATCGTGATCGCAACAGCATTTGTAAATTTCCGCTGCAAAAAGACAGAGGCGAAATATACATATATCGGCGGTATGCTGATCATCGGTATTTTCATGTTCTCTGTCCGCATGCATGAGCGTTATATGTATCCGGCAATGGCGTTTATGCTTCTCGCATATGTGATGAAGCCGAGAAGAGATGTGTTTATCCTGTATTGTCTGTCGGCAATGCACTTCTTCTATAACGTAGCGCATGTATTGTTTAAGTATGATGCTGCAAACTATGACTGGCACAGTCCGATCCTGTTTGCAATCTCCCTGCTTGGCATGGTTGTGTTTGCCTTCATGGTATACACAACGATCCGTCATTACACCAGATTTGAGACAGAGCAGGAGGAGAAGCAGATCATCAGCCGCGAGACAACCGTGAAGAAGGTGTCTGCGGAGGAGAAGAACAAGTCTGTGATCCGTCCATCTTCCAAGCTTGTGAAGATGACGAAGAAGGATTATATTGCCATGGGCATTATCACCCTGATATATGCGGTAATCGCATTTGTGCATCTCGGTAGCCTGAAAGCACCGGAGACGGAGTATTCTGTCGTGACGCAGGGGGCGGTTGTTGCCGATATGGGACAGGATGTCAGTCTCGGAAAGATGGCGGAATATCTTGGCTACCAGAACAATCCGAAGTATCTGGTGGACTATTCCTCAGATGGAACAAACTGGAATACCTTATACGGAGCAGACAATCCGTGGGATGCCGGTTCGGTATTCTGCTGGAATTATACGGATCTGAATGTGACAGCACGTTATGTAAGGATCTCACCGGCAGCGGATACGACAAATGACAGTATTATGGAACTGGTATTTACAGATACGGAAGGCAATGTAGTGACACCGGTCAATGCCGGAGATTACTCCACATTGTTTGATGAGCAGGATCTGTATGCGGCAAGAGCAACCAACTTAAACGGTACTTACTTCGATGAGATCTATCACGGCAGAACTGCTTATGAGATGATCCACAAGCTGTATTGCTATGAGAACACCCATCCGCCACTCGGCAAGGAGCTGATCGCGCTCGGCGTTCTGATCTTTGGTATGTGTCCGTTTGGCTGGAGATTTATGGGAACGCTGTTCGGTGTTCTGATGGTGCCGATCATCTATAATTTCTCCAAGAAGTTCTTTAAGGAGACGTGGATCAGTATAGTGACGACGATCCTGTTTACGTTTGATTTCATGCACTTCGTTCAGACGCGTATTTCCACGATCGATGTGTATGTTACGCTGTTTATCATGCTCTCGTATTTCTTTATGTACTGCTATACGAGACTCAGCTTTTTCGATACAAAGCTGTCCAAAACGCTGATTCCGCTTGGACTCTGCGGATTTGCAATGGGTCTTAGCTGGGCGTCCAAATGGACCGGTATCTATTCGGCGATCGGACTTGCGATCATCTTCTTTGCACAGATGATCCAGAGATTCCGTGAGTACATTTATGCAACGAAGAATCCAAATGGAAAGACAGGAGAGATTTCCCATCAGTTTATTATCAAGAACTTCCATAAGAAGCTGATCGTCACTCTGCTGTCATGCTGTATCTTCTTCATTGTTGTGCCGGCGGTGATCTATGTACTGTCCTATATTCCGTTTAACGACGGTACGGACCGTACGCTGATCCAGAAGGTGATCGAGGCACAGAAGACGATGTTCAATTATCACAGCACACTGAATGCAACACATCCGTATGGATCGAAGTGGTATCAGTGGCCAATCATGTACCGTCCGATCTGGTATTATTCCGGCGTTGTGTCAGACACCGTCAGAGAGGGTATCAGTGCCTTTGGTAATCCGCTTGTATGGTGGGCTGGTATTCCTGCCTTTGTATATATGCTTTATCTGGTATTTGCCAAGAAGGACCGCAAGGCTGCATTTTTAAGTGTCGGTTATCTGTCACAGTATGCACCGTGGTTTAAGGTGACACGAGTTGTATTTATTTATCATTATTTCCCAAGTGTACCGTTCGTTACGGTTATGGTGGGCTACAGCATGTACCGGCTTGTAAAGAAATATCCGAAAGCGAAGAAATACGCCTATATTTATGCGGCGCTGGCAGTAGGACTGTTTGCAATGTTCTATCCGGTCTTAAGTGGTACGCCGACGACTGTGCATTATGTAAAAACTTACCTGAAATGGTTTGAGAGCTGGGTATTATTACAGACCTGGTAATAAGGAGACGACATGAGTACAAAGATACGCGAAAGTGTAAAGAAATTATCCCATGGCAAGGAGCTTGAACAGGCTCTTCCGGAGTATCTGGAGCTTGCCCTGGACATTCATGACAGTCATGCAAGACTGAAATTCATGATGGAATATTATGTGTTTTATGAGATGATCACAGAGGGGATCAATCCTTATATTAATACGGCAGAAGATATTGCACAGGCTCTTCATCAGGCGGTTCGTGTCCTGATGGATCCTGCCTCCTTCGGAGAGGAGGAACGCAGCCGGCAGAGAGAGAATCTGCTTAAGCTTCGTACGGAAGTGACAGACCGCATGCAGGTGCTTACCGCATATGTAGACCGTTTTGTTGTATACGAGTATATTCTGAACCGCATGCAGTATCGCTTTGAGGATCAGGAGGTTATCGCCGAGGACAGTGTCTTTGCGCAGGAGGTATTAAACTTTATCTTTGCAACTAAGGACAATATGGCGATCAACGATAATATTCGCATGGTGATCGGACAGCTTCCGATGCGTATGACGAGAAGCCATTATTTCGATCTGATCCGCGAGAGTATCTCTGTCTACAAGGGTTCTGACAAGAGTGCACTGGAGGGACATCTGTACATGTTCCGTACCAATGCAATGCTTTACAGGACCGATGACATGGAGAAGTATTTCACAGAGTTTGTGCCGGTCATCAAGGAGTTTGATGAACTGGATTATGAGAATATGACAGCCGAGATGTATCAGATCTATGCTGAGAAGCTTCGCACAAATGCATCAAAGCTCAATGATATTTCGGATCTGTACATGCTGATCCAGAAGCTGATCAACGGAGCATATTCCATGTATCTGGCAGATGGCGGTCAGAAGGCAGCCGATAAGATTCCGGCGGCACAGTTAGTGATCCGCGGTATCAACGAGCTGTTCCTACATGAGGAAAGTGCTATCTGGGAGAAGAATGAGGAGCATCCTCTTGAATCAGAGGAGGACAAGCTGTACTGGCTTGGCGAGCATTTTCCGGAGATCGAGGGAATGCAGGAGCGGATCTACGAATCCATGACAACGGCAGATGCCGTGCTGGAGGAGACGATCAAATCCGAGAAGGAGCAGATCACAAAGCTCGGACTGATGGAGGGCTTTACACATCTGCAACAGCTAATGCAGTTAGCTTCCGGCAGCGACTTTGTGGAACTTGAGTGGAAGGATGAGGAAGAAAAGGTAACCGCACAGGATGCAGAGAAAGCGGCAGAGCAGATCGTAACCGAGTTGAAGCAGGAGTTCAAGGGACAGTCCCGTCTGGTGAGACGTGCGATCATGGCGAATACGCTGGAAAAGATCCCTGTATTTTTTTCAACACCGCAGGAGGTGGCAGATTATATCAGCCAGTCTCTGATGCTCTGTGATGATGAAGCAGAGAAGTATGCATCCAAACAGTTGATTCAGGAAATGATGGGATAATTTGGCAGGGATTTCCGGAAAAGGAGGAGTATGCTGTACTGGAGTTCAAAAATGTATCTGGACGCGGATATTTCCGTCAAAAAGAAACGGTATCAGAAGCTTCTCGAAAAAAATAAGCCGACAAGACCGTTATATTGTATTACATTACCCGTAAATGGAGAAAATATCATGGAGATATATTCCTCCGTGGAGCTGTGGTTTCGCTGGTACCGGAAACGAAGGGTGACGGTGATAGGTCTGGCGGGAAGCCGGGAGAAAGCCGAAATGCTTGCAGCACAGATCTGTCTTGATACAGTTTGCAGAGAGGGTGACATCTCTCCCCGGATCGTGCGTGGATATTTTGAGGATATCATGTAAACAGCAACAGGATGCCGGGAGGAGGTGTGCCGATGGCAGTGATCATACTGGGTGTGTTTAAGTGGATCGGAATCATTCTGCTTTGCATTTTGGGACTGATGCTTCTGCTATGTCTGGCAGTGCTTCTGATACCGATCCGGTCTCAGCTGTCTGCCGTATGGCAGGAGGAGCACAGAGTGAAGGGAAGTGTAAGCTGGCTGCTGCATCTGATCCATCTGTCTTTTGACACGGACAGAAACCAGAGAGTGTGTATCCGTATTTTTGGCATCCCGGTGAACGGTAGATTTCATACAAAGAAAAAGAAATTCCAAAAGCGAAGAAAAGTAAAGCAGAAACGGAAAGCATCCGGCAGTACCAAGGTCCAAAGGAAAGAAAGTGTTTCACCAGCGAAAGTGCAGAAGGCTGTGGAATCTTCGACAACAGCCGGTGAACCGAAAGAAGCAGGAGGGGCGAAGACGGCGGATTCATTCGATTGCACACTGCGGCGGATAACGGGCAGAGTGAAAAAGTTTTTCTTGTCAATCGCCGGCTTATTCGCTAAAATAAAGGCAATTGATGAGGAAAGCATTGAGCTGCTTCAGGCAGTTTTAAAGAGCAGTGGAGGGCTGTTAAAGCATATGGCACCACGCAGTCTCAGGGGGCGACTTCATTTTGGAACCGGAGATCCTGCGCTCACCGGACAGCTTCTGGGAGTACTTAGTGTCCTTTTTGCCATGTGGGGCAAAGGGATTGCGGTTATACCGGATTTTGAACAGGAAGTGTTTGAGGGAGAGGCAGCAGTGAAGGGATATGCAAGAGGGATCATAGTGTTGATCCTGATAATCAGAGCGCATCCGTTGCGGTTAATGGAACGGTTAGACAGATCATAGGATGCTGTTGCAGCATATGGAAAGGTATGGTGATATCATGGCAGACAATAATTTCAACACGGCAGTTGGTTCTCTTCTGAAAGGTATGGAGGGTTTTCTGACAACCAAAACAGTGGTTGGCGATGCAGTACGGTTTGATGATGGAACGATCATCCTTCCGCTGGTAGATGTCAGCTTTGGTGTGGCCGCGGGCTCGTTTGCGGAGAATGGCAAGAAGAACAATGCTGGCGGCGGAATGGGAGGAAAGATTCAGCCAAGTTCCATTTTGATCATCAAGGACGGAACAACGAAGTTAGTCAACGTTAAGAATCAGGATGCAGTTACAAAGGTGCTTGACATGGTGCCGGATCTTGTCGATAAATTCAAGTCTGGCAAGGGTTCTGACGAAGAAACAGAAAAAAATGCTAGGTTTTAAAATTAAATGCGAAAAGAGTTAATAAAACTCTATCGCATTTATTTTTTTACCTACAAGAAAGTAT
>ENA-UESE01001920-UESE01001920.1-human-gut-metagenome-genome-assembly--contig:-NODE-1920-length-13864-cov-12.654022_pt1 | contig 13864 bp, 16 predicted proteins | sample MGYA00242995_ERZ507996 | MGnify/ENA primary metagenome ERZ507996 (study PRJEB26167, sample SAMN06115489) | human gut metagenome | host: Homo sapiens | place: China:Sichuan | collected 2015-04-15... | reverse complement strand
CGCTTTTCCGGCTCTCCGTCCTTTGGCGGCACGAATTCCGCCAGCAGCAGCACAACGGCCGTCAGCAATCCCTCGGCACTGTCATAGAAGTAGGCGTTATCACCATATTGGGAGGCGTCACCGTCCGGGCTGATGATGGTCTTGGCAAGGATCTTGGCGTACTTCTCCGCCTTGGCCCGCGCCGCCAAGTTGGACGGATCTGCTCTCGCCAGATCCATGTAATGATTCATCAGCGTCAAAAAATTGAAACCGTCTGAGCGGGTTGGGTTACGCAGGTCGATGACGGATACCCGGTAGCCATAGTACCGGGAGGCGATGGCGCCGTAATTCCTCGCCAAGTCTCCTTTGGTGTCCAGCACCAGAAAGCTCATGCCGCAGGCGCAGGCGTATTCCAGATTGGGGTACAAGAAAAACGCCGTCTTGCCCACGCCGGAGGCACCGATCATCAGACAGTGGATGTCGTCGCTGTCCACCAGCGCCCGGATATCTCCCTGCTCCTCGATCATCTTTTTGATTTTTGAGAGCACCTTTGATTTTTTCTTCGGTTTCCGTTTCCGCTTTCCCGCCACAGGACGGCGCAGCTTTTCCAGCAGCTTGCGGGAGGTTTTCAGCAGAATTCCCGCCTTGCTTTTACGTTTTCCGCCGCCCACGCTGCCGAGGATGAGCCCCTGCTCCGTGGGCAGCTCCTTCCCCTTGCGCCAGCGGCGGGGACGAAAGGGTACGGTGTGATAGGTCTTGCCAATCTCTTTGGGCGTCGCCCACCGCGCCGTGCCGTGCTGGCCGTCGCCCACCGTCTTGCTCTTGATGCTGTTGAGGGAGTAGCTTTTGGAGAGGAAGGATGCTGCCAGCAAGAATGCCAGCAGACCGCCGCAGAGGGCGAGGAAGATCCATGTATCCCCGTTCATGGCTGGCTCTCCTTTTTCTCAAATTTGGCCCGGAGATCGTCGTTCCAGTCCTTGCGTACCGGACAGAGCCGCTGTACCTCCAAGCCCATGTCCTCCAGCGTATCTGTCATGCGGTCGGAGGCGTCATTGCCCGCGTCATCGTTGTCGAGGCAGAGGTACACCGTATCCAGCTTGGGGTTCTGCCGCAGCCGTTCCAGCACTGGCTGGATGGATGTCCCGCAGCAGGCGACGTAGCTGTGCTCCTGCCAGCCGTATGGGTAGAGGGTGATGTGGGACAGGAGGTCGATGGGGGCCTCGAACACATAGAGGGACTTGTCCGTGCCGTTCTTATGAAAACAGTGCTCGCTGGCGCTGCTCTCAATGTTCATACGGAACACCCGGCCTTCGCTGTTGGTGCTGCGGATATGGGCGTGTTTCGCCTCGCCGCTGCCATCCAGCCCCACGAAAACGCAGTTGTGATGGACGTCCTCATACAGCAGCTTCTCACGCACAAAGCCAGTGATGACGTCCCGGTCGATGTGCCGCTGGCGCATGAGGTAGGCATACATACGCCGCATGGTTCCGTAAGGCTCCGGCAGCGCGAAGGGCTTCGGAGCCTCCTTTGCGGGCTTTGCCTGCTCATACGATTTTCCATTCTTTCTGCCCAGCAAAAGCAAAACCGCCTCCTGATAAGGGAGGCGGTAATAACGCTGGACAAAGCTGACGGCATAGCCGCCCTCGCGCTTGGAATGGTCGAACCATTTGTTGCTCCGGACGGTGATGCTGGGATCGTTGGGCGTACGGAATTCCCGGCCGGAGCGCACGGGGCGTTCCCCCTGGGCACGCAGCAGAGACACGAGATCCGTGTTCTGCGCCCGTGCCTTTTCCTCCGGCGTGAAATAAATATATTTGCTCATGATATTTCCTTTCAAAATTCTGCTTTGCGCTATCTGAACGTTTGTTCCTCATGGTCATCCGGCTTGTGTCCCATCGCCAGACGCTTGCGCTGCAATTCCTGACGGCGCTTGCGGTCGATCTGCAAGCCGCGGTGGATCTGGTCGATCTTGCTGTTGTCCTCGAAGATCCTGCTCATGTGATGCAGCATCCGCACAACGGTTTCGCCCACCGTGGGGGCACGGTACTCTGCTCCTGCCGGTGCGGTTTGCCCTGCTTGACCGGATGGCCGTGAGGCCATCGGAGTCATTTCGCCCACGGGCGGCGCGGTGTCTTTGGAGGCGGCAGCATCAGCGGAGCCGGTATCTTCCGATGTGGCGCTGGCCGCACGATCAGATTTGGGCTGTGCGGGAACGGCTGGTGCTGTGGATTTTACTTTGGCTTTCGTGGCCGCCGCGGAATTCGCAGGCGAAATGGATTCCGTCAGCATAGCAGATGATTTCTGCGCGTTCGCACACCGCTGCCGCTCCGCCATCCATTGCAGTGTTTCCTGAATGACCATGTTGCGGACGCTCCGAAACTCCTTTTGCCGGGAGAGCGGCAGGCGCTTGGGCGACCGCTGATCGTAGTCCAGACACACCTGCTCGTAGAGCGTCTGCCACGTTTCGTAGGCGGCGGACACCCGCTCGTCCTTCGCCAGCTCCTCCACGATGGCGTCCACGATGGCCTTGACCCTTGGCGGCAGGTAGCCGTAGATCTTTCGGCCCTTGACCGTCAGCAGACGCTCTGCTAACTCCTCGGTGAGCTGCTCCAGCCGCGCATTATCCACCGAGCCATGCTCCAGTTGTGCGATGCATTCCACCATTGCCTTGCGGGTCCGCGTCTGGAGCTCCTGACGCGCAATGTCCTTTTGCTGGTAGATGTGCATCCGATCCGCGTGATAGATCCGTCTGGCGAAGGCGGACTTCACCTGCCGGATGCCTTCTTTGGTGAGATACCCTTCCTTGGGGTCCGCGGAGAAGAGGATCATGTGGATATGCACCTGATTCGGCTTTTGGTGGAAGGCGGCATACCAGCGCAGGTTGTTCGGCTGGATCTTATACGCTTCCGCGATGTCGCAGACGGAGGCGTTCACCAGAGCCTGCCAGTTTTCCGCGTTGTCATAGCCCAGCCGCTCCGCGTCCTCACGGCGCAGCGCGATCACCGGCGTCCACACATTTCCGGTGTGCTCCGCCACCTCCCGTACCGCCCGCGCGAGATTTTGTACCTTGCCGTGAGCGTCCCACAGACCGTGCTCACCGTCCTTCTGGACGCCGGGGCGATGGGAGATGTAGTCGATGAAATTTTCCTTTTGATCCAGCGCCTCCATGTAGTCTTCCCGCACCTGCTGGATGAACGCGGAGGCGCTGCCCTGGGTGGGATGCTCCAGATACTCCTCGTACTCAATGAGTTCCCAACAGGAGGGGAAGGACTTCAGCAACCGTGCAATGAAGTCCTGCTGCTTTTTCGTGGCGGGGAGTGTACTGTGCTCATCCGCCAGCAGCTCCACGCCGGGACGGGTGGCGACGTAGCGTGTGCGCTGGGCCAGCTTCGCGGCGTTCTGTCCGCCCTTGAGGTAGGGGGAGATCAGTACGATCCGGGCCATGTGTCATCCGGCTCTATGCGCCGCTGGCTCCGCACCGCGTTTTCAAAACTCACCTGACCGTTGGTGCGCTTCACCTCATCCACGGCGTAGGCCCGCAGCTCCCGCGTGTGGATGGGATCGGTACGGAAGTGCGCGGCGATGGTGTGGCACAGCATATTCAACTCCACCGCGCACTTGAAAAGAATGCGGCAGAGCCGATTGTTGTTGTCGTCCAGCGTACCCTGAATGGCGGTGAGGATGGCTTGGGAGAGGTAGGCGGTGTTGTCCTCCGTGCCGAGATAGCCCATGTAGAACCGCAGGGCCTTTTCTACGAATTCATTGCGGCTGCGGCAGTTATCAGCTTTCAGCCAGCTGTCCATGCGGTCGATCATGTCGGGCGGGAGCCAGAATGTCGTTTTCTTTTTCACTTTTTCTTCCATTGGTGTTCTCCTTTCCTTGCCGTCGGTCAAAAGGGGCGCGAATGCCGGAAACACCGTGCCTTTTTGAAAACCAGACTGCGGTTTTTCTGAAATGTGCTGAAATAGACTGCGTTTTGGAAAGCGCGAAAAAGCCCCGCACTGCGGGGCTTTGTGGGCGGACCGCGGGCGCTTGCGACTGCGGTCCTTTATCTTGTGCTAAAATCGAACGGGTAAATAAGGGGCGAAAACCTCCGAAACGGGGCATGGCCGGGAGGGAAAACCCATCCCCAAAGGCTCGGTTTCCCATCGTCGGAGCAGGATGCACCGGGCCCTTTCACACGTCGCCCACAAACGCCGCAACGTTCGTTTCAAGGGGCTGCGGCGGGTACACACGCCACCCCAGCCCCGAACCGCGCACACAACGGCTCACAGGGCGAAACACGGGGGGAAACGAGGAGCCGCCCCATGTGGGGCGGCTCGGCTGTATGGAATCGCTCTGGTCAGGCGCAGTTACACCTGTTTTTCCTCCTCCGTTTTTTCAATCCAGTCCAGCAGGTTCTGCGTTTCTTCCAGTGTCCTCGCCATGTTGTAGAGAACCGTGCGCCCTTTCGTGCTCTCAGTGCGCAGGGATGTTTCAAACAGATCCCATACATTATCCAGTGTTTCCGTGCCGGTAGCATGCATGGGCAGTTCTTCTTCCGGAAGAATGTGCTGCACAACGCCGCCCTCTCCGGCTTTTTGAATCGCCAATCGTTCATGTTCGATGAGTGCGAGCGCCTCCAGCGTTGCGTCTGCTGGGAGTTCCCGCGCCTCACCGATCTCCATGATGCTCTCACGGTACAACTGCACGTCAAACGTTGGATGAATCACCAGCATTGCCAGCGCCTCCTTTGCCAGACGCATTTGTAGTTCCATTGCGGCTTCTGTATTCATTTCAAATTCCTCCTGTTTATTTTTTGTGTAGCGCGCTGCGCAAACACAATGGCACAGCGGCAGTCGGAAAGCTATTCACGAAATCCAACAAAATTTTTTGTGAGGTTTTGCGCCTTTCCATATCGCAGAAAAACCGAGGGAGCAGAATAACAGCCGCCGAACTGCGGCTGCCCGCCGAGGGCGGGTTGACGCGGTTCGGCGGTGCCGCGGCCCCGCTGGGCTGCGCAGCCTGGACGCTGTTGTTTCCGCAGCCGCGAGCGTTTCAGCCTTGCTGTGTTTGTGCCTACAGTTTCATCACCGGCCCCTGCCGCTGTTCCGGTTCCTCTCGGAACTGCTGTGCGTAGTCGCGGAGACTCATGTCAGTCTGCTTCTGACAGTATTCCTCCATCTTCTGCAGCAGCACCTCCCGCTCCGCCGCGTTGAGCCGGTAGCTCCAGGTTTCCTCTGTGCCATCCGCTTTGCAGAGATTCAGTTCCAGCGTGTCGCAGGGGCGGTTTTTCTCAATGTCGTAGTTGGCGTAGATGTTGAGCCAGTCATCGTTTTTATCCGTGCAGACGAAGGTGCCGAAGGCTGCATCCACATCGAACTCCGTCCGCACATAAAAATTGAGCTTGCCGTCCATCTCGATGATCTCATCACCGAAAGAAAAAATCCGCGCGGAGAGGTGTCCCGCCGAGGTGATTTCCTTACCGCTCAGATGATCCAGCAGCTTGCGCCACTGATCATCGTTCGATGCGAATTGTGACCGGGTGGCATGGTACGCCGCCACGGATACATCCCGCATCGCCCAGGTCTGCCAGCCGTCCATGATGTGTACGGCGGAGAACTCCCGCTTATCGAAGTTGATGTCGAACACACCGCGCACCTTGCCGGTGTTCTCCATGCGAAGGGTGGTGAGCGCGTTGTACCCCTCCGCTGTGATGGGGCGCCCGTCCGCGAACAGCTTGATGAACAGCTCCGGCCCGGCACTTTTCTCGCCGGTAACATAGCCGCGCAGCTTTTCCGCGGTATCCAGCAGCTCCTCACCGGGGGAGGTCTTGAAGTACCACTCCTGCCCGTTCTCTACCACATGGTAGGCGGCATAGGTGCGGGCTGCTTCCTCCTCCGCGCGCCGTGCGGCATCCTCCGCGTAGATCTCGGCACTGATGCGTTTGTATTCACGCTCTGGGAGCTGGTTGCACAGCTCGTCCAGCACATCCTCCAGATGTTCCTCCAAGGTTTCATCCTTGAGATGCTTTTCAATGGCATCCTTCCATCGCCGGTCGATCCACAGCGTGATGTCTACATGATCTGCCATCTCACTCACCATTCCTTTCGTCAGTGGGCTGCGCCAACGCGGAGGGAATCTCCTCACGCGGCTGCGGCTTCGCCGGTCTTGCCGGACGGCGGGGACGGGCAGCGGGCGCCGCGCGGCTGTCCAGATACTCCCGCACTGGCTCTGGCACCTCAGATTCGTAGAGACATTTGAGCAGTTCCTCCAGTTGCGCCTGCACGCTGGTGTTCTTCTTTTTAAGTGAAAATTCGAGAGCGGCAAGCTGCTCGCTCTCGAATGAGATCGTGACATTTTCTTTTTTCATGATTGTTATTCAACCTCCTCGTAGTAGTCGCGGAGTTGGAAGCCCAGCGCCTCCATGTCGCTGTGATCTATGCTTTTCGTCGTTTTTGTGTTGTGGGTGGTATCACTACCCTCGGTGCGAGACAGGTGTTGTTGAAACGCTGCGCGCGCAGGGGTCACAGCGGCTTATTTGCGGCTTTCCGAGCTCTTGCAAGAGATGCCTTTTGCGCTTCACTTGCGATCCGCGGCGGCGCGATCTTTATCCATGATTTCGGGATGGTGTAGTCAACTGCCCGCCCGCTGCGGGACACTTTGACGAGCCTGCAATCCTCCGGTCTGTCCCGCGCCAGCGCTTCCAGCTTCTGACGCAGCACCTTGTTGTGAGTATAAATCCCGGCGGTCTTTTCTTCCTCGTTGAAGCCGATAATGGTTTCCTGCTCGTAGCGAGCCATGTTCATAATCATTTCCTTCCTTTCAGCCTTTCGGCAGATATGCCCTTGGATTCGCCCGTTCCCCGTTGACGCGCACCTCGAAATGGAGATGCGGGCCAGTGGAGCGCCCGGTGCTGCCGGAGAGGGCGATGATGTCTCCCGCCTGCACAGTCTGACCGACTCTCGCCAGAAGCTGAGAGCAGTGACCGTACAGCGTGGTGAGCCCGTTGCCGTGGTCGATCATCGCATATCGAATTAAGCCGGATGCGAGTGCCGGGGGGATACTGTTCCTTGATGAAATTCACCATTTTTCTGTCCATCACTTTATACCTCCCATTGTCATGCCCTGATCGGGCATTTTTTGATATTCCTCCAACTGACGGGGATTTTCCTCGCCATAAAGATTAAAGACGATATCGTCCACAGCCTTGCGAACAGCAGGATCATCGGTCAGCACTTCGTAGTGCAGACCTGTGGTCGGGCGATACGGAAGCTCCTCCCGCACACACTTGAGAAAGGCTTCGGCATCGGTAAAATCCTGTGCATCGCCGTTGGCATAGGACACGCGGCCCACCAGGGGCTTGTCCCGCGCCGTGTTCTGCCGCTGGACGGCCAAATCGTAAGCGGTGAGGTAACCATTGTAATCTCCAGGGGACGGATTACAGCGCAGGCAGAAGCGGTAATGTTCCGTTTCCACGATGTAGCCGTAGTTCTGTACATAGCCGCCGTCGATTTTACCGCCGTGGTCATAGCAAAAAAGCTCCATAGCGAAGCGGCTTTTCAGCACATCTTCGCGGAGCTTACCAACGATCTGCTGCAACTCCGCTTTGAACGCGGGACTGTTCAGTTCCTCCGGGCCACGGGGCCACCAGGTATGCCAGAACTCGTTTCCGCTGCGCCCGAAGTCCATGCGGACACAGCCGACAGTGCCAAGGCGCTTATCTTCTTCGGGGGGCTGGGCATAAAATAAGCCCGCCTCATCCGGGCGGGCAGGTCGGATATGGAATTGTGTTGCATCTTTCAAGGTTAAGATCTCCTTTCAGTGTAGAATTTGGCTTTACACATTTGGGGGGGTGTGCTATGATGTGGCAAACAAATCGGAAGTTGTGAGGGAAAAATGAAAAATATCAGAGTAACCGCTTTATTTGAGGAGGGCAACCAAAATAAAAACAAATGTTCTATTAAGAATGCTGCACTGGTTGGCTATCATCAAAAACTCTGCGGAGGAAGTTACTTATGTGGGATACGGAACTGTTGATTTAGCGGGGTTTACTGGTACAACATAGGTAGTATAAGCGGATAAAAAATTTCAAAAAAGGAGAACATTGAATATGCAATTTTTCAAGAAGAATCAAAAGCGGATTGTGATATTTTTCCTATTTGCAGTACTACTGGTAGGTGTACGACTGACGATTGGTAAGTTGCAGGAAACGATTGATAACTCGCCAGAGGCGAATGTCAGGATAACATCTACGGGAATTGATGTAGAAAATCATCAACTTCTTCTAGATGCCGCTGTACCCCTAAAAGGCTGGAAGAAGCCTGCTCTGCTTCTTGAAACGGAGGATACCTCTACGGAAATTTCCTTAACGGAGACAAAAAGCGATTTATTCATCGGCTCTTTTAGGGTGCCCTTGGATCAGCCAAACAGCTTTCAGCTCTACCTGACGGATGAGGGGACTGTTCAAAAGCGCCTTCGTGATTGCGACAATGCAATAACACTGCTTCCGGTGCATTTTAGAAAATATAATCTTTTGACCCCAAAGTTTGAAGCGGGAAATCTCGGGAACGGAGTTATTACCACCGAAGTGAGTGATATTTGTTTAGAGGGCGACGAAGATGGCAGCTGTACCGTAGAACTACGTGTGTACTGCAATGGCATTTTGACCAAGGTAGCGCCTGCTACACGGGATGCAGAAAGCGGCCTCTATTGTTCGGAGCGTATAGAAGTACCGTGTAGACGGAGAGACGCCCTATGGTTGACCATTGCCTATCAGGATACTCAAAATATCGAATGCGAAGTTACTCTTGGACGCTGGGAGATTACCGACAATGGTGATGTCCAGCGTAAGCCTGAGCTGGCGCAAGATATTTACCCAACTTTGACTTGGCCGGAGGAAAATAACAAAACGGCGTAGCTGTAATGAATCTTTCTCATCTGGCGTTCGAAAAGCAATAGCCAGTAAAATTTTAATAGGCGGCATCATAGTCATCCTGGAAATAATGTCCGTGATGGACGCCCTCGCGGTCGAAGTCCCACTCCCAAGTCACAAACTGGACGCCGCGCTCGCTGGGGTGGCCCGCCAGCACTGCGTCACCGAAGTCAGCAAGGACGCGGTAGTCACCAGTGAGACCGCTGGCTTTGAGCCGCGGCGCGGTTTCCAGAATCGCCATGTACTCCGAAGTCGTTTTGGCGGTGTCGATGACGCTTTGCAGCGCATCCTGCGCCCGGACGCTGTCCACACACTCCTGCCGGTACAACACGCTGCCCTGCCGGAGATGCGGCAGAGACGCCCTTTTTCCCCGCAGACGGGCAGGTGGTGATCCTCGATGGGCTCTACCGTGAAACCGTTTTGCCGCAGCCGGGTGGCGGTTTCTTCAAGGAAACGGAGCTGCGCGGTTTCGTTCTGATTGTTCATTTTGGAGTCCTCCTCGTAAGCAAAAAAATAAGCCGGAGCATCCTGAAATGCTCCGGCCGGTTGACGGATTAAGTTGTGAAATGAAAAAGGGCGCCTTTTTGATGGCTTCGACGAAACCAACAAACAGACGCCCGAAAGATCGTATAAAATTTTGAGGAAAGATCGCTCTATTTTGCGCCCGCAAAAAGGGCGCTTCTCAGGATTTTGCCTTTGAATCTGTGAAAAGGGGAGTTCAAATCTCCCCGGTTACCAAAATAACGCGAAAATATCTTTTTTTCTGAGCGCAGAATTTGAAATAAAAAAAGGCGGCAACCCTTTGGTATTCTAAGCGTTGCGCTTAAAATATCCGAATTGTTGCCACCTTATGGTACGCCGTGAGGGATTCGAACCCCCGGCCTTCTGGTCCGTAGGTTGTCTCACGCACAAATCGGAGCTGTTTCGGCTCCGATTTGTGCTTTTTGCCACCATTCGCTCGGCGGATTTTCCGTTGTTTCCGTCCAGCCCTGCCCATTGCAATTCCATTCTGGGTCAAAAATGAGTCAGAGAAAATTTTGAAATTACAAAACAAAAGTTGTCAAGCGTTTGTCCAATATAATTTTTATCACGTTGACACACGTAACTTAGAGTGTGGGTGTCGATTGTCCATACTACGTTTCAGAGCACCCTAAGATCATACTTTTTGAGTTCGCTTCCCGGTGTTCTCAGAGCCGCGTACTTCCTCGTGGTAAAAATAATTCACAATGACCGGATGCCCCGGCTCTGCTCGTCCGTAGGGCAGCTCGTTGTCCACAAAGGGACAGTCGTTCTCTTTCGCCAGCCGTTCCGCTTGATCCTCCAAACCACAGAAGTAGCTTCTATCTCCCTTGTTGTAGATAGCGTCGTACAGCGGAACCAAGTCAGGATATTTTTTACAAATATAGTCCATGATGTCTTTTTTGAATCCGCCTCGCAGATTTAGATTTTCTAACCATATCAGGTCGCATTGATTTCTGACCTGATGGAAGATAGCCTCAAAATCCGTGATACCGGGAAAAACCGGAGCGATAAAGCATACTGTGCGGATACCTGCGTCATAAACCTGCTTCATGGCATCCAGCCGCCGCTTGATGCTGACGGCATTGTCCATATCGTTTTTGAAATCCTCGTCCAGCGTATTGATCGACCAGGAAACCGTGACCTTTCCCAGTTCTTTCAGAAGGTCGATATCACGGATCACCAAGTCTGACTTGGTACAGATGAGAATTTCCGCCTCGCTGCCCCGAAGCTGCTCAAGAAGCTTTCGGGTGTTCTGAAACTGAGCCTCCTGGGGCAGATAGCCATCGGTCACCGAGCCGATGACTACGCGCTGTCCGGCGTACTTCCGGGGGTTTTTGATTGCCGGCCAATATTTCACATCCAGAAAAGTACCCCAAGGCTCAGTATGGCCGGTGAACCGCTTCATGAACGAAGCGTAGCAGTATTTGCAGCCATGGGTACAGCCTACATAAGGATTGACGGAATAGCCGCCCACCGGCAGGGTGGATTTTGTCATAATATTTTTGGTTTCGACATCCTGAATCAGAATGCTGCTCTCTTTCACTTCTGCCATGTCTTCTGTTCCTCCAATACCCGGTAAAAGGCCGGGGGAAATTCCTGTACCATTTGTGCCTCTCCCATGATAGGAAGTAGATCTTCCTTCATGAATACAGGGATGCCCAGTGTGTGAGCTTGATCGGTCAAATTCCGTACCCACTCTGGTTTCGATACAGCTTTGCCCTTCCTATGTCCGGTCTCAGTACCGATGACGATCCATTCGATGCCGGTAAGATCTACCATGCCAACATCATCAAACATAGGTTCAAAGGTCACATGATAGTGTCCGCCATGGATATGCTCCCGCAAAGTCCGGATACGGTTTTTCTCTTTGCTGGAGGTAACAGTTACACCAAACCAAGCATTCTCCAGGGTAGTGGAAAACACAATATCCTCCGGTCGCTTGGTCAAAAACAGATATTGGTGCTGCGGATTTTCAGTCATCTTGTCAAATATCTGTTCCCGCCACTCTGTCTTCCAGTGGGAAAAATCGCTCATGCCGGTGAGCAGAAAATTCTGTGGGCGCTTTTTCTCCATCAGCCGCAGCTTATTGGGAAAAAACTCCGGCTTTTCAAAATCATCAATCATGTGGAACCGGCGGACATTGTTTCTGGCGTAGCAGTAGCTGCAGCCGATCGTACAGCCGATCACCAGATTCATGTTCTGAATACAGTCTTTGATACAAACAGCCACCGCTGACGTCTCCTTACCGTTTTAAGATTTAGCCTTCTGCCGCAGGTGCAACTTTCCCGAAGCCGTTCCAGGCATACAGGCCCTTCTTGTCCTCATTGCCCAGGAACTTGTCCACCTGACAGATGTGCAGGATATGGTCGCCCACCTCCACCGACTGCTGCAAGGTAGCCACCATCGCCAGCCGGGTGTCCGCCGGAATCTGGATGTCGCTGCCCTCTACAGCCATCATCTCGATGTTGTTGGCGGCCACCTTGTCGGTCTCGGCACCGGTAGATGCTCCGCAGGCCATTACTGCGCCTGCCAGACTCTCACATGGAACAGTGACAATGACTTTGCCGGTCTCACGCACACGCTTGCCGGTGTGGGACTGTTTGCCAGTGGCGAAACCCACCATAGGCGGATTGAAGGAGAGGTAAGACACAAAGCAAATGGGAGCCAGGTTCGTAGAACCATCCTCCTTTTTAGAGCAGATCAATGTCAGCGGATTGGGGGAGGTCAGAACAGTAGCCTCCATAATGTTCAGTTCTTTCATATCATTCAGACCTTTCTGAGAAATTTCAGTCGTTGACTGCATGGCCAACCAGTGATATATTTATTATACTTGACAGCAATTTTTGCTCAAGTACGCAAATTATTTGTACCTGGTATCAAAAAGTATACTGCAAAAGACGAGGAAAGATCCAATCATGACTTATGAAGAATTCAAAGAAAAGGTTGGCAGTGTCATTCTAACCGATGATGGAAACTGCCCAGTCACGCCGGTGGTTCAAATGCTGCAGGGCAAATGGAAACTCCAAATTCTCTATGAACTGTGCATCAAGTGTCCCATGCGGTTTGGGGAACTGAAAAAGATGCTAAAGCCAATTACAAATACAGCGCTGACAAATGCCCTCAAAGAGTTGGAAGCCGATGATTTGATACAACGAATCCAGTACAATGAGATGCCGTTGCGAGTAGAATACTCCCTAACACTGAAAGGGCAAGATTTGTTGCCGGTATTTTATGCCATTATGCAGTGGGGAATAAAATATATCCCTTGAATTTCTAAAACAAATGATTTCAAAAAATTACTGGTGTAATTTACCCTTGACAAATCTCATCACAATGCAAAAAGCTCTTTAGATGGGCGAAGCTGGCTGTAGTCATAACAAAGATCCTTTGTCCGAGCCAGATCATCTGATAACTCTTTAGATCATTCGCGTCATGAAGCATTTGCTTCAGCATTTTTTCCTTTTCTGTCATTCTGGCTCACCCTCATCTCCGAAAGATCCGGATTTGTGGGACTTATCATACCATAACGCAAAAGAGTTTGCTACTGAAATTACCGACAGGGATATCTGCATATTAGCAGAAAAAGTGACCGCGCAGGGAGTGCTGCTCGGCAACCTCAGAAAGCGGCAAATGATCCCTTTTGACAAGCGGCCGTCCAGCGTTTCAGCAGCACGCAAAGCGCGCCGAGGGTAGTGATACCACCCCTATCTCGCACACGCACGTATGGCATACAAGTCACAATTTCGACAGAAGTGAAAAAAGATCACGCAGCCCAGCGGGGCCGCGACGCCTCGGGACAGCGACGCGCATAAGCGCATCGCTGTCCCGAAGGCTCTCTGCGTTCTTTGGGAGCACCCACGACCAAGCCCCAAAAGCGACAAAGCACGCCGTTCTGGTACCCGGCCCGGGGATGTTCGTGAACGTGCGGAACGGTCCGAGGGTAGTGATACCACCCCCATCCGAAACGCCCCGTGTTTCGCCGTGTGAGCCGCTGTGTGCGATCCTTTGAGCAAAGCCGAGTGTGTACCCGCTTTCACTCGTGAAAGCGAACGTGGGCCGTTTGTGCGAGAAGTTGAAAAACGTAATGAAAGAAGGTCTGAGATAGAACTGTTGCTGATAGTGAGGGGTCACAGAGAACCGGGAAATGTATGTATATAAAAGCGTGGCAGAACAAAAGGAATTTCGCTGGCAGCACAAGACCGTGCTGTGGCCGGGGGAGGGAAGGCTCCTGTTTCGCCGTGTGAGCCGCTGTGTGCCATCTTTCTCCGAAAGGCGAGTGTGTACCCACTTTTGTCAGCGGAAGCAAATGTGAGGCGTTTGTGCCGGAGGTGTTGAAGTCCGTGTGATCGATGCATTGGATACGTTGGTATGGCTGCGTTTCCTGCGCTTTTCGCAGCTTTTCCGAGGACGAAAAAGAAAGCAGTCGGCTATGGGTTTGTCAAGGGATAA
>ENA-UESE01001913-UESE01001913.1-human-gut-metagenome-genome-assembly--contig:-NODE-1913-length-13902-cov-4.568174_pt1 | contig 13902 bp, 14 predicted proteins | sample MGYA00242995_ERZ507996 | MGnify/ENA primary metagenome ERZ507996 (study PRJEB26167, sample SAMN06115489) | human gut metagenome | host: Homo sapiens | place: China:Sichuan | collected 2015-04-15... | reverse complement strand
ACCAGTGCGTCTAATTTATTTTGTATTATTTCAAAGTAATTAATTTCTGCCATAAAGACTCTCTCTTTTAAAAAGCTTCACATCCAATTTTAACAGATACAAAAGCGTATGTATAATAATGTAACTTAATGTTACACCAACAAGAATTATAACGCCATTTTTTCATTTAGCATTGCAGCAGACTCTTCATATCCAGCTCTACCCATAAGAGCATATGTGTAATTTTTTGCCTGCTCTACACCTGGTTGATTAAATGTGTTTATATTATAAAGCTCACCCGCGATTGCAGTTTGTACCTCCAACAAATACAGCAGCTGGCCTATATGATAAGGATCAACCCTATCAAGCGTTATTGTCACATTTGGTCGTTGATAATCAACAAGAGCAACTTTAGTTGAATCAGCTTCAGCATTAATTAGCTCATTAATTGTTTTACCGCCAAGGTAACCTATTCCTGTAAATTCAAAAATCTTTGGTATTTCTACAGTTGTATCAAACTCTTTTACTCTTATAAAATTAATTATTTTGTTATTAGGCCCTTCATTATACAGCTGAATTTGAGAATGCTGATCTGTTGCACCGAGAGCTTTTATTGGAGTAGGACCGATGTTAACTTTGTTTCCATCAAGATCCTTTTCTTTGCCAAGACTCTCTGCCCATAACTGAACAAACCAGTCAGACACATACTTGAGCCTTGTAGAATAAGGCATCATTACAGAAAGATTTTTGCCCTTTCTTGTATCCATAAGGTAGTGAATAAGTGCATTTTGTGCAGCTATATTATGACGGATATCCGTATTTTTTAAAGCAAGATCCATATCTTTGATACCCTGCATAAGAGCATCTATATCAATACCAACCATCGCAAAAGGCAAGAGCCCGACAGCTGAAAATACAGAGAAACGTCCGCCGACATCATCCGGAACAACAAAAGTTTTGTACCCTTCTTCGTTGGAAATCTGTCTTAAAATACCCGAGTTTCTATCTGTAGTGGCAACAATATGACGTCTGTAATTGTCACCGAGTTCCTGCTCCAGGCGGTCTTTTACAATCATAAATTGAGACATTGTTTCTGCCGTAGAGCCGGATTTTGTTATTACATTAACCAGAGTTTTTTTCAAATCAAGTACATCAAAAAGACCGTTAATCTGGTCAGGGTCAATATTGTCTAGGAAAAATATACGCGGGAGTTTATTTCTTTGTTCTGGAGTCAAAAGGTTCCAATATGGCTTTAATAGAGCTTCACAAACGGCCATGCCGCCGAGAGCAGATCCGCCTATACCGAGTACAAGAACGTTTTCAAACATACCTTCTGTCATTGCAGCATATTCTTTTACTAGCCAGACAGTTTCTTCCTGATAACCAAGATTCATCCACTGAAGCCATTGACCGGGTTTGTCTTTTCTGGAGTTCAAATCACTGATGATTCGTGCTGTGCGTTCGCTAAAATTGTTAAATTCTTCTTCAAGGTGTAAACCGTTTTCTTCCCCCACAACACTTGCCAGGACATTCCTGTAGTCAAACTCTAGCATCTTATTCTCCTCTGTAAATTTATATAAAAGATTTATACCTTATATCTATTGTATCTGCTGACAGATAAAAGAACAGTACCCGACCTGTTAATTGTGTAATATTTCTTAACAAATATTTTGAATTTAGGCAATTTTGAAAAAGCGATTGTTTTTATATATGTAAGGTTAGATTTAAAAATTATTTAAAGGTAGTTTGGAGATTAGGTTATGTCTATGAATTTTGACACTTATGCAACAAGTTTTCAGAGCTTAATGAGCCCTATGTACAACTTAAGCACCAATTATAACGCAACAATAAATAATGGTGCAGTTGCTAATTCCGGTGCAAACGCCGGCAATGGAACACCCGGTGCGGGCGGATACGGAAACTACAGTGCATACGGTTTTATGAGCCCTATGACAAATATAGGCATTGGTCAGTTTAATGCAGACCACCTTGTAAAAGGAGATGACAAAATCAACAACTACTATGCAAGGCCAATTGCAACACATAAAACAAAAGATGAATTGCCAACTATATTAGGAATTTTAGGCACTGCATTAGGTACAGCAGCATTGATTACAGCTTTGTGCAAAGGCAGAGGTGCAGAGGCTGCTAAAAAAGCAGGTACATATCTTGGAAAAACAAAAGGAAACAAAATAAAATATACAGTGCCTCCAAGACAAGTATCAAGAAGACATGTAAAAGGACAAAAAACAAATCCTACAGTAACAACCTCAGGTGTACCTACAACAAATGTTGCACCATATGCAACTACGCCAAAGTATCTCAACCCAAATACTCCGGCAGGTCCTAATAACCAGATGTTTAGTATGCTTAACCATGGTTTAAACAATCCTGTCCCTGCACCGAGAACCACAGGTGTACCGACAACAAATGTTCCTCCATATACCGGAGCACCAAAGTATCTTAATCCGAATACCCCGGCAGGTTCTAACATGTATGGTACGCTTCAATACGGATTAAATAATCCGGCACAACCGGTACAGCCAAGTACAATAAAAGGTCTTTTGCCTCAACATACAGCAAGACAACAAGCTGCGATTGCCAAACAACAAGCTGCTATGAATCTTCCTTCTTCAGGTAAAGTTTGGGCTGATGAAATTGCTCCGCAAGCAGCACAAGAAGCAACTGCTCAAGTCAAAGGTCTCTTGCCACAACATACAGCAAGACAACAAGCTGCAATTGCTAAACAACAAGCTGCTATGAATCTTCCTTCTTCAGGTAAAGTTTGGGCTGATGAGATTGCTCCGCAAACAATAGCTACACAAAATTTACCTGCTCAAATATACAAATTTGACGGACTGGACAAACTACAAAAAGCAGCTACAGGCGAATACGTTTATGCCCCTGTAAACAAAGAAGCTTTGAAACAAATAGTTTTTGGACAGCAAAACAAATTTAAACTTCCGGAAGGAACAGTTGTTGTAAATGATGCAATAAAGACAAATCCTTAACAAAACTAAAACCTAACCAATCCCCGCACAAGTCTAGTTGTTGCGGGATTTTTTTATGCACTCATTTTAGTTTTATGTTTTTTATTTTCAAGATATTCACTAGCTTTGTTAGCTATAGGAGTAGCAAAAACTGGAGATGCAAATCTGTAAATTAAAGCAAATACCATTAATGAACGTGCTGTCTTGAACCCGTTTATCATATTAGGCAGTTTGCCTGCATTTTTCATGCCGGAGAGTTTTGAAATGGCATTATTCATAGAAGCTCTGTTATATGCTGCTTTTAAAGATACACTGTTTTTCATTTTCTTAAAGAAAAGCTCTTTTACAACATCAGCCTTTTCCTTGTCAGCAGTCTTTTTGATAGATTTTAGCTCTTTTAAAAATTCTTTTGCAGCAAGATCATTTTTATTCTTTTTCATCTCATCTTTAACAAACACTTTAACGTCGTTTGTAAACTCAAACTTCTTTTCCAAATCACTAAAAACAGGTTTCAATTTTTCTTCAGTTTTAGCTCTTTGTTGAAGTTTTTCAATGTATGAATAATCAGCTTTACATTTCAAAAACTCTTCTTGCATATTTTTGTCTTCAATTTTTGAAATATGGAAAAGCTCTGCAGCATTGTTGAGTTTTTTATTAAGGTAATTGTTAAGAGTATAAGCCCCAACTGTAGAAATACCGCAAACAACACCCTGATTAATTATAAGAGGTAATTTTTGGTCTTTTTCAATATCTTTTGACTTGGCAGTATCAAGCATATAAAACCCTGACAGCACACAACCGGTGATAGCAGCAAGGTGGCCCTGGTAATTTTTGTCTTTGAAAAAATCAACAACCTTTTGAACTGGTTTATAAGATGCAAGTTTACCTATTCCGTAGGCCATCCAACTTGTAGAACGATCATATACTTTTGTAGCAGCCCTTTTTGCAGTATTAGCATTAAAAGCTTTAAAAGTTTGATACTGTTTATTTTGGTTATACTGTGGAGAGTACGAATTAATTCTCATTATTTCATTACCCCCGTAAAGTTTTGAAACACTTTATTTGTCTCCTGATTATTTTTGAAGTTTATAACAGAAAATTTGTACACAGGATTCTGCAATTCTTTTTTTGTTTCTTCCGTAGCTTTTGTGCCCAGCAGCGGTGTAAAAATGTATTGGTCTATATAAGGAATCATGCCTATAGTCAAGCCGGAACGGAAACTGGCTGTTAAAATTTCAGCTGTTTTATTGAAAAGCATTGTGTATGTTTGCATCCGTTTTGAAGAGCTCATTGATTTGTTCATATTTTTGTCTGCATATTTAAAGAAAGCAGAAGCTTTTTTTGCAAAATGTTCAGGATGAGCTTTTATTTTATCCAGAGCTTTTTTAATTGGAGAAAAAACTAAAATAGCAAAACCATAGCCTATCAAACCTGAGGAAATTGAATGTTCTGCAGCTTTCATATCTTTTTTCTTTGTTTTTTCGGACGACTGAGCCATAATTGCAGCTGGTCTGAATACACAAGTAATTGCCAGAGCAAAAATAGCATCAAAGATTGTTTGGCTGGAATCCGCTTTTGCAATAAATTTGCTTATCCATTTTTGATTAAACAATTTCCACATGCCGGAGTTTTTTATTTTTTCCACACCAGATAAAGGAAGAGCGCTAAATGAAATATCTTTAGCGCTCTTCTTATTAAAATTATTATATTTTTTAAATTCATTAGACTTAATCAATGAGTCAAAATACATGTCCTTAGAATACAAAGGGAGTGATGACTGCACGGCATGCCCGAAATGGCTGTTATAATCCTTGGATTTCATATCCTTGGAGGCGGGAACATTATTTACCGTTGTCGTCTGTAAATGTATCATTGTTCTCTTTCGCAAGTCTTAGCAACTTAATTTACGTTTCACAATTGTATGAAGTTCGTAAATCTCATTACTTGCTAGTGTACCATATTAAATTTACAATTCAATACACCTTTTTCATGAACAAAAGGACAAAACCGTGATAATTAGTGTATTTTAGACAACTAATTTGATTTCAATAAAACTTAACATTTGAATTAAGGTGTTAACAAAACTTTTATTGCATCACCGCGTTCATGGGCTAAAATAGCCTCTTTTGCCTGTGAAAGCGGCATTGTTTTTGTTATAAGTTTTGTAACATCGACATGCCCGTCAGCTATCAAATCAAGTGCCTGTCTAAAATACTGCGGAGTATGATGAAACACACTTATAATCTGTACTTCGTCATAGTGCAAACGTCTTGTGTCAAGATTTACAGTGGTTCCAGACTTGCATCCGCCAAAAAGATGCACCTTGCCGCCCTTTCTTACAAGAGAAAACATCTTTTCCCATATTTCAGGCAGCCCGACACACTCAACAGCTACATCCAGCCCTCTTCCATCTTGTGTAAAAGACTTAAAAATCTTTTCCGGATGTTGATACTTTTTCAAATCAATAACTTCATCTGCATTTGCAAAATCCTTAGCCAGTTTCAGTTTTAGAGGATTTCTTCCCGCAGCAATAACATTTGCTCCTTTTAGTTTTGCAAGACGTGCAAACATAAGCCCAATAGGACCTATACCAACAACCCCCACAGTATCCCCGGGTTGAATACCTGTTCTTTCAACGCCATGAACAACATTTGCGAGGGGTTCAGCAAAAGCAGCTTTTTCAAAACTCAGACCTGTTGGAATTTTTAAAAGATTTTTTTGAACTATCCTTTCAGGTACAGTGATAAATTCTGCGTATGCACCATTTAAAAGGTCAAGATTTTCGCATAAGTTATACTGCTTTTTAAGGCAATAAAAGCATTTGCCGCACGGTGCAGAATTAGCAGCAACAACCTTGTCACCAGGTTTAAAATCAACCACGTTATTACCAACTTGTTCCACAATACCGGCAAATTCATGCCCGAAACCGGATGGTGTTTTTTTTATTAAAACAGGATGGCCTCTTCTGAATGTTTTAACATCAGTACCGCAAGTCAAAGCAGCCTGAATTCTTACCAGTACTTCGTTGTCACCAGGTTGTTGTATGTCTACCTCTTCGTATCTTATATCCTGAGGAGCATAGTATCTTATAGCTTTCATCTTTTTCATGTTTATTTATTATTCTTTATTGTTTTTATCTATTTTTATATAAGCTTTTAATGTTTTATTCGACATAGTGTCTTGAATCGCTTCGGCCAGCTCCTCAAGAGGATAAGCTGTTGAAAGATATTTTACTACAACTTTTTTCTTAGCAAGAAGCTTGTGAGCAAGCGCAAGATCGGCAGGCGAAGGAGAATAGCTGCCTAGAATTTTTAACTCTCTGTAATAAATATCATTGTTTGTATAACCGGCTGTATCATTTGGTACAGAAGAAAACACCAGAATCGTGCCGCCGTCTCTTACAGATTTGAGCGCAAACTCTATAGCCTTGTCAGAGCCTGATGTCATAAAAATAATATCGGCTCCCAAATCACAGGTCATTTCTTTTATCTTTGCAGCTGTTGTATCGTTGTCTTCAAATTTTATAGAAGCATCAAAATTCAGGTTGTTTGCAAGCGCAACACGCTCCTCGATAAGGTCGCAACCGATTACATCTCCTTTAAAGGCTTTGACAGCTTGTCCCATAAGAAGACCTATTGACCCAAGACCTATTACCAGAGAGGTAGAACCTTTTTTTACTTCTGCTCTTTCAACTGCTCTTATACAACAAGCAAGCGGCTCCATAAAAGATATTTCCATATCATCAAGATTTGAAGGAACCTTAAAAACTGTATTTTTTAAATGCAAAGGTGAAACATAAATATACTCAGCAAACCCGCCAGGCCTGATATTTGTTTCTTTAAACTGTCTGCACATAGAATAATTTTTGTTGTCGCAATAATCGCACTTCATACACGGAACATGGTGCCCGAGCACAACCTTATCCCCTATTTTGAATTTAGACATGAATTTAGGTCTCAAATCTACTATTTCGCCCACAACTTCATGTCCAAGAACTTTCTCTGACGGATCGTGCAAAAATTTTACAATATCTGAACCGCATAACCCGCAGCCCAGAACTTTAACAATTGCCCCGTAATTGCCAAAATCACTTAATTGTGGTTGTGGTCTTTCTTGTATGGAAATTTTTTGATTTTCTGCAACTGCTGTTCTCATAAAAAAAATTCTCTATCCCTAACAATATAAAAATTCTATCACTAAATAATTCTTTGTGAATATAATAATTATCATGAACAACCTTAAAGATTATGAAGAAGATATTTACAAATGCTCCAGATGCGGATTATGCCAGTTTGTTTGCCCTGTTTTTAAAGCTTCTGTAAACGAGTGCGCAGTCTCCAGAGGCAAATTTAACATGCTCAACGGAGTCATAAAAGGAGAGCTTTCATTAAATAGAAAAATTAAATCTTATCTTGATTTGTGCACAGGTTGCAATGCTTGCAAGGATTTTTGCCCTAGCAAAATAAATGCAAAAGAAATTTTTATTGCGGCAAAAGCACAGTATTACAAGAACAACAAAATCTCTTTAAAAGAAAAGATTGTTAATTCCTATGTGCTTTTTAAAACTGCATTGTGCTGTGCTTTTATATTCTTTTCAGTATACAGATTTTTGCGTATGGATAAGATAATAAAAAAGTTTGAAAAATATATTCTAAAAACAGGCCTGCCCGGCAAAAGATTGGTTTTACTTAATTCTCTTGCTCACACACAATACAATCAACGCACAACACCCCACAACAAAAACAACATGCAAAAGGCAGTGTACTTTGAAGGCTGCTTTAACAAATATATAAATAAACAAACCGAAAACGCTGTAAAAAAAATATTAAACAATGCAAATATAGAATTGATTAAAAAAGATTTTGAATGCTGCGGAGTAAGCTATCTCAATGACGGAAACATTGATGCCTTTATAAAAATTGCAAACATAAACTTAGAAAAAATAGATTGTGACTTTGATTATATTTTGACTGACTGTGCATCGTGTGAAGAGGTGCTTAAAACATACAAAGATTATGCAACATTACCAAATGCTCAAAAAGTCTGCGAAAAAACAATATCTGTTGTTGATTTAATTAAAAAGATAAAATTTGTTTGTAACAAAAACTTGAAAATAGCAGTACATAAACCATGTCATGATGACTATGATTTTATTGATATTGTTAAAAATATTGATGGAATCACTTATGTAGAAGCAGAAGATTTTGATAAGTGCTGCGGATTTTCAGGCAAATTTGCATTGCAAAATTCGGAAATCTCGAGAAAAATTTCCAAAGTCAAAGCACAGCACTATATTGAAAAAAATACAGATATAATACTGACAACATGCCCAGCCTGTATACTGGGGCTCAATCAGGGATTAGCAGAAATTCAAAACTCCCAAAAACCGGAAGTTATGAACCTTTTTGTATTTCTTGCGCTTTATTGCACACCAACTGAATATTAGGGTTTGCCGCGTTTGATTGATGTAACGGCAAGCAGTGATAAAAATGACACAACAGCGCCTATGATTGGCCAGGTATAACTTTGTTTATCTTCACTTGTTAAATGATGATAAGTTTTCGCAATGTTAGTACGCTGTGTATCATAGCAATAGCTTGCAATATCTTTTGTTACAGGTGTTGCACCCACAGCATTTGCAGGGAAACCCTGATACGGAATGTTTGATGGAGATAATCCGTTGACCATAGTTAAATAACCTTATCTTACTACCTGTATATATAAAAACATTTTGTATTCAAAAATTGCCTAATTTTTGCAATTTGAATTAATATAGAATATAATCAGGAAAAAAGAACAGGAGTTATTAATGAATAAAGATGTAAAAAAAGCCGCTTTTACAATGGCAGAAACCTTATTGACATTAGCAATTATAGGCGTAGTTATGGCTTTAATGCTGAGAGCAATCAACCGTGTAAACCCTGATAAAAATAAAGTTTTATTTCTTAAATCATATCACGCTATAGAGACTGTTATTGCGGATATCATTAATGACAGCACAAAATATGACCAGTATACAGACGAAAATGCAGATTTTTCAGCAAAACCGCTTTCAACTGCAAAAGCTTCTTACATAAACAAGGGAAGCGAAGTAACGGTTTGTGAAGACGGCTGCGACAAAAAATTCACCCAGCCCAAAGCAGTATGTTACTTCCTTGCAGACCAAATTAACACAATAGGTGAAGTAAACTGCGATAACGATACAACAATGAACTTTAAAACATCTATTGGCGCTTGTTTCTGGGGATGGCAAAATGTTGATTCAAACGGTACATTAGAAGCTATTGTTGATCCAACATGTTCTGATGACAAAAAGAATGGATATGTGGTCAAATTATTCAAAGACGGAAAAATGACAGTGCCTGAAACATCCACAAAAGTAAATGACCAGGCTACAGCATATGAATGGATGCAAGACCAAACACAGGTAAAATAAGACACAAAATAATTAATCGGGAGAGAGAAAATGCAAAATAAAAAATTAGCAGATATAGGTGTATTCGGTGGTTCAGGGTTTTATAAATTCCTTGATAATATCGAAGAAGTAAGAATTGAGACTCCGTATGGTGCACCGTCAGACAGTGTATTTATCGGTGAAATCGGTAAGCATAAAGTTGCTTTTATGCCCAGACACGGAAGAAACCACACATTACCCCCTCATTTAATTAATTACAGAGCAAATGTATGGGCAATGAAATCAATCGGATGTGAAAGAGTGATTTCTCCCTGTGCGGCAGGCAGCCTTCAAACACATGTTGCTCCCGGACATTTTGTAATCTGTGACCAGTTTGTTGACTGGACAGACGGAAGGAAATCAACATTTTTTGACGGACCTATCGTTACACACGTCAGTGCTGCAAATCCTTACTGCGAAGAAATGAGACAGCTGGCTGTTGCAACAGCAAAAGAATTAGGTATTACTGTACATGAAACAGGTACAGTGGTTGTAATCAACGGCCCGAGATTCTCTACAAAATCCGAATCAAAATTCTTTACGTCACAAGGCTGGGAAGTTATTAACATGACGCAATTCCCTGAAGCTTATCTCGTAAAAGAAATGGATATGTGCCCGTTGAACATCTCATTAATAACAGATTATGATGCAGGTCTTGTAGGAGAAGTACCTCCTGTACAGCATGCAGAAGTTATTAAAGTGTTTAATGACAACAACGAAAAATTAAAAGCTTTATTGTTCAATCTTATTGAAAAGCTTCCTGTTGAAAGAACACATTGTGATTGTGCAAAAACAATTGCAGGCTCAAGAGTATAAACCTGACAGGAGTTAACATGAGTGTTGCAGCTTTAGTAAATGACATATTTAATGTTTATTTTTGGCTGATTATTGTCAGAATATTTTTAACATGGATTCCGTCAATTGACTGGTATTCACAGCCTTTTAAATCACTGGCGGTTATTTCTGACATATTTTTGGAACCATTTAAGAGAATCATCCCGCCAATGGGCGGGCTTGATTTTTCACCCATAATTGCATTACTTGCGTTGCAGTTTATTCAATATGCTGTTGTTAGAATGCTCGTAATACTAGGCGTGTAGCATATTTACATCAAAAGACGGATGTAAATAATTGTTAATATACTTTAAAATAATATACGGAACCTAGCAAAAAAAATTATGTGCGGTTTTAAAATAATATCGAGCGTATAGTGTGTCTTGATATTAAATCAACAAAAGAGAGAAAAACACAGGAGATATTTCGAAGTGGTAGACAATCGTTCAGCTGGATTTTTCGGAATCGGTGGCGGCTTTAATTTTAAAAGCGGCGACATCTCCGGCACCGCTGCCAAAACAGCTGACGACAGACAAAGCCCCGGCATGGATTATTTCCAACAGGAAATGCAAGAAGAAGGACAGCAGTTTGCTGAATCTCAATTTGTAGACAGAAGTGCACAGCTCAATGCAACATTGAATTCTCTTGCAATGATGAATGTTGCAAACATCATCAAAAAGAAAAAAGAAGAAGAAGCCAGAACAAAAGAAAAAAATAGCAATAAAGAAGAAAAACAAAAGATTCTTGATGAAAAAATTCCTCTTTGGGAAGATTATCAAGACGAAAACGAAGATTTTTTCTACGTTGATTAATTTTTTCATGTTATCCTTATAGCTATGGCTATGTTTTTAGATAAAGCAAAAATAAAAATCCTTTCCGGCAAGGGCGGTAATGGTACCGTTGCATGGAGACGCGAAAAATATGTGGACAAAGGAGGTCCTGCCGGCGGAGACGGAGGCAGAGGCGGAGACGTTTATTTTGTTGCAGACGAAGATATGACAACACTTATGGACTTTCAGTACCAGTCCATATTTAAAGCGGAAAACGGTGAAAACGGACGTCCAAAGTCCCAGCATGGCAAAGGAGGAAAAGATTTATATATAAAAGTACCTCTTGGCACAGTGGTTAAAGACCCTGAAAATGATAAAATTATTGCTGATTTAACAGAGCCTGAACAAAAAGTACTTGTTGCAAAAGGAGGCAGAGGCGGACGCGGCAACTGTCGTTTTGCTACTGCACAAAAAAGAGCTCCTCAGTTTTGTGAACCCGGAGAACCCGGAATAGAAAGAGAGCTGGAGCTGGAATTAAAACTTATTGCAGATGTAGGGCTGCTAGGTATGCCTAATGCTGGCAAATCTACACTTATCAGCACAATAAGCAGCGCAAAACCTAAAATTGCAGACTATCCGTTCACAACATTGATTCCTCATTTGGGAGTAGTCAAAAAGCCATCCGGAGACGGATTTGTCATTGCAGACATACCCGGCCTTATTGAAGGGGCAAGCGAAGGCATAGGGCTTGGTCACGAATTTCTTCGCCATGTTGAAAGATGCAGATTTTTGATACATGTTGTTGATATTACGCAGGAAGATCCTGTAAGCAACTATAAAAAAATCAATGAAGAGTTGAAAAAACACTCTGAAAGACTCGGAAATTTATATCAAATTATTGCACTTAATAAAATTGATTCTGTTGATGAAGAAATAAGACAGGAATATCTCAAAATATTTAAAGAATTTTCTTCTGATGTATTTTTAATCTCAGCAGCAACAAAAGAAAATATTAAGCCGTTTTTGGATTTTGTAATGCAAAAAGTCGATGAAATACCAAAACCGGAATTCAAAATTGATATTGAAGAAGACCTTGCCGCATTTGATAATGACGACAGTGACTATGCTGTATACAAAATAGATAAAAATACTTACAGCGTTGAAGGTGGCAAAATCATACGACTGGCTAATGTTACTGACACAAGAAACATTGATCAGCTTTACAGATTCCAGAATATACTTGCATCAATGAACGTATACGAAGCTTTAAAACAAGCTGGAATTAAAGAAGGAGACGTTGTCAAAATAGGACACATACAGTTTGACTATTACGACTAACCTGCTTTTGCTATCTCATGTTTGGACAAAATTAGCTTGTGTATAATTTTCTTAGCTTCATCCATTTGAGGGTCTTTGTCTTTCAAAAAATCTTTTTCCGTATAAGAAACCTCGTAATCCGGTGTTATTCCTTTTTTGTTAATATCAATACCCTTAGGTGTCAGATATTTCGCAATGGTCAGGTTCATGCCTGTTGAATCAGGCAACGGGAAAATACGCTGAATCATACCTTTGCCAAAGGTTCTTTTGCCAACAAGAATTGCTTTTTGATTATCTTTTAAAGCACCGCTTAAAATTTCCGAGGCACTTGCAGTTCCTTCATCTATAAGGATAACAACGGGTTTGCTTATTGCATATGGTTTTGGTTGAGCATTTATATCAGACTTTTGCCTGTCTCTGTCCACAACGCTGACAATATGCCCCTGAGTCAAAAACATATCAGCAATGACAACAGCATTTGGCATAAGTCCGCCGGTATTGCCTCTTAAATCAATTATCAAACCTTCACACAATTGAGTTTTATTAAGTGCATCCACAAATTCTGTTGTCATATCAGAGCTCAGGAAGCTTGCTATCTGAATGTATCCGATATTTTTATCGATTACAGAAGCTTTAATATTTTTTATCTGAATTTCTTGCCTTTGTACAGTTTTTAAAAGTTTTTGCTTATCTCTTAAAAGCTCAAGGTTAACGCTTGTGCCCATTTCTCCACGAATTAGAGAAGCAACATCGCTGATTGTTTTTCCGCTTACGTCAGTCTTGTCGACTTTGAGGATAATATCACCGGCTTTGATTCCTTGCAAAGAAGCAGGAGTACCTTCTACAACACTGATGATGATGATTTTTCCGGCAACAGACATAATGTTAACACCTATGCCAACAATTTTTGCATCAATATTTGTGTTTTGCTCTGCATACTCTTCCTGACTCAAAAATTTTGAATACGGATCATCAAGGCTTGCAAGCATTGTGTTTATTGCAACGTAGGCATCATCTTTAGTCTTTATTTTGTCAACATAACGCTTGTTCCATCTGGACCAGTCCTGACCGTTAAGTGTGGGGTCGTAATATTTTGTTTTGATAATACGCCAAGTCTTTAAAAACAAACGTTTTGGGTCTGTTGATTGTTTGTTGATAAGATATGTATTGTCATAGTCAGGCTGTTTTACGGCATTGTTATTCTGCATAAACAAAAAGTTATACAGCGCAAAGCTAATAAAGAAGATGATTAATATATAAAGTATTTTAAAAAATATTTTTTTATACATAAAATTATTTAACAGCTTAATGTTAATTTTAGCAATAATACAAACGAATAAATATCGGTCTAGTTAATTTTTTGAAGGCTTTCCCTCGGGCAAAAGCCTGTAGCCGCCGCCATAAATAGTCTCAATATATTCTTTGCCGTCAGCTACTTTTTTTATCTTTGTGCGAAGATGCCTTATATGAACCCTTATTGTTTCGACATCATCCCCGGGAGCATACCCCCAGATATCTTGCAAGAGTTTTGCCGAAGATACCATACAATCGTGGTTTT
>ENA-UESE01001904-UESE01001904.1-human-gut-metagenome-genome-assembly--contig:-NODE-1904-length-13984-cov-3.513626_pt1 | contig 13984 bp, 8 predicted proteins | sample MGYA00242995_ERZ507996 | MGnify/ENA primary metagenome ERZ507996 (study PRJEB26167, sample SAMN06115489) | human gut metagenome | host: Homo sapiens | place: China:Sichuan | collected 2015-04-15... | reverse complement strand
GCCGGCCGAGCCTGTGCCTGCCGCGCAGCCGTAAGCGCGGGCCGCCGGGCAGCCTGTGCAGGCAGAGCCCGTGTATGCAGCAGAAACCGTGTCCGCCGCCCCCGTGGAGGCGCAGCCCGTGGAAGCTGACGATGCCGCGGCCGACAGTGCAGCAGATGACGCCACGCAGCTCTATCACTTTCTGCACAACAGCTGAGTGAACAGCAATCAACCAGGGCGGGACGGCCGGTGCCGTACCGCCCTGCACAATTTTAACGGAAAACTACTCTGAGAGGAGAACGATCTTTACCATGTCCAAGAACGATTTCAACGCCACGATCAACCTGCCGAAAACAGACTTCCCCATGCGCGCCGGCCTCGCCAAGCGTGAGCCCGATATGCTCCGCCGCTGGAACGACATGGATCTGTATAACGAAATGCTCAAAAAGAACGACGGCAAGCCGCGCTTCAGTCTGCACGACGGCCCTCCGTTCTCCAACGGCAACATCCACATGGGCCACGCGCTCAACAAGGCGCTCAAGGACTTCATCGTCCGCTCCTATGCCATGCGCGGCTACTACACGCCCTACATCCCCGGCTGGGACAACCACGGCATGCCCATCGAGAGCGCCATCATCAAGGAGCAGAAGCTCAACCACAAGGCCATGAGCATCGCCGACTTCCGCAGCGCCTGCCATGATTATGCGCAGAAATACATCGACCGCCAGATGGACGGCTTCAAGCGCATGGGCGTCGTCGCCGACTGGGAGCACCCCTATAAGACCATGAACAAGGGCTTCGAGGCCGAAGAGGTGCGCGTGTTCGGCAAGATGTACCGCAACGGCCACATCTACAAGGGGCTCAAGCCGGTGTACTGGTGCGCCCACGACGAGACCGCCCTCGCCGAGGCGGAGATCGAGTATCAGGACGATCCGTGCACGACCGTGTACGTGAAGTTCCCGATGCACGACGACCTCGGCAAGCTGCCGAACGTCGACCACAGCAAGCTTTATTTCGTCATCTGGACGACCACGATCTGGACCCTGCCCGGCAACCTCGCCATCGCGCTCAACCCGCGCGAGCTGTACAACCTCGTCCAGGCGCCCAACGGTGAGGTGTACGTCATGGCCGACGCGCTGACCGAGAAGGTCATGCACATCGGCGGCTTTGACAGCTACGAGGTGCTCGAGCAGCACCCCGGCGCATTCTTTGAGAACATGCTCGCCGACCACCCCTTCCTGCCCAAGACCTCGCGTCTGGTGCTGGCAGACTACGTCACGATGGATTCCGGCACCGGCTGCGTGCACACCGCGCCCGGCTTCGGCGCCGACGACTACCTGACCTGCAAGCGCTACGGCATGGACATGGTCGTGCCCGTGGACGATCAGGGCCGCCACACCGACTACGCCGGCAAGTACGCCGGCATGTCCACAGAGGAATCGAACCCCGTCATCCTCGCAGACATGAAGGCGGCCGGCTCGCTCTTCGCATCCGAGGACATCGTGCACAGCTATCCGCACTGCTGGCGCTGCAAGAGCCCGATCATCTTCCGCGCCACGCCGCAGTGGTTCTGCTCCGTGGACTCCTTTAAGGAGGACGCTGTCGCCGCGTGCGAGAACGTGCGCTGGCTGCCCGTGTGGGGCAAAGAGCGCATGGCCGCCATGATCCGCGAGCGCGCCGACTGGTGCATCTCCCGTCAGCGCCGCTGGGGTCTGCCGATCCCGGTGTTCTACTGCGACGACTGCCACAAGCCCGTCTGCACCGAGGAGAGCATCGAGGCAGTGGCCAAGCTCTTTGAAAAGGAAGGCAGCAACGCCTGGTTCGACCGCCCGGCGGCCGACATCCTGCCCGAAGGCTTCACCTGCCCGCACTGCGGCGGCAAGCACTTCACGCAGGAGACCGACACGCTCGACGGCTGGTTCGACTCCGGCTCCACTCACGTCGCCGCCATGCAGCGCGACCAGGGCTTCTGGCCGGCGGATATGTACATCGAGGGCGGTGACCAGTACCGCGGCTGGTTCCAGTCGTCCCTGCTCGTGGCCGTCGGCGCGCTCGGCAAGGGCGCTCCGTACCGCGAGTGCCTGACCCACGGCTGGACGGTCGACGGCGAGGGCCGCGCCATGCACAAATCCCTCGGCAATGGCATGGACCCGGCCGAGATCATCAACGAGTTCGGCGCCGATATGCTGCGCCTCTGGGCGGGCAGCGCCGACTACCACGCCGACATGCGCTGCTCCAAGGAGATCTTCAAGCAGCTGACGCAAAACTACCTCAAGTTCCGCAACACCGCGCGCTACTGCCTCGGCAACCTCGACGGCTTCGACGCCGCGCACCTCGTCGCGCCGGAGGATATGCTCCCGCTCGACCGCTGGGCGATCACGAAGCTCAACGGCCTCATCCGCCGCGTGGCCAAGGCCTACGATAACTACGAGTTCCACGTGGTCTCGCACGCGATCAACGACTTCTGCGTCGTGGAGCTCTCGAGCTTCTACCTCGACATCATCAAGGACCGTCTCTACTGCGACGAGCGCAACGGGCTCGAGCGCCGCAGCGCGCAGACGGCGCTGTTCCTCATCCTCGACAGCATGACGAAGATGTTCGCGCCGATCCTCGCCTTCACCTGCGACGAGATCTGGCTGGCCATGCCGCACCGCGCCGAGGACGACGCGCGCAACGTGCTGCTCAACGTCATGAACCAGCCGTTCGACGCCTACGCGCTCAGCGAGAGCGAGCTTGCCCGGTGGGATCAGCTGATCCGCGTCCGCTCGGACGTCAACGGTGTGCTCGAGGCCGCCCGCGCCGAAAAGCGCATCGGCAAGCCGCTCGAAGCAGCCGTGACGCTGCGCGCCGACGATGACGCCGCCAAGGCCGCGCTCGACGACGTGCAGAGCATGAACCTGCCGGAGCTGCTGATCGTATCGCAGGCGCTCATCGGCGATGACGTGCCGGCCGACGCCGTCACCGGCACCGGCACAAACTTCCCCGGTCTGCACATCTCCGTGCGCAACGCGCCCGGCACCAAGTGCCCGCGCTGCTGGATGCACTCCGAGCAGGCCGACCCCGAGACCGGTCTGTGCCCGCGCTGTGCCGCGGTCGTGGCCGCGCAGCAGGCGGAGTAATCACCCGATCCCAAAATCCTGATCCGAAAGCGAGGAACCGCTATGTGGTATGCCATCGTAGCCATCCTGATCCTCATCGCTGACCAAGGGCTCAAATACTGGGTCACCGTCAACATCGCGCTCGACACCGGGCACGTCACGCTCATTCCGGGCGTGCTGGAGCTGACGAACATCCACAACAACGGCGCTGCGTTCAGCATGCTCGAGCACGCGCCGCACTGGATCTTCATCATCTTCACGCTCGTGTTCGCCGCCATCGCGGTGTTCTGCCTGCGGCGCAACGTCGTGCACGGCAAGGTCGGCCGCTGGTCGGTCGTGCTGGTGCTCGCCGGTGCGGTCGGCAACTGCATCGACCGCATCCTCAGCGGCTACGTCGTGGACATGTTCAATTTCCTCTTCGTGCGCTTTGCCGTGTTCAATCTGGCGGACGTGTTCATCGTCGTGGCCGGCATCACGCTGTGCCTGCATGTGATCTTCTACCGCGGGGACGACGGTGCGGATGCCGCCGCGCCGAAAAAGCCGCGCCGCCAGCGCAGCGGGGCAGCGCCTGACGCGCCCAAGGCACGCAAGCTGCACCTGCCCGCAAAGCGCAGGCCCGACGCCGCGCCAGAAGCGAGCGCGAAGCCCGCGCCGAACGCCGCACCCGCTTCCGCCGCGCCGGAAGCCGCTCCGGCGAAGGACGATCTCTTCGCCGCGTGGGACCGCGCGCCCGTCGCCGCGCAGCCGGTGACACCCGCCGCGCCCGAGGCGGCAGCCCCGGCTCCCAAACCGGCAGCCCCCGCGCAGCCCAAACCGGCGGCGCAGCCTGCGGCCGAGGCGGCGGATCCGCTGCTGGCCTATCTCAACAGCACACCTGCTGCGCCCGCCGTGCCGGAAACGCCCAAGCCGGACGATAACACGGACGGTAGTACCGACGGCGCAGCGTACTCACTCGACGACATTTTGGCGGAGTTTTCGGATTTCTAATGGAACAGCGAACGATTCAAACACAGGAGAGCGCCGAGCGGATCGACGCTCTCCTCGCGCGCTCTTTGCCCGGGCTCACGCGCAGCGCCGCTCAGCGGCTGCTCGCGCAGGGCGCGGTGACGAAAGACGGCGCGCCCGTGAAGAAAAACTACAGAACCGCCCCCGGCGACACGTTTGTCGTGACGCTGCCGGATGCCGCGCCCTCGGAGCTCGTGGCGCAGGATCTGCCGCTGGACGTGGTGTACGAGGATGCGGATCTCATCGTCGTCAACAAGCCGCGCGGCATGGTCGTGCACCCCGCGCCCGGTCACGAGGACGGCACGCTCGTCAACGCCCTGCTCGCCCACTGCGGGGAGAGTCTCTCCGGCGTCGGCGGCGAGCGGCGGCCGGGCATCGTGCACCGCATCGACAAGGACACGTCGGGGCTGCTCGTCGCGGCGAAAAACGACTTTGCGCACCTGGCGCTCTCGGCGCAGCTTTCAGGCCACACGATGGCCCGCACGTATGAGGCCGTCGTCTGCGGCAATCTGCGCGACGATGCCGGCACGGTGGATGCGCCCATCGGCCGCCACCCGACCGATCGCAAGCGCATGGCCGTAACGCAGAAAAACGCCCGCCGCGCCGTCACGCACTGGTCGGTCATCGCGCGCTACAACGGCTACACGCACATCCGCTGCGAGCTGGAGACCGGCCGCACGCACCAGATCCGCGTGCACATGGCGCACATCGGTCACCCCCTGCTCGGCGATCTTGTCTACGGGCATAAGCGCCCGGAAAAGGGGCTGAGCGGACAGTGCCTGCACGCGCGTGCGCTGCGCTTCGTGCATCCGCGCACGGGCGAGCTTGTGACGTTCACCTGCCCGCTGCCGGAGTATTTTCAGGACGTGCTGGCGCGCCTCGGCACACCCATCGGCTGATCGGAAAGGAGCATTTTCATGCGCAGAGCAGATCGCGAGATCACAGATTTTGACGAGCTCATCGCCGTCATGCGCGGGTGCGACGTGTGCCGCCTCGCATTGCACGACGAGCCGTATCCCTACATCCTGCCGCTGAACTTCGGCCTTGAGGCCGACGGCGGGACCGTCCGGCTGTACTTTCACGGTGCGGATACCGGCACGAAGTATGACCTCATCGCCAGAAACCCGAACGCATCGTTCGAGATGGACCGCGGCCACGGCCTCATCCTCGATGACGAGCACGGCAACTGCACCATGACGTATGAGAGCGTCATCGGTCAGGGGCGCATCACCGTCGTGCCGGATGCCGACAAGGAGCGCGCGCTGCGTGTGCTCATGGCGCAGTACCGCGCGCCGGACTTCCCGTTTTCCACGGCGGTCATCCCGCGCACGACCGTGCTGTGCCTGACCGTGGAGCACATGACCGGCAAGCGCCGGGTGAAAAAGCACGGCTGAGCACACTTCCCCAAATACGAGACCAGCCGCCGCAGGCATCGCCTGCGGCGGCTGGTCTTTTGTCATACTGCCGAAAATCAGCGGATGAAATTGGTGAATGTGCGCGCTTCCGTCTCCGGGCGCGCAATGCCCGCCGCGTCACCGGCGGCGATGCACTGCACCAGCCAGAGCAGGTTGCGCGCGAGCTGGCGCATGGTCTGCAGCCCTTCCGCATCCTGCGCGGCGTCCTCCGGACACGCACCGTGCACCATCGGCCAGTACTGCGAGGAGACGACCGGCATGTTCGAGATCATCGGGTACTTGACCAGCTGATCGAGCGCCGCCGTCGTGCCCGCGCGGCGCGCCGAGACAACGCACGCGCAGGGCTTGTTTGCCCAGCCGTCGGAGGCATAAAACAGCCGGTCGCAAAAGGCCGACATCGCGCCGGAGATCCCGGCATAGTGCACCGGGGACGCGAGCACGAGCGCATCGGCCGTCTCCATCGCGTCGATGGCGTCGTTCACCAGGCCGCCGCGCACGCAGCGCCCGGCCGCACGGCAGCCGCCGCAGGCCACGCAGCCGCCCATCTGCTCGGCACCGACGGTCAGGATCTGCACCTCGGCACCGGCTGCGCGCAGCACCCGCTCCATTTCGTGCAGGGCAGTGTATGTGCAGCCGCGCGGATGCGGGCTGCCGTTGATCATGAGAATTTTCATCGTATCACCTCACGCGCAGGATAGCACAAATCGCCGTGCCGCGCAAGGCGCACGCAATGCCCCAAAACGCCTTGCGCGGCAGCAAAAACTGCTGCCGCGCAAAGAAAAAGAAGGGACGTATGCCATGGAGTGGGGGGAAAATGAAAGGAAGAAATGCGCATGGTGATACGGGAAACATGACGCGCCGGGCAGCCGGGCATACACAGCTGCCCGACGCGGAGAGGAACGGCTTCGCCGCTATGCGCCGCGGCGAAAGCCGGGTCAGGCAGAGATCAGATGGCGCTCCAGCCGCCGTCCACGCACACGATCTGGCCGGTGGTGTAGCTGCAGGCCGGGGAGGCAAAGTAGGTGCACAGGCCGTCCATTTCGCCGGTCTTGCCGTGGCGCTCCATCGGGCAGCACTCGAGATGCGCCTGATTGAAAAACGGCGCATCGATGTAGGCCGCGGTCATTTCCGTCGGGAAGTAGCCCGGGCAGATGCAGTTGACGGTGATGCCGTCGCGCGCCCAGGAGTTGCCGAGCGAGCGCGTCAGGTTGACGATGCCGCCCTTGGCCGCCGCATACGGTGCCGTGTCCACGCCCTTACGGCCGCAGACGCCGTGGATGGACGAGACCATGATGATACGGCCGTACTGATTGGGCTTCATGGACTGGCGCACGACCTCGCGGCAGGTGAAGAACTGACCGTTGAGGTCGGTGTTGATGACGTTGAGCCAGTACTCGTCCGTGAGCGTGGCCGGGTCGCCGCCGCCCGGAATACCGGCGGCATTGACCAGAATGTCGATCTTGCCAAAATGCGCGACGACGTCGCTGACGCAGTCCGTGATGCTCTTGGAATCCTGCAGATCCATGTAATGCGGATAGACCTTGACGCCGTATTCCGCCTCGATCTCCCTGGCGTTTTCGTCCAGACGGTCGGTGCGGCGGGCGACGAGCGCGATGTCTGCGCCCGCGTTGGCCATCGCCTTGGCGAACTGAAGGCCGAGACCGGAGGAACCGCCGCAGCAGAACGCGACCTGGCCGGAAAGATCAAACAGATTGTTTTTCATAATAAAGCCTTCCTTTTATAAAAAATTCAGTATGGTTTAGAAGAACCAGCAGTTTTCGTAGGCGCTGAGCGTGGCATCGGCCATTGTGCCGCCCTTGTTGGCGTCGCCGACAAAGACGACCTTGTCGAATGCATCCTTGAGTTGCTGCTCGTAGCTCTTGTCGGGACGATTGCCGAGCGCCATGATGACGATATCGGCCGGACGGGTGACGACCTCGCCGGTGTCGGTCTTCCTGAGCTCGACCGCGCCGTCGGTCACGCCGGCAATGGCGTGCCCGGTCAGAACCTCCACGCCGCTCTCGGCGAGCAGGGACAGCAGCTTGTAGCGCGCCGTGCGGTAGATCGTGACACCGACCTCCTTCTGCATCTCAACGACCGTGACCTTGTTGTTGTCGCACAGGAAGTGCGCGACCTCAAGGCCGACATGGCCGCCGCCGATGACGGCGATGTTCTTGCCCTCGAAGGAGACGCGGCGCAAAAGCACATCCTCGATATAGTAAACGTTGCTGCGGTCCACACCGGGAATGTTCGGCACGATCTGATCGCCGCCGCAGGCGACGACGACGCCGTAGGGATCGAGCGCGCGCAGCGTCTCGACCGTGGCGGGCGTGTTCAGGCGCACCTCGATGTGGTACTCCTTCATCTCGGCCTTCATGGTCTCGATGAGCTCGGCCACCATACCCTTGCACGGCGCTTTCGAGGCCAGCACGGCGCTGCCGCCGAGATGGTCACGGCTCTCGAAAATGACCGGGTAATAACCGCGCTTTTTCAGCAGGAGCGCAGCCTGCATACCGCCGGGGCCGCCGCCCACGACCGCGACCGTGCGGCCGGCGCCGGTCTTGACGAGGTTCTCGTCGCCGTAGACCGTGGCGCGGCCGGTGACGGGGTTGATGGCGCAGTGCAGGTTCTTGCCCGCGACGACGGACTTGTTGCAGTTCATGCAGCCGAGGCACTTGCGGATAAGATCCTCGCGGCCGGCCATGGCCTTTTTGACCACCTCGGGATCGGCCAGCTGCATGCGGGACATGCCGACAAAGTCACTCACGCCCTCCTGCAGGAAGCGCTCGGCCGTCTCGGGGTGCTTGATGGTGTTGACGGCGATGACAGGCACGTGCACAGCGGCCTTGATGGTCTTGGCCAGATCCTTTCTCCAACCCTCGGGGCTGTAGCACGGCTCGATCATGGTCGGTGCGCTGGCATACACGCCGCAGGACACATTGAAGTAATCCACATACGGCTCGAGGTATTTGGCGATCTCGGTGCAGGCAGCGAGATCGTTGCCGCCCTCGACGAAGTCATTGCCGTTGATGCGCGCGCCGACAACGAAATCACGGCTGACGGCGGCGCGGATGCCGGTGAGGATGCGCACGAGGAAGCGGCAGCGGTTTTCCATGCTTCCGCCGTATTCATCGGTGCGCTTGTTGGTGTAAGGGCTCAAAAACTGCTGCACGAGATAGCCGTGCGCCGCGTGGACCTCGACACCGTCGGCACCGGCCAGCTCGGAGTTGACCGCCGCCTGCACGTACTTCCCGACCAGATTGTCAATGTCCTCAATGGTCATCTCGCGCGGCAGAATGGTCGCGCGGCCGACGACGGAGTTGAGCTCCACACTCGGAGCCATGGCCTGACGGCCGCCGTTGCAGGCCGGGGGCGCCTCGCGGCCGCCGTGATGCAGCTGGATGAAGATCTTCGCGCCGTGGCGATGCACCGCCTCGCAGATGAGCTGGAAGCTCTTGATCTGCCGGCTGTCATAGATGCCGAGCTGGATGGGGTTGCAATGGCCGCTGTCGGCGTCCACGGAGGTGAATTCCGGAATGATGAGGCCGCAGCCGCCCTTGGCGCGGTCCTCATAGAAACGGATCTGCTCCGGCGTGGTGCAGCCGTTCCAGTCGCCCATGAGCGCGCCCATGGCCGTCATAACGACGCGGTTGCGCAGCTCAAGGTTCCCGATCTTTCCGGGCTGAAACAGTTTTTCGTACTTCATGAGGTGTTTCTTCTCTTTCTTTGGAGGATTCCGAAACCGATGCTGTCTGCTTGTGCAGGAACGACATGGGATGCGGATTCTGCCGCCGCATCCGTGCCTTTGCAAATATTTTAACCATCTGTTTCGCGAATTTCCATATGCATGAAACACCAAAAAAAGCTTGATTTTGTGCGGGACAGACAATCCCGCCGCTGTGCACAACGCTCCCGCCCGACGCGGAAACGACCGCCGTTGTGTGCCGTGCACAACGACCCGCTACCTTTTTGTCACACAGCACAACGGCGGCAGTTGCGCCCGCACCCCTGCGTGTAGTATAATTGAGTTAAATATTTTTTTAACAATTTTAGTATATCCGAGGAGGCACGACCGTGAAATTTTCCGAACTGATCACAAAGCTGCATTCGGCCAGTCAGCCGCATATGCTCATGTACATCGACATTCGTTCCGACTGCGAGCTGGTGGACGTCAACATCCTTGCCTCCGGTCAGAGCGACGTGCAGGCCGGAACGCTCTATTTTGCCGACGCGGGGCAGCTGACACCGGACACCGTGCTGCCGACCAACCTGCTGTACTACGGCACGCTGCCGCCGGAGCTGGCGGGCAGACTGACGAACAGCGCCATGATCGATCGCGGTGAATTTGCCGTGCTGTTTCAGACCGTAAAGGAGCTGCTGAGCTACCAGCAGTCCGATCAGCAGCTCTATACACAGGTGCTGTATATGCTCTGCAACGGTGCGGAGCTGGACCGGGTGCTGACCAAAATGACCGACGTCACCGGCGACCTGTTCGTCGTGATCGACAGCACGGGAAAGCTCGTGGCCAAGACGAAAAACTTCTATGTAGACTACCCGCTGTGGATGCGGAGCATCGAGCAGGGATACTGCAGCGATATTCTAATGGAGTACATCGAGGACCGGCGGCGCAAAAACGAGTATTCCCTCTCGGACAAGCCCTTCACGCTCTTTTGCGAGCACATGCAGCGCTATCTGCTGTGCACGCGCATCGTCTACGACAATTTCATGATGGGCTACGTCATCATCGTGAGCAAGACCGGCATGTTCAGCGCGGCCGAGCAGCAGATCATCCCGCTGCTGTCCAGCTCGGCAAAGGAGCGTATCGTCAGGAGCAACAACGGCAACTGGATCGATTACCGCGCCTCCCAGCTCAACAACATCTTTGCCGATATGCTCGCCGGCACGCAGAACGTGGACATGGAGCGCCGCATGAAGCTGGCCAAGCTGAGCTTTCCGGAGCAGAAATGTCTGGCGATCATCCGGCCGGTCTATTATAAGGAGCCGGCCTACTACAAATCCCGCCTCATTCCGGATATGCAGGCCATCTTCGGCAAGACGGCCTTTTCGGTGGTCAAGAACGATCTGGTGCTGCTGCTGACGGCGGCGGACGGCGGCACCATCACGCCCGAACAGCGCGCAGCGCTGGAGCAGTACACGCAGGGGCACCGGCTGATCGTCGGCATCAGCAACTGTTTTCAGGCCAACAACCAGCTTTCACTCCACTATAACATGCTGCTGCAGACCTTGCAATTGGCCAAGCAGATGCGCTCGGACCAGAAGCTCTTCTTTTTCTCGGACTACGTGTATTACGCGCTGCTCGATCAGGTCGAGGACAAAAGCCTGCTGTCCTTCATCCGGCATCCCGCGCTCGACACGCTCATCCACTACGACCGCGAAAAAAGCGCCGAGCTCTACCAGACGCTGCGCGTATTCACCAAATGCGGCTTTAACAAGGCGCACACCTCCGAGCGGCTCTTTCTGCACCGCAACACCGTCAACTACCGCATCGCACAGATCGAATCCATCTGCGGAATCGACCATTAGACGACAGAGCTGCATATTTCGCTCCATCTGTCTTATCTGATCGACGGCTATCTTAACAACGTCGCCTTCTGACGGCGGCCGCAGCCTGAAAACCGGACCGGCAAAGCTTTCCGGTCCGGTTTTTTGCGTCAAAAACAGTTTCCGGAGCAAAATGCGGATTGGTCTCTATGACAAAATTTTGACCGGATACTGTGCACGGCAAACATTGTCGATTTCCTGTCAAGCAAATATAATGGGCACAACCGAACAAAACCGATGTGTATCCCGCAGGGACACACGAACGCAGCTCCGCAGCCGTCCGTCGCGGCGGTGCGGAGCGCTCCGGACGGCTGTCTGCCCGGCTGCCGGAGCGCAGGACCATGTCAATGATAGAAAGGAGAATCTCGATGGAAAAGACGATCGAGAATATGGATCGCAACCGCCTTGGAATCCTGATCCGCTGCCTGGTGATTTTGCTCATCACCGGCGTGACCAACTCTGCAGCCGTATTTGTTTCCCCGCTGGCGGCACACTTTAACTGGACCGCAGACGCCATCGCAAACGTCAGCACGACCATGCTGCTGTGCTGGACGCCCGGCGCTCTGATCGGCGGCACGCTCATGTCGAAGATCGGCGCAAAAAACGCCATGCTGCTCGGCGCCGTGCTGTTCCCGCTCGGCACACTGACCAGCAGCTTCGTGCCGCAGTCGGCCCCGTGGCTGCTGTATGTGACCTTCAGCTTCCTGCAGGGTCTCGGCAACGGCCTTGCCTATACCGTGGCTACCTATGTCTCCACCGGCTGGTACCCGGACAAGCGCGGCCTCGTTTCCGGCCTGTGCATGGCCTTCACCGGCGGCTCGTCCGCCTTCCTCGCGCCGATCTGCTCGAAGCTCGTGCAGTCCACCGGCATCATCTCCACGCTGCGCATCGTCGGCCTCGTGTCCCTGGTCGTGTGCGTCGTGTGCGCGCTCGGCGTCCGTCAGGCGCCTGTCGGCTACACGCCCGCCGGCTTTGCCGGCTCCGCCTCGAGCGCGGAGACCCAGCTCGAGAGCTATAACGTGCGCCGCGCACTCAAGACCCGTCCCATCTGGCACCTGATCGTGTGCACCGCCTTCTTCCCGACGATGTATATGATCATGTTCCCGCGCTTCTCCGTGTACATGACCGACGCCGGCTTCACGCTGAGCGCGGCCACGCTGGGCGTGTCGATCTACTTCATCGCCAACACCCTCAGCCGCCTGTTCCTCGGCGCGCTGTGCGACAAGATCAGCTACAAGCACGTCTACGGCATCTGCGGTGCGCTGTGCATCCTGTCCGCCATCTGCCTGATCGCGGCAAAGTCGCTGTTCATGTTCTACCTCGGCTATGCGCTGCTCGGCCTCGGCTTCGGCGCCACCAACAGCGTCTACCCCGTCACGATCAACAAGTCCTACGGTCCGGTCTACGCCGGCGGCATCTACGGTGTGGCCCTGTTCGGCTACATGATCTTCTGCACGCTCATCACGCCGCGCATCAGCGCCGCGCTCGTTGCCTCCACCGGCGGCTACACCGCCTCGTTCATCTATGGCATCGTGCTCTCGTGCGTCGCCGTCGCGTCCATGTATCTGATCCCGAAGGTGGATCGCAAGCCCCTCGATGCGGCCGAGAAGCAGGCCGAATCCGTGTAATCCCGATCGGAAGAGGTGTCAACATTGGGCGTCATCGGCTGTATCCTCGGTTTTCTGATCGTTATCTATCTCTGCTATAAAGACTGGTCGGTCTATCTGGCCACATTTGCCGGCGCGTGCGTCGTCATCGCCTGCAACACGCTGCCGTTTATCGACAGTCTCGTCGGCGACTATGTCAGCGGTATGTTCACCGCCGTCAAGGGCTTCTTCTTCATGATCCTCTTCGGCTGCCTGCAGTCGAAGATCTATACGGAGAGCGGCGCCGCCTACACCATCGCCGACACCGTCATGAACCGCCTGCTCAAGGAGAACATGAGCAATACCGGCAAAAACCTCATCGCCATGGCCGTGATCCTGGTCATCGGCACCATCCTCAACCTCGGCGGCATCATCGCCGGCGTCGTCATCGTACTCATGTACCCGATCGCGCTGGTCATTTTCGAGCGCTGCGATATCCCGAAGAAGTTCATCCTCGGCATTCTGGGCGCGGGCTCGTTCACCTTCACGCTGACCGTGCCCGGCAGCCCGCAGGTCACGAACGTAGCCGCCATGACCGTGCTCGGCACGGCGGCCGATGTGGCGCTGGTGCCCGGTCTCGTGGGCGCGGCGGCGGAGATCGCCGCGATCCTCGTCATCATGAACCTGCTCATCAACCGCGCCCGCAAACGCGGCGAGCACTTCGAGCTCCACCCGCTCGACCCGCGTTATGACAGCACTGGCAGCAAGCCGAAGCTGATCGTCGCCCTCATTCCGATGGTCGTCCTTTTCCTGCTGTTCAACATCTGGAAGCTCAACATCAACATCTGCCTGCTGTGCTCCATCGCGCTGTCTCTCGTGCTGTTCTGGCCGCAGCTGCGCCGCAGGGATCTCAAGGGCATGCTCAACAGCGGCGCCGTCGACTCCGTGCCCATGACGATGACCGTCGCCGCGATCTGCGGCTTCGCCGGCGTCATCACCAACACGGACGCGTTCCAGTCCATGATCACCGCCATCACGAGCATCAGCATCGCGCCGATCCTCATCTGCTGGGTCGTTGTGGCGCTCATGTGCATGCTCACCGGCGGTTCCTCCACCGGCCAGCTGATCTCTCTGCCGCTCATCGCACCGAAGCTGCTCGATCTCGGGCTCAATGTCAACGCGATCCACCGTATCGCCTGCTTTGCCGCGACGACGCTCGATTCCATGCCGTACTCCGGCGCCATCCTGATGCTGCTGCCGATGTGCCGCATGAAGCTCAGGGAGATCTATCCGCCTATGTTCATCACAACGGTCATTGCCACGACCTGCGGCACGGCCG
>ENA-UESE01001899-UESE01001899.1-human-gut-metagenome-genome-assembly--contig:-NODE-1899-length-14008-cov-10.228699_pt1 | contig 14008 bp, 10 predicted proteins | sample MGYA00242995_ERZ507996 | MGnify/ENA primary metagenome ERZ507996 (study PRJEB26167, sample SAMN06115489) | human gut metagenome | host: Homo sapiens | place: China:Sichuan | collected 2015-04-15... | reverse complement strand
ACTGCGGGGCTTTGTGGGCGGGCTGCGGGCGCTTGCGACTGCGGCCCTTTATCTTGTGCTAAAATCGAACGGCCTTCACCGTCCAAAAATCCGGCTTAAAAAGTTTGGTTCTTCGCCCAAAACCGTTCCCGCGAATATCGCCAAAAAGTTACCGTCACAACGCTGTTCCAAACCGCTTTTCATCGCGTTTTTCAACTTCTCTCACAAACGGCCTACGTTCACTCTCACTCCCGAAAGCGGGTACACACTCGCCTTTCGGAGAAAGATCGCACACAAGGGCACACACGGCGAAACAGGGGCTGTTTCAGATGGGGGTGGTATCACTACCCTCGATACGAGCTGCACGTTCACGAATATCCCCGGGCCGGGTATCAGAACGGCAAACTTTGCCGCTTTTGGGTCTTGGCTGGGTGTGCTTCAGAAGGACGCAGAAAGCCTGCGGAACAGCGATGCGCTCATGCGCGTCGCTGTTCCGAGGCGTCGCGGCCCCGCTGGGCTGCGTGATCCAGTGAGTGCGCTATCGATGTTTTCCACTCACTGCTATCCAGACAATAGTAGCGGTTGCAGGTTTGCCGATGACCTTTGCCACGCAGTTTTTGAGCTCCGCCTTTGATGTCGATGAACCCACGGTCACGCAAAATATTCAGCGCCCGTTTGACGCTGGAACGTGAGCATTCGCAGACAGATGCAATCGTCTGGAGTTTTATGCTGCAGGCGCATCTCTTCCCAGCGCAGTATATCAGATAGCTGTAGACTACGAACTGGATCGGTGTTAGTCCAAATCGGAAAATTGAACTATCCATCTGGAATGTGTTCGCCTTGTAATCCCGCATAGTTTATTCCACCGTCCTTCACTGCATTCATTTGCAATTCCATTTTATAGAACGGATGTGCGATTTGTCAATGTCGCATTTGTAACCCTTGATTTCGCCACGCTTTTATATACATACATTTCCCGGTTCTCTGTGAACCTTCACTATCAGCAACAACTCTATCTCAGACCACCTCTCATCGCGTTTTTCAACTTCTCGCACAAACGCCCCACGTTTGCTTTCACGAGTGAAAGCGGATACACTCTCGGCTTTCGGAGAAGAATCTCACACAAGGGCACACACGGCGAAACACGGGGCGTTTTGGGTGGGGGCGCTATCACTACCCTCGGAGCGTTCCGTGCGTTTCGTAAACCCTGCGTGGCCGGGTGTCAGAACGGCAAACTTTGCCGTTTTTGGGTCTTGGCCGGGAGGTGCTCTCGAAGAACGCAGAAAGCCTTCGGGACAGCGATGCGCTTATGCGCGTCGCTGCCCCACTGGGCTGCGTGATCCAGTGAGTGCGTTATTGATTATGTGGTGAGCATGATTTGCCACGCATCGGCCACTTCTCTATCGGCGGTTTCCACTCACTGCTACCATGTTGCCTTTCAGATATCGGATAATGTTTAACGGAAATCGTAGAATTGTGAAGGAAAAGCAGGTTGCGGAAAATGAGCTTAAATGTTAGATTGATGTTAGATTTTTAGGGAGGAAGTTGCAAAATGCTGGATTGCCTTTTTATCGGTTCCACAACGAAGGATACACTTCTGTTGGTGGATGCGCCGCCAGCCTCCGATCAACGCATTGCCGCTTCGGCAGTGGTTCACACCTGCGGAGGCGTTGCTTCTGTTGCCGCTTCCGCATTTCAAAAGCTGGGCGGCAGCGCGGGCCTAATTACGGCGGTCGGAGCCCCTTCTGATGTCACGGACTTTATTACAAAAAACATCATGGCCAGAAACCTTCCCTATGCGTCACTGCTTTGCGTACCCGGGACAAACTCCCCATTCAGCGCAATTCAAGTTGAATCGAACGGCAAACGATGTATCACCCATTTTGGCGGCTGTATTCGGCATCTAACATTAGATATGCTGGATAAACAGGCGCTTGCTGATGCAAACATGATTCATCTCGGGGGCTTAGAGGAGCATTTCTGTGCGGAACTGGCTGTTTATTGCAAAGAACACATCGATGCTCTCATTTCTGTGGACGGAGGAAATCTTTCCCGGGAGGCCACAGACCGGATGCTGCCTTATGTGGATGTATTTATCCCGGATGACAAGACCGTATTGAAAACGCTGGGATGCTCGCCGGAGGATGCCTGCCGCTATTATGCAGAGAAGGGTGTACGCATCAGTTGTGTTACCATGGGTGACAAAGGCTCTGTCGCCTATGCGCACAATACGTTCCATTATGCGCCTCCTGCAAAGGTATCTGTTCTCGACACTACCGGGGCCGGGGACAATTTCCATGGCGCCTTTTTGTACTGCCTGACACAGAAGTGGGATCTGGACCGGACACTACGGTTTTGCAATGCCTTTTCCGGCCTGACCTGTCAGGGATTGGGCGGTTTGGCAGCAGAGCCGACACTGGAAGAAACCTTGCAAAAGATGGAGGAATGAACATATGTCTTTGGTTACATTAAAGGAAGTCCTGGAAATTGCCGAGCGGACCAATACCGCGATCCCCGGCTTCAACATCGACAATATCGAAATCCCGGAGGCAATCATGGAGGCTGCCGAGGTCGAGAACTGCCCGGTCATTCTGACAATCGGGCAGGGAGCCATCAACGCCGGCGGGCTCCGGCATCTACCGGATGTCGTGCGGCGGATTGCGGAGAGCAGCAGAGTGCCGGTGGTCATGCATCTGGACCACGGCATCAGCTACGAACAGGCCATCACTTGCCTGAGGGCCGGTTTTACTTCTGTCATGTATGACGGTTCCCATCATCCGTTTGAGGAAAATGTTCGGGAAAGCCAAGCGGTGGTACGCGCCGCTCACGCTGTGGGCGTGTCCGTGGAGTGTGAATTAGGCGCCATTTCCGGCGTAGAAGACGGTATTTCTCATAACAACACAAATTTGGTGGATTTGGATGAGATGAAGCGCTTCATCTCAGTGGTGGATTGTGATGCGCTGGCCATTGGCATCGGCAATGCGCACGGCATCTATAAGGGAATACCCAACCTGGACTTCGACCGACTGGAGGCATGCCGGAATCTTGGCGGGCCTCATTTGGTACTCCACGGCGGCTCCGGCATCCCGGAAGATATGATCAAAAAAGCAATTTCTCTGGGCATTCGCAAAATCAACGTAGCCACGGAGGTACGGTTAGCCTTCATGAAGGGGTTGGAGCTTGCTGTGGGCAGCCGGGATATTTACAAGATGTATCAGTCAGCCAAGGCCTGCACCACAGAGTTGGCCCTCGCCAAAATCCGGATGTTTCAAAATAAGGAGTGAGTAATATGGAGTACATGAAAGCAATCGCGGTCATGGGGCCCAATGACATCCGCGTGGTGGATAACGTTCCCAAGCCGGTTTTAGGCGATTACGAGGCCTTAGTAAAGGTTCACGCCTGCGGTTTCTGTAATGGCACTGACATGCAGATCATTACCGGTACCGGCGGTGACTTGGGTAACGGAGTCAGCATCTATCCCACCGTGCTTGGCCATGAGGGTGCCGGTGAGATAGTGGCTGTTGGCAAAAAGGTCCGTCACATTCATGTGGGGGAGAGGTGGATCCATCCCAATCTCTATCCGGACGTAGGTAATGGCTATACCAAGACCCACGGGAGCATGGCGGAATATGGCATGGTCAGCGATAATCAGGCGATGCTGGAAGACGGCTTCACGGAAAAGGACTTTCCGTGGGTCAAGCAGCATAAATTCCCCAATACCATGAGCTATATTGACGCAGGGGTGCTGCTGTCTCTGGCAGAAAGTCACTCCGCAGCTAAAAATTTTGGCGTGACTGACGGAACAGAGGTCCTGATCTACGGCTCCGGCCCTATGGGTATGGCCCTGTCGCTGTTCTGCGGTCTAAGGGGTGGCCACGTCACGCAGATCGATAAGATCCAGGAGCGGTTGGAGATGTCTAAACGTATCGCCAAGACGGAACACGTCATTAACTCTTCCGTGGAGGATGTGGATGCAGTGCTCAGCGGAAAGAAGTTTGACGTGGCTATTGACATCGTGGGCTTTACCGATATCATTTACGAGGCCAGCCGCCATGTAAAGCCCGGCGGAAAGGTGGGCTCCATGGGTGTCCTGAGAAGCAATGACCTGCTGGTGGACACCAGCCGCCTGCAAGACAACACTTCACTGCACATGCTGAATTTCCCCTATGGGGAGTATGCCATCATGGACGAGACCATCGCCCTGATTGAGGCCGGGAAAGTAAATCCAAAGGATTTCTATTCTCACGTCCTGCCCTATGAGAAGATCGATGAAGCTGTCAAGCTGACCCTCAGCAAGCAGGCACTGAAGGTAATTCTGGATTTTGATGCCTAAATATGATTTGGCTTTTGGGTGCCGTCCTTTTCAGGACGGCGCCTTTTTTTGCGCTCAGTGTTCTGTATGATCCGCCAAAGACGCTCTGTGCTTTTTGGTCAAGCTGTGTCAACTTTTCCCCGACATTCTTCACTTTTTTACAATCATAAAAAAGTGAATCTAAACCTTAAAAATATTGATTTTCAGGGAAATACAGATATGCTAAACTGGCAGCAGTTAAGGATCTTGACCGGACACAAACAAACAAAGGAGGAGATTCCATTGCATAATTGGGAACAGCTGAATCAGCTGATTGGTGAAGCTGAAATTGTTGATTTGTCACCAACGATTGAACATAATATGCCAAAGTGGCCTACACATCCGCAGATTATTGTTGACCCAACAATCACCCATGCTCATGATGGATACTACTGCCAAACCCTTGTCATGGGAGAGCACACCGGAGCCCATGTGGATTGCCCGGCACATATTCTACCGGAAATGCAGGATAAGACGGTAGATAAATATGGGCCAACTATGGTTATGGGGCCTGCTGTCAAGTACGATATATTTCGTTTGAATGCACAGCCGGGTGATCGCATCACCAAAGAGCAGATTCTGGAATTGGAAAATCAGATGGGCGACCGAGCAGGTGCCGGTGACATTGTCCTCTTAGATTTCGGCTACCAGCAGTATTGGAAATTGGACAATACGTGGAAGTATTATGCGCTGAATGAACCCGGGCTTTCCGAAGAAGCGTGCGCACTGTTTGCTGAACGGAAAATTCGTGCGATTGGTTCCGATACCATTGCCTGCGATACCCCGGTGAAGGATGGATATGAGTATTTTTCCTATGGGCACCATAACAGCTTTCTCCCGAATGAAATTTTCATCATGGAGATGCTGATGAATCTGGAGAAGTTGCCAAGGCGATGCTATTTCATGGCGATTCCTCTGAAAATCAAAAACGGCTCAGGATCTCCCATTCGTCCTTTTGCAATTTTGGGATGAATAACCCTACATCAAAAAAATACAGATAGGAGAATAACTATGAAACTGAGAAAGCTTTTCACTGCGACCTTGAGCATCCTTTTGATCGTAGCTCTAACAGGCTGTGGCGGCTCCAAATCCGAAGCAGGCACAACTCCTGATAAGACATCGGAGACCGACGCCTCCGAACTGATGAACCTGTACGATTCCATCAGCGCCGATACAAAATACGTGGCGCTGTCCGATCTGCCCGAAATCACCGCAAAGGAGTCCTATACCATCGGCGTCGCAATGACTGACGTTTCTACGGGCTGGTTCAAAGCTCTGTATGACCATGTCAATGAAAAATTAACGGAGGCCGGCGTAAAGGTCAATCTGGTCCAGTGCAACGATGACGCCGCCATGCAGGTCGATCAGATCAACACCTTTATTGCCCAGGGTGTGGATGCGATTATCATCAATCCCGCCAACCCCCAAGAAACGGTGACTTCCGCCCTTGACGACTGCGCCGCGGCTGGAATTCCTGTTGTCGCTGTGGATACCCCGCCTGAAGCTGGTGCCGCTTACATGACTGCCTGCGTGACCGACGCCTACTCTCTGGGTAAGATGGTTGGTACGGAGCTGGCTACCCGGCTGTTGCAAATGTATCCCGACATGGAGAGCATCCCCTACGGCATGATTGGCGGCACTGACGGAAACTCCATTGCCGCCGCAAGAAATCGGGGCGCTCGCGATGGTATCGCCGAAGTTGATAAGGAAAGCAGAATCGAGGAACGCACCTTCCTGTATGCCGGCGCTTATTCCGAAGAATCCGGTTTGACCACTGCTCAGAACATGCTGGCTGCCAACCCCGATCTGAAGTGCATTGTCGGTACCTGCGACGCCCACATTGTCGGTGCTACCTCTGCCGCTGAGCAGCTTGGCTTGGCTGAAAATCTGATCATGGGTGCTGTTGACGGCTCTAAAGCCGCATATGAAATTATGCTGGACAACGGCCCCATTGTGGCACTGGGCCTGAACTCTCCTTACGAGGTCGGTGAAGCTGCTGTGCGTGTGATCCTGGGGTATCTGAATGACGGTACGATCCCTGTCGCCAAGACTTTGCAGCTGGAGCCCACCTTGGTCACTCCCGAAAACGTTCAGGATTATTACGATCCAAATTCTGCGTTCTGAGTTTTACAACCGAAAGAATCAGCAATGGCGGAAAATTTTTCCGCCGTTGCTGATTCTGGAAATTAGGGGGACATCATGTCGAATATTATAGAGATGAAAGGCATCTGCAAATCATTCGGCGCGGTCAAGGCGCTGAAGGACATTGATTTTGCAGTGCGTGCCGGCGAGACGATGGCCCTTGTCGGCGAAAATGGCGCCGGAAAAAGTACACTGATGAAAGTGCTCACGGGCGTTTATGCGAAAGATTCCGGAACAATCTTAATCAATGGCGAGGAAGTGCGGAAAATCAACACCGTGATTGCCAAGAACCTCGGCATAGCCCAAGTATACCAACAATTTGAAATGATGGATGAGCTTTCTGTTACGGAGAACATCTGTCTTGGTGACAAGAGCTTTTCCAAGCACGGGCTTGTACAGTTCAAAACCATGATGCGGCAGACTCAGGAACTGCTGGACCATTATCACATCCCCATCGACGCCAATGCAAAGGTGGGAACGCTGAGCGCCGCAATGAAGCAATTCATTTCCATTGCACGCGTGTTATATCGGAAGCCCCGAGTGATTGTCTTTGATGAGCCAACAGCGGTCCTCTCCGACAGTGAGGTACATATCCTTATGGACATTATTGCCTCTCTGAAAAAGGAAAAGGTAACCATCATTTATATCTCTCACCGTATGGATGAAATTTTCCAGCTCAGCGATCGGATTACCGTTATGCGGGATGGTGTGGTTATTACTGTGTTGGAAAACAAAAATCTGATTAAAGATGATCTGATTACGCATATGCTGGGAAAAACTTTGGGAGCCATGTATGTTACACGAGGGAAGATCCGCAGCGAACAGTGTGTGCTTGAGGTAGAAGGGCTGACAAACGACGTCATCAAAGATGTATCTTTCAAACTGCGTGAAGGTGAAATTTTAGGTATTGCCGGCCTTGTGAACAGCGGCCGGACGGAAACGGCCAGAGCAATCATGGGCGTTGATAAGCTTAAAAGCGGAACCATCAAAATCAATGGCGTCCCTGTCAAAATCAAAAATCCCACAGATGCAGTCCGTCATGGATTGTTCCTCGCCCCAGAGGACAGGAAAGCGCAAGCCATGGTGCTCTGTCGGCCGATCCGTGAAAACATCTCGCTTTCCAAACTCTCCTCGGTGACAAATAGGCTTGGTATTTTGAATTCCAAGAAGGAAGCTGAGACAATAGATAACCTGGTACGGGCGCTGAAAGTAAAAATGAACACAATTGAAAGCCCTGTTCAGGATCTTAGCGGCGGCAATCAGCAAAAGATCGTCATAGCAAAGGCACTCACTGCTCAGCCCAATATTCTGATATTTGACGAACCCACACAGGGTATTGATGTCGGCGCGCGGGCTGAAATCTACGGCTTGCTCGAAAAGCTGCGGGCAGACGGAAAATCAATTATCTTGATTTCTTCGGAAACGGAAGAAATCCAGGGAACCTGCGACCGAACAATTGTTATGCGGAGCGGTCATGTAACTGGAGAATTGAATGCAGAAGAGATGAAGGATACGAAACTCATGCTGCAGTATATGTATAAGGACGTTTAAGGAGAAAAGGCAATGGGAAACAAAACATTAAATGCTTCAAGCGGCATTGGCAGCCATCTGAAAAGATATTTGAAGGAGCAAGCCATTCCCGTTGGTGTACTGCTGTGCATGATTGTGATCGGTTCTCTTTTAACACCAAAGTTCCTGACTCCTCTGAACTTGCAAAACCTCTTTATTCAGCAGGCCTCCAATATGGTAGCGGCTCTTGGCATGTTTGTGGCAATTCTGTCCGGCGGCATTGATTTAAGTATCGGCTCAGTCATGGCTGTATCCAGCGTATTCTGTGCATCGCTTCTGATGATGACGAACAATATTCTGGCGGCAGTCCTTGGAACTCTGGTGATCTGCGCCGTTCTCGGAACAGTCAATGGCCTGATTGTTGCAAAGCTCCGTGTGGCCCCCTTTATTGTGACCTTGGGAATGATGGAGTTTGCACGCGGCATTGCCTACTGGTACACAAATTCCGCTCCGATATCGTGGAAGAACGCAGAATGTGCCGGTACGTTTTCTTTCATCGGTAAAGGTCGTCTTTTCGGTGCCATTCCGACCCTTAGCGTTATCATGATCATCTGCATCGTCATTGTCTGGTTTATCGTGAAGAAAACTTCTCTCGGCAGGATTATATACGCCATCGGCGGGAATGAAGAAGCTGTCAAGCTTTCCGGAATCAATGTGTCTAAATGGAAAATTGCCCCGTACATTTTTTGTGCGGTCTGTGCCGGTATCGCCGGAATTCTCTTGACGGCTCGACTGGGTGTCGGCGCGCCAACCAATGGTGAAGACCTGGCAAATGACTGTATTGCCGCTGTGGTTGTCGGAGGAACCAGTTTCACAGGAGGCAAGGGAAATATCAGTGGAGTTATCATTGGCGTGTTCATCTTGGGCATCATCAATAACCTGCTGGATCTGATGAACGTATCTTCCTATCCGCAGATGATGCTGAAAGGAACTATTATCGTTGCCGCGGTCATCTTTTCTACAATAAAGGATAAAAAATCCTGATAGTACCCTCGTTTTTCTTTTGATTACACGAAACCGGCTCAACATAGAGTCGGTTTCGTGCGTTGGCAGAGATATCGGAAAAGCAACTATAATTTAGAGGGAAACAAATGGATATAATATCCCTTTTCAATTAAGAGAATCCGGTGATATAATATCAAGCACCAAACACAGTGGAGAAGGGAACGGATCATGAGAATTCGTCGTTTTTTCAGCGAGTCGCTCCACCATCGGTTGATTTTGTACTTCATACTGCTGATGATGATTCCCATCAGTGTTGCAGGAACCCTGATCTATCGAGCTTCCGATGTTCGAATATCTGACAGTGCTTTGGCATTGGCGGAAGAGGTTGTAGGAAAGACCGGTGAAAATCTGGAAGCGGTGTTGCTGAATATGCAATCGGCGGCCAAGCAAGTAGCCGAAGACCATACCGTTCAAATCCTCATGGACAAACTACAAGATTCTGAAAAAGCTGAAGACTCTGTCATTCCGGAACTGGATGCAAGGTTGAAGCAAATCGCCGGAATGTATGCCGGCTTGGATGGTGTTTATATCTGCCTTGATGATTTCACCGTTGCAAAATCGCGTTATTATGCGGTGAGGGACGAGCGCGAGGCGCTTCCAATGACTATGAAGCAATACAAAATAATCCGGAACCATGAAGATATTCAGTGGATTGTTTCCGATGAAGGTTCGCTGGTTGCTGACAACATGGGAAACGCTGTTTTGAGTGCAGCCAGATTGCTGCCTTTGAGCAGCACAGGTCAACCATGCGGAATCGTGGTAGTAGAGGTCCGGCAGTCATATTTGAAGCAAATCTTTGACAAGAAGCTCGGAGAGAGCGGAACGATTTTCTTGATGTCCGCACGCTCAAATATCGCCTTGCTACCAGCAGCCGCATCCGATGAAATGGTGAGCGATGCTGTTAATCAGATAAGGTGGACGGATCGAAAAGCAACCACCATTTCTTTACACGACAGAGTGATCTTTTACGTGCCGCTTTCCTTGTCTGAGTGGACTGCGATTGGCGTTGTCATGAAGCAGAGTCTTCGTGGCGACAGCCAGGAAATTTTGACACTCTTTGTCGTAACTGTATTGATGACGCTTTTGCTAACAATTTTTGTTTCGGGAAGCTTGGCCGATTATGAGTTGCGTCCTATCCGTAGGATTCAAACATATATCAAGGATATGGAGAATGGAGAATTTGGCAAGCCTCTTCCTCCCATGCGTTCTGACGAAATTGGAAGTTTGGCGGAAAATACGCAGGAAATGAGCGGAAAAATCGGTGAATTACTGGAAACCGTAAAAACCGAGCAAAAACGGATGCGCACAGCAGAATTCAAAGCCCTCCAAGCGCAGATCAATCCCCATTTTTTATATAATTCTCTGGACTCCATCAATTGGCTGGTGCGAAAAGGGAACACGGAAAAGGCAACAGAGATGATTTCTGCTCTGACCACATTTTTCCGCATAGGACTCTCCAAAGGTCGGGACATTATTACAGTTCGAGAGGAACTGGAGCATGTTCGCAGTTATCTCGTAATCCAAAAAATACGATATGAGAATCAATTCGAATATTCCTTTTATGTAGATCCGGAAACAGAAAACTATTTTGTCCCGAAGCTGATGCTGCAACCGTTGGTGGAAAATGCGCTGTATCACGGTATCAAACTGTGCGACCGAAAGTGTATCCTGATGATCCAGGTACTTTCACATGGAGACAGGATAGAAATCGAAGTCCTGGATAACGGTGCAGGAATGGATGCGGAGACACTGGAATCTGTCCGAAAGGCTATGGAGCATAAAGGAGAAAATCGGGCCAACAGCTATGGTGTAGTGAATGTCAATGACCGAATCCAGATTCTGGCCGGTCAGGACTATGGTTTAAGACTTACCAGTGAAAAGGGCGTGGGTACATCTGCGCGGATTGTGTTGCCAAAGACACTGAAAGGAGCTTAATGTGTATACTGTATATCTGGCGGATGACGAGCAGCTGATTCGGGAGGGTCTGGCGGAAACGATACCATGGGATTCTCTTGGAATGAACTTAATCGGGACTGCGGAAGACGGCAGACAGGCACTGAAGGAGATTCGAGAGCTAAAGCCCGATGTTGTTCTGACAGATATTCGGATGCCCTATCTGGACGGTTTGGATCTGATTGGCAAAATTCGGGAGGACCACCCATCTTGCCGCGTGGTAATTATTACCGGCCATGGGGAATTTACATACGCGCAGTCGGCTATTCAGCTTGGCGTTTCGGATTTCGTTTTAAAACCCATTGATGTCACAAGCCTGTGTCGGACTCTCGGAAAGCTGACGCAGGAGTTAGACGGTGAGAGGCATCAGCAAAACGAAGTGAAAGAGATGCGCGTACAGCTCCAGCAGGCAGACGAATTCCGGCTGCAACGCCAACTGAGGCGCTACATGATGGGCCGTACACCCCGACAGCAGTTTTTAGAACAGATGCCGGAGCAGTTTGTTCGTGCGCGGGCCATGATTCTGGTGCTGCTGCAGATTGACAACTTTGATAATCTGACTGCCGCCATGGATGAAGAAACTATCTTCAGCATGACGCAGAGGCTGGAGCAATCCATTGCTAAGGTCGGTGAAAACACCAGTATGATCTCCGTTGAGGAGAGCAGCGGGCGGTATCTTCTGCTTTTTACCGGTGCCTGGAAAGAAGAAATAAGCTTTGGAGTCCGTTCTTATATCCGGCGTCTCCGAATGGTCGAGCCAGCTATAGAATTTACAACAGTAACCTCGTTGCTCTATGACCGCGTCGATTGCTGTCAGGAGGCGTATGAGTTCGTTCGCCGCGGCTGCGAGTATGCGTTCCAACTGGGCAGCAACCGAGATATTCAGCCAGAGGAAGTGCAGAACGGCAGCACAAATCCGCTGCCGGACATTCCGAATGTAGGCTGTGTGATCCGTTCTATTTCCACCTTTAACAAGAAAACCATCCGTGAGGACTTTGAACTGTTGGCGAACGATATCCGACAGACCGGGCACAATTCCTATCTATATACCCATATGTTAGTCAGTGTGGTTTATGGCGAGATCGTCAAACTTCTGATAGATATCAATTGCCCGATTGAAACGATTCTGGACGATCCTCTGGAAGACTACCGCAAGATTCTGATACGGACAACTCTGGATGACATGCTGCAGGAATTGTACCGTTTTGTTGCGCGGATCTGTGATTTTCTGGATAAAAACATCAATGCCAACCAAAGCGTGGCTGAACGCGCAAAAGCCTACATTGAGGCGCATTACGCAGATTCCGGACTGACGTTGGATCAGGTGGCGAGTGAAATGGGTATTTCTCCAAATTATTTCAGTGCCCAATTCAAGCAGAGTACTGGCAGTTCTTTTATCAACTACCTGACCAATGTACGCATTTCTCATGCAAGAGAATACTTGAAAAGCGGAAACTACAAAACCTATGAGGTTGCCCTGCGCTGCGGCTATGAAAACCCCACCTATTTTTCCACGATCTTTAAACGAAGAACAGGGGTTTCACCCTCAGAGTACCGGGATGCCTGAGAAAGAGGCTGTGGATTAAAATCCTGCTTTCGCACAACAGATTCTTATGATGCGTAGGCTTTTTGAAAGCAGAATTGTTGTGGGATTGAGAAACTTTTCCAACGAATTTTTGATATAAGATTAAAATGGTTCACAATGAGCAAAAACAAGTATTATAACTCAAAAGATGAAGCTTCCGAAATGCTGTAGCGACTTTGTTGTATGAAGGCATCCTGCCCGCAGCAAACAGAAAACGAGGATCGCGTTTTGACCCACGCCGTGACCCACGAACAGAAAAACCGGGGCGGAAACAACGGAGAAAAGCGTATCTGCGGGTGAGGAAATCATGCGGCAAACCCGCTTTATTCTCCCAAAATTCGGCAGAAGGCATCCCTATCGAATCTTCACACGCATGAGGCCACTGGTTCGAGTCCAGTAGTCTCCACCAAAAATCACCGGAATCGCTTGATTCCGGTGATTTTCTTTCGTAGTCCGTAACTTTTTTGGACGCTTAATTTTTGGCGTTTCTTCAAGACTCACACGTTGACCCACACGGGGAAAAGGCCGGAAAGTACCGGACAGGGCCAGGCAGGAATTTTTCTGTCTGGCCCTGTTTTTTTACCGCATCTGCTGGCTGATGACCCCGCCGATGGTGTCGGCGGCATCCTGCTTCATCTGCGCCGTGGCGTGGGTGTAGGTGTTCAGCGTGAACCCGGCTGAGTAGTGGCCCAAGGCACCGGACAGCGTTTTCACATCCACGCCGCTTTTCAGCGACAGCGTTGCGAAGGTGTGGCGCAGATCGTGAAAACGGATGTGCTCCGCGCCGATGGCCTTCAAAATTTTGTCATGGGTTCTCCGGAAGGCGTCCGGGTCATACATGGTTCCGGTTTTGGGCGATGGGAACAGATACGGATTACGAGGGTGCTTTTTGTGCTCGGCAATCAGCAGGTCGACTGCCTGCTGAGGGAGAGCCAGCGTTCGCACGGAGTTGCGTGTTTTGGGCGGACTGACCACCAGCTCCCCGTTGATTCGATTTACCTGCTTTGTGATAGAAAGCGTTTTGCTCTCCACATCCAAGTCCGTCCATTGGAGGGCCAATAACTCCCCTCTCCGCAGGCCGGTGGTCAGCTCCAGATAGAAGGCCGCGAGAAGCCCACGGCGCTCCGCTTCCGCAAGGTACATCCCGATTTTCTCTTGCGGCAGGATCTTCATTTCTTTCTTTTCGAGCTGCGGCAGCTTGCAGCCTTGGGCGGGGTTGGCGAGGATCAGCCGCTCGGCCACCGCCTGCTCCAAGCAGTTGTGCAGCAGCGTGTGGACGCCCCGCACCACTCTGGGGCTGAGGCTTTTGTCCTTGAGTTCGGGAAAATTCTTGCGCTGGACTCGTCCGTTTTTCTGGAGGTTGTTGTAAAACCGCTGGATCTGAATGGTGGTCAGCTTGTCCAAGGAAATATTTCCAATTCCGG
>ENA-UESE01001892-UESE01001892.1-human-gut-metagenome-genome-assembly--contig:-NODE-1892-length-14059-cov-6.954227_pt1 | contig 14059 bp, 9 predicted proteins | sample MGYA00242995_ERZ507996 | MGnify/ENA primary metagenome ERZ507996 (study PRJEB26167, sample SAMN06115489) | human gut metagenome | host: Homo sapiens | place: China:Sichuan | collected 2015-04-15... | reverse complement strand
ATCTTCTCCGTATGGAATATCCAATGTATGGTTCTCGCTTAACACATATTCTTTGCCATTAAGCTTAAACACACTTCTCGGCTCATAATTCATAAGCTGATACCCTGTCGCTTAGCCCGCTGTTGCGGCATTCCATGATGAGTCGGTATTGCTCATCAGCAGTTCGTTTTACGGTCTGCATAAGTGTAACCTCCATAATTGTAGTAAAATACTGGTCTACTGCTAAATCCTAGCGCCGGATCATAGAGTAAAATGCTGGCATATGTGATTACTACTATTATGGCAAATATATGACCAAGGGAACATATACCCTTATATTAGGGGCTTACGAACGGGTGTGCAATCTATCAAAACATCTCCAGAAAACACACCCATTAACAATATTCATTATGTCTATGCTCGATCTCTTAATACCAACCGAGTATTATAAATTGAGGTTCATCAATGCTAATTTCCGATTTTTTCAAGCTATAGGTTACATCATCAAAACTAATTGATTTATCATTTGTTAAAACAACATACGTAACCTGCTTTTCACCTTCAATACCTGAAACCTCTATTTTATAACTATAATTTAAGTCTTTGTAAGTATATGTTCCATCATCGTTAATAACATAATCTACCTCTAATTCTTCAAAATCAGTTTGTTTTTCATTTGACGATGGTCCACAACCACTTAAAATATTAATACAAATTAATCCAAACATAATAGCAATACCAATTTTTCTTTTCATAATAGCATTCTCCTTGAATTACTATGGAATATACGCTTGTATTGAAGAAGAGCCATAAAAACTCTCCATTTCTGATATGGTTGTTGTATACACACCATAATGTCCAAGTTTTGAAGTACAACTTGTTGCACTGCCGTTTATCTGTTTTGTTGAACTTTTTCTTTGTTTCCTTCATCTGCTCAAAGGCATTATCCACCTGGCAGTTTATGGCTGATACAAGCCTGCCATTCTGTGTCTTTTCCGGAACAGTAATATATTCAAGTGCAGACTTCAAATGCTTTCCATGAAAACTGCTTCCGCAATCCTTCATATGAAGAATCTTACTGATTGCCAAGCCGCACCACCACCTCTTTAACTGTATTGTTGAGTTTTTTCATATATGCGATAAACTGCTGTCTGTCCTCTTTTGAATACAACTCATAATTGTGATGATGCACAATCTGGTTGATATTCACACCGATATGATTTACCTCATTTATCAGCTGTTTAAGCTCTTGTCTGATTTCCAGGTAATCGTTTGGCGTCTGGCTGATTAAAAGCCTTAAATATTCTGCCTCATTCATATGAAAAACCTCTGCTTTTTCAGACAGAAGTCTGCTTTCAGCTGGTGTAAGTCTCAGCGTCTTTTTGACGCAATGAATCTTATCTGCCATTATCTGGCACCTCCCTTAACAGGCTCAGACCGGATAGAATCTGTAAGTTCCTTAACAGACTGGTCAATACCAACAAGTCCAAGTCTTTCAATGAAAGCATCTGCAAGCTGTACGGCAAGGGCTTCTATCTCTGCCGGGTATTTTGTCTGTTCAAACATCTTATCAAGTCTTATTTCATCCTGCTTTAAGCTTGCGAGCTTCACTTCCAGCGAACTCTTATCCTGTCCTTGTGAATGTTTGGATTTCGGTTTGATTTGTCAGCGCTGCCTTATCATATACCGATTTTAGGTATAAAAAAATAAGGACTAAATTAGTGCTAACCCCTTGATTTTACTGGGTTTCTCTAACTTTGTCCTTATTATAACATGGTCATCCTGAAAAGGATGAATATATTCAAATTCTGCGTGAAATTCAATAATGTCTTCAACCGTCACATTATCCTTTGCGCTGTATATATTTTTCATCCCTTAACAATTGCAGAATTCTGTTATCCGCCTCAGCACGCCGGGGATATTCTGGTGCAGCTTTCAGAATGTCAAATATCTTCTCCGGCTTATCGATAAAACATACGGCTCCCAGCTTTTCCATGTCCGCGCGCTTCCTGAAGCCCCATTCAACCATAATAAGCTTCATTCCGGAATTCTTCGCGGTCTCAATATCGACCTCTGAATCCCCGACATAAACTGCATTTGCGCGGCTTCTGTTAAGCCGGCACAGTGCTTCATTCACCATATCTGCCTCTGGCTTCTTTGCCATGCTAGGATTATCGCCGACCGCAAGTGGAACCAGCTCACCGAAGAAATGCTTGCACAGGCTCTGTGTCGCACTCTGAAGCTTGTTCGACACAACTGCGACCTTATATCCATGCTCCTTAAGTCCGGTGAGCATATCAACAATTCCCGGATATGGTCTTGTGTGGTCAAGATTATGGACTGCATAATGCTTTTTAAACTCCGCAAATACCTTGTCGAAAAGCTCCTTTTCCATTCCCGGCACAACCGCGCGCTCTATGAGCTTAGCGACACCGTTTCCCACGAATGCTGTCACCTCCTCAAGCGTTCTTTCCGGCATTCCATACTGCTGTAAAGCGTGGTTGGTGCTTGCAGCAAGGTCCTCTATGGTGTAGAGCAATGTTCCGTCAAGGTCGAAGATTACAGTATCGATTTTCCCGGCAGCGATACTTTTCTCCGACATGTCATCAGACTTTAGTGTAACGTCCTTTGACATATCTGCATGCATGCAGCCTTCCCTGTCACCATCTTCTTCAGACAGCTTACATTCTGATATACTTTCCTGTGCCTCATTGCAGGCTTTATCTCTAAGAAAAATATCCTCAAGCTCACTAAACTTGTCTATGCTTCTCCAAGGCTTCTCAACCCTTCCAAGTCCATAGGCGGCATACACGATAGGTATTCCTGCCTTCTCACAAGAATCTGCATCGCCCTGCGTGTCACCTACATAGACCGCATTTTTAAGATTATTTCTCTCAATAATTTTTCTTATTGTCACATCCTTCGACGCATTCGTATCACCGAAGCACATCCAGTCGGTAAAATATTTCTGAACATCGTGCACCGCAAAAACCGTATCTATATAACCTCTCTGTGCGTTGGTCACTATAAACAGCTTATATCTATGTGAGAGCTTTTCCAGAGTCCTGGCGACACCCTCATACAATGCCGGCGCATATCTTATAAGATATTCTTTCTGTCTCTTGTAGATTACCCCTGTTATCTTCTCGTATTCTTCTTTCGTGCTGTTCGGATAAAAATGGAAAAATATCGTATCCATCGTCTTTCCGAACATAGCTCCAAGGCTCTTACCATCAAAATTAATCTCCCAGTCAGTGAGCTCCGTGATGACATCGCGCCACGCATGAGCTACCGCATCCCTCACATCCCACAAGGTTCCGTCAACATCGAATATTATACTGTCGAACTTATTATAATTATAATCACCCATTATCTTCACCTTTTTCTTTTCACCTTTTTATTTTCACCTTTTTATTTTCATCTATAACCATTCATAACCATGCAAAACTGCGTTCTGCGATTGCCTACATTCGGGCATATAAACAGTTTTATATGGCAGTGTGACCACATATGCAAAATGAAAGCCTCATAGAAGCGGTTTCGAGAATGTGGTTCTGAATAGTTACTCTTATTTTTTTCGCTTATTATACCACATGGAAATTGGTATTACCATTACAGAAATGTTATTTTGAATTTTCCTTATAAACACATGCCGCTCCAAGCTAACTTTATTGCTCATGTAAGTTCTGCCTATTACATCATATTTGATATGCTTTGGGCAGACTTTTCGGTATGTTCAGTTGCTTTTTTTCTGTTTCTCTGCCCATATCATCGTATTTAACATACTTTGGGCAGACTTTTCAGCACACTTAGGCGCTTCTCCTGTGATTTTCTCTGCCCACGTCATTATATTTGACATACTTTGGGCAGACTTTTCAGCACACTTAGGCGCTTCTCCTGTTATTTTCTCTGCCCGTGGCATCGTATTTTACATGCTTTGGGCAGACTTTTCTGCACGCTCAGGCGCTTCTCCTGTTATTTTCTCTGCCCACAGCATTATATTTGGCATGCTTTGGCAGACATTTTCGCACGCTCAGGCGCTTTTTCTGCGTTTTTCTCTGCCCACGTCATTATATTTGACATGTTTTGGGCAGACTTTTCTGCACGCTCAGTCGGTTCTCCTGTGATTTTCTCTGCCCACAGCATTATATTTGGCATGCCCTAGGCAGACATTTAAGCAGATATGGCAGAAATATACGCTTCCTCCCCCAGCTGTAAGCAATTAAAATTATTTTTTTCATAAATTAAGCTTTATTCCTCTGTCACTTTAGCTTATAATGTAATTACTAAATTTAGGGAGGAAATATCATGCCAAAGCTTAAGGATATTGATAAGGTACTTATTATTGGTTCAGGACCTATTGTGATAGGTCAGGCCTGTGAGTTCGATTACTCGGGAACACAGGCGTGTAAAGCACTCAGAAAACTCGGTTATAAGATTGTTCTTGTAAACTCTAACCCTGCAACAATCATGACCGACCCTGAGACTGCAGATATCACCTACATTGAGCCGCTCAATGTTGAACGTCTTGAACAGATTATTGCCAAGGAGCGCCCTGACGCGCTGCTTCCGAATCTCGGCGGTCAGTCAGGTCTTAATCTCTGCTCAGAATTATACAAGGCAGGGGTGCTTGACAAATATAATGTCAAGGTTATCGGTGTACAGGTGGATGCCATCGAACGCGGTGAGGACCGCATTGAGTTCAAAAAGACAATGAATTCCCTCGGCATTGAGATGGCACGAAGCGAGGTTGCCTACTCTGTCGATGAAGCACTCGCCATAGCAGACAGGCTCGGATACCCGGTTGTTCTTCGTCCGGCGTATACAATGGGCGGTGCAGGCGGCGGACTTGTATACAACAGGGAAGAGCTTCAGACCGTATGTGCAAGAGGTCTTCAGGCAAGTATAGTCGGCCAGGTTCTTGTGGAAGAGTCCATTCTCGGCTGGGAGGAGCTTGAGCTTGAGGTTGTACGCGACAGCGAAGGCAATATGATTACAGTATGCTTTATTGAGAACATTGATCCGCTCGGTGTGCATACAGGCGACTCCTTCTGCTGCGCCCCTATGCTCACAATATCCGAAGACTGCCAGAAGAGACTGCAGGAGCAGGCCTACAAGATTGTTGACAAGGTTCAGGTTATCGGCGGAACCAATGTACAGTTCGCACATGACCCTGTAACAGACAGAATAATAGTCATCGAAATTAACCCACGTACATCACGTTCTTCAGCACTTGCTTCCAAGGCAACCGGTTTCCCTATTGCGCTTGTCTCAGCCATGTTGGCGGCAGGCCTTACCCTGCGTGACATCCCTTGCGGAAAATACGGAACTCTTGATAAGTATGTCCCGGACGGCGACTATGTGGTTATCAAGTTCGCACGCTGGGCATTTGAAAAATTCAAGGGTGTGGAAGATAAGCTCGGAACACAGATGAGAGCTGTCGGCGAGGTCATGAGCATCGGCAAGAACTATAAGGAAGCCTTCCAGAAGGCAATCCGCAGCCTTGAAAACGGCAGATACGGTCTTGGACATGTCAAGAATTTTGACACGCTCTCCAAGGAAGAGTTATTAAAAAAGCTGGTTACACCTTCGAGCGAGCGTCACTTTATCATGTATGAGGCCCTCAGAAAAGGTGCAACGGTGGATGAGATATATGAGCTTACCAAGGTTAAGCATTATTTCATATCACAGATGAAGGAATTGGTTGACGAGGAGGAGGAGCTTCTCAAGTTCAAGGGCTCACTTCCATCGGATGAGCTTCTCACCAAGGCAAAAAAGGATGGCTTCTCAGACAAATATCTTAGCCTGCTTCTTGATGTCTCCGAGGATGATGTGCGCAGCAGACGTACAAGCCTTGGCGTTAATGAAGCCTGGGAAGGTGTGCATGTATCAGGAACCGAGAACAACGCCTACTACTACTCGACCTACAACGGCGAGGATAAGAACCCTGTTTCAAATAACAGGAAAATCATGATTCTCGGCGGCGGTCCTAACAGAATAGGTCAGGGTATCGAATTTGACTACTGCTGTGTTCATGCCTCACTCGCACTCAAAAAACTGGGATTTGAGACAATTATTGTAAACTGTAATCCTGAGACTGTATCGACTGATTATGATACCTCGGACAAGCTCTACTTTGAGCCGCTTACACTTGAAGATGTATTAAGCATATATAACAAGGAGAAGCCTCTCGGTGTCATCGCACAGTTCGGTGGTCAGACACCTCTCAATCTTGCGGCTTCGCTTGAGAAAAACGGTGTGAAAATTCTCGGAACCTCACCTGCCGTAATCGACCTTGCAGAGGACAGAGACCAGTTCCGCGCCATGATGGATAAGCTTGAAATCCCTATGCCTGAATCAGGCATGGCGACAACCGTGGATGAAGCCATCAGCATCGCCAATGAAATAGGCTACCCTGTCATGGTTCGTCCTTCATACGTTCTTGGCGGACGCGGAATGGAAGTGGTATATGATGACGAGAGCATGAGCGACTATATGAAGGCTGCTGTCGGTGTAACACCTGACCGCCCTATCCTCATTGACCGTTTCCTCAATAATGCCCTCGAGTGTGAGTCCGATGCCATAAGCGATGGCACACATGCCTTCGTTCCTGCAGTAATGGAGCACATTGAGCTTGCCGGCGTACACTCAGGAGACTCAGCCTGCATCATTCCATCTGTACACATTTCAGAGGAAAATGTACGTCTTATCAAGGAATACACACGCAGAATTGCCGAGGAAATGCATGTAAAGGGTCTTATGAACATGCAGTATGCCATTGAAAAAGGAAAGGTATATGTGCTTGAGGCTAACCCAAGAGCTTCCCGTACAGTACCTCTCGTCTCAAAGGTCTGCGATATAAGAATGGTTCCTATTGCAACGGATATCATCACAAGCGAGCTTACCGGAAGACCATCTCCGATTCCGGCAATGAAGGAAAGACACATTCCATACTATGGTGTGAAGGAAGCTGCCTTCCCATTCAATATGTTCCCGGAGGTCGACCCGATACTCGGACCTGAGATGCGCTCTACAGGTGAGGTGCTCGGTCTTTCATCCCACTATGGTGAAGCCTTCTACAAGGCAGAGGAAGGCGTATCCTCCAAGCTTCCGCTTGAGGGAACAGTCCTCATCTCTGTTAACCGCAAGGATAAGGAGGAGGTTGTCGATGTCGCAGGAAGCTTCGTAAACGATGGCTTCAAGGTTCTCGCAACAGGCGGAACCTATGACCTTATCGCCGAGGCTGGTTTACCTGTCACAAAGATTAAAAAGCTCTACGAGGGTCGTCCTAACATACTCGATGCCATAACTAACGGCGAGATTGATTTGATAATCAACTCCCCTGTCGGCAAGGAAAGCGTACACGATGACAGCTACTTAAGAAAGGCTGCCATCAAGGCAAGAATACCTTACATGACAACCATGGCTGCGGCAAAGGCAACCGCTGAAGGAATAGCCTATGTTAAAAAGAACGGTTCGTCTGAGGTAAGGTCGCTTCAGGAGCTCCACAGCCTTATCACGGATAAATAAAGCTTAAAATAACACCTAAATGCAGGCATAGTCAAACAGACAACAAAAAAGGACAATATCATTCAAAAAAGATAATTTAATCTGAATGATATTGTCCTTTTAATATTCGGAAACCGCTACTTCCTCATGCTTTGCGGGTTCCAAGTTCAAAAGTCTAGTTGTATAAGCGTTAACGGCTTTTGGAACTTTTGACCATGATATCTTCTTATTTTTATACCCTGTAATAGGAAACCAGAATTATATTTTCAAACCAGCAGTTACCAGTTATTGCCTATCTGTTTCCGATAGTCGCAATATCTATAGGAGTCATGTGCTGCTTATCCTGAACCTCAAGGCTTGTGATGAGCGCATGAGCTGTATCAAGTGATGTAAGAACATTGACACCTGTCTCGATTGCATGACGACGGATTAAGAAACCGTCACCGCTGTGCTCAATACCGTTAGACGGGCTGTCTATTACAAGGTCAATCTTGTGCTCGAGAATGAGGTCGAGAAGTGTCGGTGCCTCCTGCTCAAGCTTGTTGACCTTGATTGCATTTACACCTCTCTCGTTCAGATACTTGGCTGTTCCGAGAGTTGCATATATCTTGTAGCCGAGCTTCTCAAAACGCTGTGCTATGTCAACAACATCCGGCTTATCCTCATCCTTGACGGTAATGATAATCTGTTTGTGCTTCGGAAGATTAACCCCGGCACCCTGGAATGCCTTGTAAAGAGCCTCATTGAACTGCTTAGCAATACCAAGACACTCACCTGTTGACTTCATCTCAGGTCCGAGGCTTATGTCAGCGCCTCTGATTTTTTCAAATGAGAATACAGGCATCTTAATTGCGATGTAATCTGCCTTAGCCTGAAGTCCCGGTGTGTAACCCATGCTCTTTATTGTGTGACCTGTTATTACGCGGGTTGCGAGCTTAACGATAGGAATTCCCGTAACCTTGCTGATATAAGGAACAGTTCTTGATGAACGAGGATTAACCTCGATTACATACACATCATCATGGCTTACGATAAACTGAATATTGATAAGTCCCTTTACATGAAGGGCTCTTGCAAGCTTGCCTGTGTAATCCTCAAGCGTTGCGATAACCTTGTCGTTAAGGCTCTGTGCAGGATATACCGAAATAGAGTCTCCTGAGTGGATACCCGCTCTCTCGATATGCTCCATTATACCCGGAATAAGGATGTCCTCGCCATCACATACGGCATCGACCTCTATTTCCTTTCCGACAATATACTTATCTACAAGTACAGGATGCTCCTGAACCTGTCTGTTGATGATATTCATAAACTCAACCACATCATCATCCGATACCGCAATCTGCATTCCCTGTCCGCCAAGTACATAGGAAGGTCTTACAAGTACAGGATAACCAAGCTCATGAGCAGCATTTAATGCCTCATCAACGGTAAATACTGTGTGTCCCTTCGGTCTTGGAATAGCACACTTTTCAAGAATCTCGTCAAAAAGCTCTCTGTCCTCGGCAGCGTCAACGTCCTCGGCACTTGTTCCGAGAATAGGAACTCCCATCTCCATAAGGCTCTTGGTGAGCTTAATCGCCGTCTGTCCACCGAACTGGACAACCGCTCCGTCCGGCTTCTCAAGCTCAACGATATTCTCAACATCCTCCGGTGTAAGAGGCTCAAAGTAAAGCTTGTCCGCAATATCGAAGTCCGTACTTACAGTCTCAGGGTTGTTATTTACAATTATTGTCTCATAGCCTTCCTGCTTGAATGCCCATGTGCTGTGAACCGAGCAGTAATCAAATTCGATACCCTGACCGATTCTGATAGGACCTGAACCAAGTACAAGAACCTTCTTCTCAGGCTGTGTCTTTATGACCTCATTCTCACTCTTAAAGCATGAATAATAGTAAGGTGTCGTCGCCTCGAACTCTGCCGCACAGGTATCAACCATCTTGAATGCCGCATGGATGCCGTACTCATTTCTGAGTGCCTTGATATCCTTTGTGGTCTTTCCCGTAAGCCTTGCAATAACATTGTCAGGGAACTCTATTCTCTTAGCCTCTAAAAGAAGCTCCTTGGTAAGCGGCTGTGTCTTAAGGGCATTCTCCATCTCAACAAGAATTGCAAGCTTATCTATAAACCATACATCAATCTTGGTGATATCATGGATTGTCTCGTAGGTAACTCCTCTTCTTATCGCCTCCGCAATAACGTAGATTCTTCTGTCATCTACTCTGTTTAACATCTCGATGATCTCTTCGTCTGAATATCCGGAATAATCCTCATTCATAAGGCAGTCCACATGCTGCTCAAGTGAACGGATAGCCTTCATAAGTGCACCCTCAAAGTTAGTGCAGATGCTCATTACCTCACCGGTAGCCTTCATCTGTGTGGTGAGCTTTCTTGAGGCGTGGATAAATTTATCAAAAGGAAGTCTCGGAATCTTAACTACGCAGTAGTCAAGCGCAGGCTCGAAGCTTGCGTAAGTCTTTCCCGTAATTGCGTTCTTAATCTCATCAAGTGTATAGCCGAGTGCAATCTTGGCAGCAACCTTGGCGATAGGATAACCTGTTGCCTTGGATGCAAGTGCGGACGAACGGCTTACTCTTGGATTAACCTCAATTACACAGTACTCAAAGCTTGTAGGATGAAGTGCGAACTGAACATTACATCCGCCTGTAATCTGAAGCTCATTTATAATATTGAGCGCAGATGAACGGAGCATCTGGTACTCTTTATCCGAAAGTGTCTGGCTAGGTGCGACAACGATACTGTCTCCGGTGTGGACTCCGACAGGGTCTAAGTTCTCCATGTTACATACCGTGATGCAGTTGCCGGCGCTGTCACGCATAACCTCGTACTCGATTTCCTTCCAGCCTGCGATACATCTCTCTACAAGCACCTGTCCAACTCTTGAAAGACGAAGACCGTTAGAGAGAATCTCGACTAACTCCTCCTCATTCTTGGCGATACCGCCGCCGCTTCCTCCGAGTGTGTAAGCAGGACGAAGGACAACCGGATAACCGATTTTATTCGTAAATTCAATACCATCCTCAACATTCTCAACAACAAGTGAAGGCGCGCAAGGCTCACCAATCTTCTCCATTGTAGTCTTGAATTCAAGTCTGTCCTCAGCCTTCTTGATTGTGAGTGCTGTTGTACCGATGAGCTTTACATTGTGCTCCTCAAGGAAGCCTGTCTCTGCAATCTCCATCGCAAGGTTAAGACCAGCCTGACCTCCGAGTGTAGGAAGAATGCTGTCCGGCTTCTCCTTTATGATAATCTGCTCAAGAGACTTGATTGTGAGAGGCTCGATATACACCTCATCAGCGATATCCTTATCTGTCATAATCGTAGCCGGGTTGGAGTTTACAAGTACTACCTCAATGCCCTCCTCCTTGAGAGAACGGCATGCCTGTGTTCCCGCATAGTCAAACTCAGCAGCCTGTCCGATTACAATAGGACCCGAACCGATAACCAATACTTTTTTAATATCCTTATTCTTAGGCATTATCTTGCACCTCCCATCATCTCTATGAATCTGTCAAATAAGAACCCAGTATCAAGAGGACCTGCACATGCCTCCGGATGGAACTGGACTGTATACACATTCTTCTTAATATATGAAAGTCCTTCGTTCGTACCGTCATTTACATTGCAGAAGCTCGGAACCGCAAGGTCTGCGGAAATCGTCTTTTCATCGACAACATATCCATGGTTCTGGCTGGAAATGTATACCTTTCCCGTCTTTAAATCCTTAACCGGATGATTTGCACCTCTGTGTCCGTACTTCATCTTATGTGTATCCGCTCCTGTCGCAAGTGCCATGAGCTGATGTCCGAGACAGATTGCAAAAATAGGAACTCCGGACTCATAGAGCTTACGGACCTCATCAATTATTGTTCCACAGTCCTTCGGGTCTCCGGGACCGTTTGAAAGCATGATTCCGTCAGGATTGTCGGCTAGTATCTCTTGTGCCGTGGTTCTCGCAGGATATACTGTAACCTTACAGCCTCTCTTATTAAGGCTTCTTGCAATATTTCTCTTAGCACCGAAATCCATAAGTGCAACCTTATAACCATCTCCGTCAAGCACATACTTCTCGGCACAGGTGACCTTGTCGACAACATTTCCCGTGCGGTATTCCTTAATCTTAGGAATAATCTCATCAAGCTTATAATTTTCATTTGTAGTTATCATGCCGTTCATGGTACCCTTTTCACGGAGGATTTTAGTAAGAGCTCTGGTATCAATACCTGAAATACCGGGGATATCATTAACTTCAAGGAAATTCTGGATGGTATCTTCACTTCTGAAATTACTAGGGATTCTCGATAACTCCCTGACAATAAAACCGTCCGGCCATGGTCTCCCGGACTCCATATCTGCATGACATATTCCATAATTACCAATCAAAGGATATGTCATTACTACCGCCTGTCCGGCATAAGAAGGGTCAGTCAGCACCTCCAAATATCCGGTCATTGAGGTATTAAAAACTATCTCGCTGATGACTTCTCTCGCAGAACCGATACTGGTTCCCTCAAATACATTTCCGTCCTCAAGAATCAGAAAAGCTTTCATTATACCACCATTAATCCTTTCCATCTGTACTTTAAGCTGTTTCTAAGCATGCAGATTTCTCTGCATAAAAATTCAGTAATAATGTATATTTGATGTATTGCCTGTATAAAAATGCATTATTCCCTAAATTTTCTCAAAAAAAAAGACAGCTATACGGAGGTTATATCCTTACTGCCCGGATATCTCCTTGTGTCTTTTCCTCTAAGTTGACAAAAGTTTACCACAAAGTCATGCTCATTGCAAGCACAAATTTATTTTTCTTCGCAAGCTATAATCTCTTTTACATATTCCTCGTTCTTGTCGGTGAGCTTCGATATCTGTGCGGCTGTAAGACCGTTATTGTGCATATTTATAATAATCTGTGCCTCACCTTTAGCAATGCCTTTTGCCATACCCTTTTCTTCGATTCCCTCACTCAGATTACACATGATATTCACATCCCTTCTAAACTTCTCCTCCACGGAAATATCATATTCATTTTCCATTATGCTCAGCTTCTCATCTGCCGTAAGTTCCGACGATAATAATGTTCCCAGCAAATGATGAAGCTCATACATCTCATTGTGCTCCGGAAGTGTTCCGGCAAGACCTATCATAATTATATTAAACAGGTCTAATCTCCCCTTCCATTTACATGAACCTACTAAATCTTCCTTTGTAAGATGAATATGACTGATACTGTTCTCCTTCATATTCATACATATCCATATAGAGTACACCTGCTTAATATCATCATATTCCGAATTTACAAAATCCCGCTCCTTCTGCGAAGATATAAGACGACTTACATAGAAAACCGCCCTGTTTAAAATCCCATACCCGGCGGGTTCATCCTTTTGCGCTTCCACATTTATAATAATCTGTAAATGCTTCCGCTCCGAATCAGTAGTGGATGTTAGTGGTACTTTGGCATAAAATACAATGTCATATCTTACAATCCCCTCATTCACTTCAGCACTTTCCGTATTGATACCTACAATACGTTTCCCATTCTTAGTAAGAGAAGTATTGGTTACGCCGGGTTCCACCGGTACCGTACTTATATACGGTGTCCCCTCAATATAATTCACTGCCTCCTTAGGGCTCATTCCCTTGAACACATCTACCGTATTAACCAGTATATACGCCAATATATCCTTCTGCCCTATAAGACGCTTAGCCCCTGCATCATACTGCGCTTTCACATCCGCTGTTCTTACCGAATTACTAAAATCTGTGTACAAAACTGCCTCCTTTTTGTTAAGATATTCTATCATCACAAAAAGGTATCCCCCAGGTTCATATTATCATATATAAAACAATACGTCAATAAAAATATCCCCTTACTCCCCCCAATTAATTACATTCATTCCGGCTTTAAATCACCGTCGCAGCTCAACAATATACTCCACTGTCCCATCCTCAAATTCTCTACGACCTGTCAAATTAAATCCATTCTTATTGTAAAACGAAATCGCCCTCGTATTTTTCTCCAACGCCCACAGATGGTTAGCTCCCAATTCTCCTACCGCATATTGTATCATCTTATGACCTATCCGCTGACCTTGAAAGCATGTGTCCACATACAGCTTACAGATTTCAGTGTTATTTATCTGTATAAAAGCCTTTACAACTCCATCGTCATAGACATAAATATTTCCTACAATTTCCTCTTTTCCAAAATAATTGTCTATCAGCGGAACCACCTCCATCTCGCCGAATGAATATTTCTCATCCTTCAATATAGGAAAATAGTTGATTCTGTTGTTAAACACATAAATCTCGGCAATCCTTGATAAATCACCCGACTCGGCTTTTCTTATACTCATAAAGCCCTCCTGAAAGAATTAGTATCGCACATTATCAAAGTATCGGCTTCCCAATATTCATATTTATACCCCTGCATACTGCAAGCATAGCTTGCAGTACTGCCACCAATAAGTTGTTTGAAAGTTTCACTTTCAAACTTTTTCTCCATTCCGGAGCTTCCCCATCTTCCGCCCAATACTCATCAATGGAT
>ENA-UESE01001890-UESE01001890.1-human-gut-metagenome-genome-assembly--contig:-NODE-1890-length-14062-cov-3.164247_pt1 | contig 14062 bp, 9 predicted proteins | sample MGYA00242995_ERZ507996 | MGnify/ENA primary metagenome ERZ507996 (study PRJEB26167, sample SAMN06115489) | human gut metagenome | host: Homo sapiens | place: China:Sichuan | collected 2015-04-15... | reverse complement strand
AAGGAATTCCCGGCGGATGAGCGACTTTTAGCTCTCGCGGAAGAGGCATGCAGAGAGGCAAACCCGGATATCAGCACTTTCAAGGGACGCGTTGCCAGCGGTGACCAGTTTATCGACAGCAAGGAGAAAAAGAACTGGATCCATGACACCTTCGACGCGTACTGCACAGAGATGGAAGGCGCAGCAGTCGCTCAGGCCGCATACTTAAACAAGGTTCCGTACCTGATCGTCCGTGCGATCTCCGACAAGGCAGATGACAGCGCCCATATGGATTACGGCGAGTTTGAGGCAAAGGCTGTTGAGCATTCCGTGAACCTGATGCTTGCACTTGTAAAGAGAATCTAAAAAGAGAAGACTCAAAAAGTTTTCTGGAGCAAGAAAGCTGCGAGAACTACTTTCTACGAGAATATTTTACCTCCACTATCACCTTAAAACGCGATTCCTGTCCCCATTTGACGAACGATTCTTCCGTTCTCAACCTTCTCAAAAACATTCTAGGCCGGTATAATTAGTGGCATCATCTGGAATTGATCTGGACGAAGAAAGGGGAACTGATTATGCTGGAATTTTTACAGACAGGGAGAATGCTCTATGTCCTGGCAGCGATCTGTGCGCTCGGGACATTCAGCACACTCGTAACAGGCAGCCTCTACAAAAGATTGATCAAAGAAACCGGAAACATGGCTCTCACGAAGGATAAAAATTTAAAGGCGCTGAAACAGCGCATGGAAAATGTGTTCCTTATTAACCACGGGATCCGAAATGTGAACGCGTACATAGAAAAACAGCTCTACGGATTCCGGTTCATGCACATGAGCCTTGACGGGTGGGACAATTTGTCGGTGCAGGCGATGATCCTCTGCTTTATGGCAGGCGGAGCGGCGGCGTTCGGTGCTTACTGGTATCGGTGTGACAACTATTATATTGTGCTCTACGGGGCAGCGGGCGTTTTTGGCGGATTGTTCCTCGCATTTGTGGACAACGGGATCGGTGCCGGGACAAAACGGAAACAGCTTGCGGATCATTTAGTTGATTATGTGGAAAACTCTCCGCATTTTTATAAAAGTGTGGATAACAGCGCCTACGCCGGGCAGGAGCGGAAAAAGGCGGTGGGCTCTTCCGATATCGTAGATTTTTCAGGCACCAGCAGCATTGGATATGGAAGAAACCAGGAGAATGCGAGAAAAGAAAAGCTCAACAGCCGCTTTTCTGTCCTTGGAAAAAAGAAGGACGCACAGGCTGCTAACGGGAACGGGGAAACGGACCAGGTGGAAAAAGGGAGTCTCGCCAGGACCAGGGACACCGGGAGAACGTCACGTCTGGACGGAAAAGGACCCGCGTTCCAGGAAAATGAGGACGACCAGGCCGTAAATGGGAACAGCGCAGGCAGTTCATCAAAAAAAACGGCGGGAAAGGCCGATTATAATAGAGGCACAGTTCAAAATGTCCGGGATATTGGACAGGAAAATTCAGGAACAGGCGGAAAAGTACCGACAAGTGAGACGGAGCTTGCCCAGAGTATCAATCATCTGAGCGAGAGCCTGAAGCAGATCGCCGCGAGCAGGGAGCAACCGGAGGAGATGCTGAAAGATTCGGACAGGCTGGATCTGATACGGAATTCAATCCCGCCGGCGGAGCTGGACATGCTGAAGACGCTGTTTAATACATTGCAGAGTGGCGGGGTATAAAATCAGCAAGGTAGTCCATATTTTAACAATACAAGGCAGACGGTGAAACAGAACGGCAAACAAATCGAAAAATCAGGAGCACGGCGCAGTGCTTAAAACCTGGGGGAGAAAAGCGGATGATGAGTGAAGATGTAGTGCCGATAAAATTGCTTCCGTCCATTGTCAAGGGTTTCACGAAGTGGTATAATAACGAACGGAGATTGTGAATCTCACACAAGAAAAGGAGACAGGGTTATGGGTAAAGAAATCGTATTTGATTATTCCAAGACAGCCGGATTTATCAGCGAAGAGGAAATGAAAAACATGAAGAGCACCGTTATGGGCGCGAAGGATGTCCTGACAGCAAAATCCGGTGCAGGAAATGACTATCTTGGATGGATCGATCTCCCGGTTGATTATGATAAAGAAGAGTTTGCAAGGATCAAGAAAGCGGCAGAAAAGATTCAGGGAGATTCCGATGTGCTTCTCGTGATCGGTATCGGCGGATCTTACCTCGGAGCCCGCGCTGCGATCGAGTTTTTATCCCACAGCTTCTACAATGTGCTGCCGAAGGGAAAGAGAAAAACTCCTGAGATCTATTTCGTAGGAAACAGCATCAGCAGCAAATACATCCATGATCTTCAGGATGTGCTGGAAGGAAAAGATTTCTCCATTAATATTATATCCAAGTCCGGTACAACGACAGAACCGGCGATCGCTTTCCGTGTATTTAAGGAAATGCTGATCAAGAAGTATGGCAAGGAAGAGGCTGCCAAGAGAATTTATGCAACAACCGATAAAGCAAAGGGAGCACTTAAGAGTCTTGCAACAGAGGAAGGCTATGAGACCTTCGTTGTTCCGGATGATGTAGGAGGACGTTTCTCTGTACTGACAGCAGTAGGTCTTCTTCCGATCGCTGTCAGCGGTGCTGATATCACAAAGCTTATGGAAGGTGCTGCTTCCATGCGTGAGGTATGTCTGAATAAGGACTTCGCAGAGAATGATTCCATGAAGTATGCTGCAGTTCGAAATATTCTTCTCCGCAAGGGTAAGTCTGTTGAGATCCTTTGTAACTATGAGCCGATCTTCCACTATGTCGCTGAGTGGTGGAAACAGCTCTTCGGTGAGAGCGAAGGAAAGGATCAGAAGGGTCTGTTCCCGGCATCTGTTGATCTTACAACAGATCTTCATTCCATGGGTCAGTTCATTCAGGACGGAAGCCGTGTTATGTTTGAGACAGTGATGGAATTAGAAAAGCCTGCATTTGACCTGAAGATCCAGAAGGAAGATGTTGATCTGGATGGTCTGAACTATCTGGCAGGAAAGACACTTGATTTTATCAATAAGAGTGCGATGAAGGGTACCCAGCTTGCTCACACAGACGGCAATGTTCCGAACCTTGTAGTAAAGGTACCGGAGCAGAATGAGTTCTATCTCGGACAGCTGTTCTACTTCTATGAGTTCGCATGTGGTCTGAGTGGATATATCCTTGGCGTTAATCCGTTTAATCAGCCCGGCGTAGAGAGTTATAAGAAGAACATGTTTGCACTTCTTGGAAAGCCTGGTTTCGAGGAACAGCGCGAGCAGTTGATGAAAAGACTGTAATAATAGAATAAATCTGTTTTAAATAGAAAGGATGTCATCGAATGGTGGCATCCTTTTTTGATGTCCCATCCAATAAATAAGGTAAATCTGTAGGAAAATGCAGGTATCCATCCGGGAGAGGCAGGTGGTAAAATAAATCTACAAACGTGGGAGCGGATAATGCAACGTTTCTCAGAAAAAATGAGAAATCTGAAAAAGATTGGAGGGCAACTATGAGAAAAACAGGAACTCGACTGCTTGCAGTGCTTGCGGCAGTCAGTATGACGGTAAGCCTGCTTCCGGTCAACGCAGTGACAGCTGCACAGACGGACAAGGCACAGAGCGTACAGGAAGTAACAACAGCACAGACCGGTGGTAAGGTACAGAGCGTACAGGCGGCGGACAGCCTCAAAAAGGCATCGAAAGCGCCGGTGACATTTTCCGAGGCAAGCGGAACTTATAAGGATGCTTTTTCGTTGAAGCTTCAGGGAGCAGACACGGATACCGCGATCTATTACACAACCGATGGCAGTGATCCGTCTGATCCGGACAATACGGCAAGGATTGCTTATGCGGACAGCGGTATTTCGATTACCGACCGCAAGAACGATGAGAATGTACTGTCAGCGATCGATCCGATTTTGTTTGATGCAGTGAATGTAAAGGGAAGCTCTGATCAGAAGAGCTTTGTCAGCACAATATCTGCACCGGACAAGTCCAAGGTTGACAAATGTACTGTGATCAAGGCGGCAGCACAGCATGAGGATGGTACCTATTCTGATGTTGTGACCAACACCTATTTTGTGGGTGATATGGCAGAGCATATTGATGGTATCAGTGAGAGCTGCAAGGCAGCCGGCAAGGATCTGGCGGTGATGTCGATCAGCATGGACGCAGATGATCTGTTTGATTCTGCCAAGGGCATCTATGTAAAGGGAGATACTTTTGACAAGGCACTTAAGGAGTATCTTGACGGAGGCGGTAAGGTTGACTGGGACGCATCCGATCTTTGCCGGAAGCTGGATGCTAATTATAAGCAGAAGGGTAGGGGCTGGGAGCGCAGCACCCATATCGATTATTTTGAGAGCAACGGAACTGATACAAAGTGCCAGCTTCAGCAGGATTGTGGTATCCGTATTCAGGGTAACTATTCCCGTTCTGATTACCAGAAGAGTTTTCGTCTCTATGCAAGACAGGATTATGGTCCAAAGAACTTCAAGTATGCTTTCTGGGACAATGCGAAGGATGATGAAGGAAATGTGATCGACAAGTACAAAAAGATCGTTCTTCGTAACGGCGGTAACTGTGCATTTACGACAAAATGTTCCGATTCTTACTGGCAGTCATTGCTGGAGGACTTAAATTGTGATAATCAGAGTGCCCGTCCGTGTGTGGTTTATCTGAATGGCGAGTACTGGGGGGTTTATGTACTACAGGATGATTTCTGTGGTGCCTATATGGAAAACAAGCATGGTGTCAATAAAGATAACGTTGTGGTCTATAAAGGTGATGCAGAAGCAATCCAGCCACTGGGCTATAAGCTGGATGAGGGCGAACTTCCGGAGGGAGTGAAGGATGAGGATTATTATTTTAAGGATCTGGAGAGTTTTATGAGCACACATTCCAGTCTGGAGAATCAGTCCGATTATGATGAATTTGCGGCGATGGTTGATGAGGATTCCATGATTGATTATTTTGCGACAGAAGTATGGATCAATAATAAATGGGACTGGCCGGGAAAGAACTGGTCGATGTGGAAGACAACGGCTAAGGATGATACCAATCCATATGCGGACGGCAAATGGCGTTTTATGGTATATGATGTTGAGTTTGGTGGCATAAGCGGTTCCGGTGATGCATCGGAAAACACGATCAGGAATTCCAAGCTGTTAAAAACAGGAACGGCAGACGAGAAATCGGTCAACTATGATAAACCTCATGTCAGAAGCTTTGCACTGATGATGACGAATAAGAATTTCCGGGACAAGTTCATCGCACGTCTTGAGAGTTTTACCAATGGCATGTTTGAAAAGAACCGTGCGACAACAAGGCTCGATCAGTTTAAGGGAATGTATCAGCCAATTCTGGATCAGTTCTTCGAACGTTTCAATACCTTTAATGGCATGACGGCAGACAAGGCGATCAATGGAGAAAGTTGGAACACATACGGATCACTTCAGGCAATCCGTGAGTTTTTGAATGGAAGAAGCAATCAGATCCCGAAGATTGTAAAATATGTCCGTAATTATTACGGAGATCCCGCTGATGTCAGTACATCACCAAAGCCGACGAATGACCCGTCAACCGTACCAACACCGGCTCCGTCGGCAGCACCAAGCCAGGTTCCGGCACAGCAGACAGCGTCTCCGGTATCAACGCAGAATCCGTCCGATATCAGTAGTAATGCGCAGGCTGGTGAGAGTAAAGAGACATTAAAGGATGGCACGGTTGTGATCCGGACTACGGATGCAAAGGGTAAGGTGACAGAGACAAAGTATCAGACGAAAGCCGGTATTTACCGGTTAAGCAAAGATAACAGTCTGTGTTATCTGGCGAAGAACAACGCTTTTCTCAAGAATAAGACATCTGTGACGATCAAGGATACCGAGAAGATCAACGGCAAAACACTGAAGATCACAGCGGTAGAAAAGGGAACTTTTAAGGGACTTGGCAAGCTGAAAAAGGTAATGATCGGAAAGAATGTAACCACGATCGGAGACGATGCATTCTCCGGCTGCAAGAACCTGAAAAAGATCGTGATCAAATCAACACAGCTAAAGAAGGTCGGCAAAAATGCGATCAAAGGAATTGCAAAGGGAGCACAGATTACATGTCCAAAAGCAAAGAAAAAGGCTTATAAAAAGCTTTTTACGGCAAAAGCCGGCTTTGTGAAAAAAACAATGAAATTAAAATAATACAGAGGGCAGCGGCACCGCACAGCTTTAGCCGCAGGGGAATACCTTTGGAATCGAACATTATAAAAATGGCAGGACTTATTAAATAACGTCCTGCCATTGTCCGATATAAATACCATACGGGGAGGAGGCGGTAACGTGAAACCTGCAGGGGATGCAGCAGAGGAAAAACTGGCAGATCTGGTGCGACAGGCCAAAAGAGGCAGTCGGGAAGCTTTTATGGAATTATATAAGCTCTTTTATCATGAATTATATGCGTATGCATCCTATATGCTTCGCCATCCACAGGATGCGGAGGATGTGGTTTCCGACACGATCGTAGCGGCATTCGAATCGATCGGAAAGCTTCGGGATGTATATCGCTTTCGCCAATGGTTGTTTAAGATATTGTCCAACCAATGCAAGAAGCGGAGAAAGTCCTACGCGGAGCGCAACCGCCGTCATAACCTGGACTTTCCGGGAGAGGAACAGAAGGATGTGTTTTCCGGGGTCAGTGACGGTCGGGATATGGAGAAGGAGGCGACGGACCGTGAGTGGATCCGGCAGGCCTTTGAGACGTTGTCGGAGGAAGAACGCTATATCGTTAATTCATTTCTTTTTGGCGGATACCGGGGAGATGAGATCGCACAGAGTCTGGGGATAGGCTCCGGTACACTGCGGTCAAAGTACCGGCGGGCATTGGCTAAAATGAAGAAAAAGCTGGATGAGTGAAAGGAGGCGTCGTGATCATGGAAGAGCAAAACGGACTGGAAAGACTGGCATCCCATCGGATTCAGGGCGTGCTCCCCAAGAAATATCATATGGAATACCGCTCGGGAAGTGAGTCGCTTGTTGAGGAGCAGTCATTAAAAGAGGTCGAGGAAATGATCCTGGCTGCCGGTGAAAATATCGATGTGCCGGAGAGCTTACAGCCGGACAATATGAGCCGGAAGCTGGAGCAGATATATGTCCGCAAAAAGCAGCGCCAAAGACGTCTTGCAGTCTGTGGAATATGCGTTATAATATTGATTATTGCAGTAATTGTATTTTTGATCGTGAGGGGACTGTGATGGTGCTGTAGCGGGAAATGGAGATTATGAATGGAAAAACGTAAAACAATAGGGATATTTTTGGAGGGAGATGACGTTCTCCAGGAGGGCTTGATCGCCAATGCTTTAATTGGGGAAGCGCAGGTGAAGGACTACAATATATTGATGTATCACAGTCTGATGAAAAAGCCGTCGTATGAGCAGGGATGTGTATCGGATGATGTCGCCAAGGGCGAGGGTGCGATCTATCAGCTTCCGGATTATCATATTTTTGACGGTGTGGTCATTCTGGGAGAGGTATTGCGTCCGGATGTGACAAGAGAGATCATTCGCCGTGCAGCAGAAGCAGATGTGCCGGTGATCGATGTCAATGATGTGTACGATGGCTGTTACCAGATCGGATATAATGATACGATCGGTATGAAGGAAATGGTACTGCATCTGATCCGTGAGCATGACTGCCGCGATATCTATTTTATGTCCGGATTTAAGGGCAACAAAGAATCCGAGGAGAGAGAGGCGGCATACCGCAGTGCTCTGGAGGAGGAAGGAATTGAGTTTCAGCGGGATCATGTCGGCTATGGACAGTTCTATATGCAGGCGGCGGATGTGATACAGGAGTATCTGGAATCGCATCCGATGCCGGATGCGATTGTGTGTGCCAACGATACCATGGCGATGTTTGTCATTAAGTATCTCAATGACAATGAATATCAGGTGCCGGAGGATGTGATCGTCACAGGCTTTGATCACACGAAGGAAGCCTCGGAGTATCAGCCTTCCATTTCTTCCGTGGAACGTTCCCTGCGTAAGTCCGGCGTGGAGGCGGTAAGGCTTCTGGAAGCACTCTGGCGAGGAGAACAGGTTCCACAGAGAAGTCTGGTGCCGGCACATCTGGTACTGAATCAGAGTTGTGGCTGTGTAGAACACACGAAGCTGGATCTGAACAGGATTAATCAGGAGAAATTAAAGGACATTGTGCGCAGGGATTTGTTTATCCATCATCTGACCGAATTCTGGCGGGATGTGTCGCCGAAGGAGTCTGTGGAGGAAGTGCTTTAGGTCATTTGTGATTATCTGGATTTCTTTGGATGGAAGGAATTTCGTTTCTGTCTTTGCGATGATATTATTGATCAGGGTGGTGGCAGAAGCAAACGGATCCATGGGTATTCACAGAATATGACTCTGGTAACCTGCAGACGGGGAGAACCGCTTTTGATGGAACCTGTGTTTTATCCTGATATACTTCCGGATATTCCGTTGCAGGGGGAAGAACCGGCACATGATATTTTTGTACCATTGTATCTGAATCAGCGTACAGTTGGTTATCTGTGGATATCGACGGATTATTGTATGCAGGAAACACCTATGGTATATGCAATGTTGACGGTTATGAACAGCTCGGTTATTGATCTGTGTCTGTTGAAGGAGAAGGATTCTCTGGTAGAAAAGCTGGACAGCATGTATGTGCGTGACGAGTTGACCAAGCTTTATAATCGTTTTGGCATGAGACGTTATGTGGAGAAGATCCTGCAGGTAGCAAAACGCGATGGAAAGCACATTATGTGTATTGAGATGGATCTGGATGGTTTGAAGCGGATCAATGATACCTATGGTCATGATGCGGGAGACAATGCCATTGTACAGATTGCCAATGCGATGCGTCAGGCATCAGAGCGCAGAGAGGTCTGTATACGAAGCGGTGGCGATGAATTTCTGGTATTTGGAATTGCCGAAAAGGAAAGTGATGCAAGATCATTTATCCGCAGAGTGGAGGATTGTCTTGATGAGTATAACAGCCGGAATCAGTGGCCGTATCAGGTTGCGTGCAGTTGTGGATATTATGTACGCCGTGCCAGTGAGATCAATTCTCTTGAGGAGATGGTGACAGAGGCAGATAAGCTTCTTTATATGGTCAAGGCAAGAAGGCGGACGACACGGACGTCATAAGTCGCTATCATGTTTGTTTCGCGGACAGAGAAAGCAGAACTTTAATGTATATAAAAGGCCCCGCAGACCGGTGACAGAATGTGTCACCGGTCTGCGGGGCTTGTATCATTTAACTATCCATGAAGACAACCGGTTTGATTGGTAGGTATCAGACTAGTATACATAAATCTTAAGCTTGGAAGCTTTTGCTTTGACAAGAAGGGAGCGGTAAGCGGATTTCTTGCCGGATGGAACAATAACGTAGCAGCCACTCTTGACATAGCGGAATGCGTTACTGTTGATCTTTGTGATCTTTTTGGAGTTGATGATAACGGCTTTTAATTTCTTGCAGTTTTGGAATGCCTTTTCGCCGATAAATGTTGTTTTGGCAGGAATCGTAACCTTGCGCAGAGCAGAACATCCGGCAAAGGCATATTTTTTGATTTTTGTTACACCGCTTCCGATTGTGACGGAGGTTAAGGATGTCATCCCCTGGAAGGCATATTTTCCGATGTAGGTGACATTTTTGCCAACTTTGACGGAAGTCAGAGCCTTGTTGTTTTTAAAGGATTTTTCGTTGATTCCCGTAACGAGGTAGCTGGTACCCTGCCATGTAACACTTGCAGGAATTGTAAGGCTGGTTTTAAGCTTGCCTTCTGCACTAAGTCCACGGACTTTAACCGTTGCTTTGGCGGTTCCGTCTGCGACAGCGGTAACACTGTAGATGTAGTTACCTGTTGTGAAACGATCACCAACTTTTAATGCTGCATTTGTTGTGATACCTGCCGGCGTTGTAGTTGTTACAACTGCAGGCGGAGTTGCTGTTGCAGCCGGTGTGATCTTGGGCGGCTGTGTTGTTGCGGTACTTTCCGGCGTCTTTGTCTCCTCGGGTGTGTCTGTGACATCCGGTGTCTTGGTGGCTTCGGATGTTTCCTGCGGTGCATCGGTGACATCAGGAGTGTCAATACCACTGCCGGAGGTAATGCTTGCTACAACTGTAGAACCAACATTTTCCGCGGCTGTCTGGTTTGGCAGGCTGCTGATCCCTGCACCGGAGATAACCAGTGCGGCACTTAACATCATTGCGATTACTTTTTTCTTCATTTGAATCCCTCCAATTTCTTTTTGATGTTGCATATCTTAACAGGCAGATAAGTCATTTTTCGGACAAAATTATGGCAGATCCGGCTCAATTTTTTGTCAGAAAAATGACAAAGTATCTAGGAATATCCCGGTTCGTTTGGTATAATTACGTATGTAGTGCAAATCGAATCATTATGAAGGAGGTAACTATGAAGAAGCAATTTATGGGGAAATGGTTTTCCTTCGCTTTAGTTCTGGCGATGCTTATATCCCTGATGGGGAACTCAGGCGCACAGGCAGCTAAGGCACCGAAGATCAGCAAGAAATCTGTTAACGTTACGGCTGGAAAGTCAGCCACGGTAACAATTAAGAACAAGCCTTCCAGGGCAAAGATCACCTGGAAGACGAAAAACGCGAAGATTGCCACTGTTAAGAACGGCAAGATCAAGGGCGTGAAGGCAGGAAAGACGACAGTCACTGCCAAGGTTGTTTACAAAAAGGGCAAAAAGAAGATTACAAAGAATTTTCGGGTAAAAGTAACCGTGAAAGCAGCGAAAAACGCTGCGACACAGGCACCGGCGACACAGGCACCGGCAGCATCTGCACCTGCCCCGGCTGCACCGACTGTGGCACCGTCCGCTTCCACTGCACCGGTTGTGACTCCTGTTCCGACAAAGGCACCGCTTCAGTCGAGAACACCGGGTCCTTCCTATGGTGTGAATGAGTCCAATCTGACGGACGAGCATACATCTGCCAACGGCATTACCACAAAGGATAATGGTCTCATGAGAAGAAATCTTACTGCGCAGGATATCACACCTGTCATGGGGCTTGGCTGGAATGTCGGAAACTCTCTGGAGCAGACGCTTGCAAAGAGCTGCACCGCTCTTTCTGCTGAGGAGCAGGCAAAGCTGACGGACGAGCAGTGGGTAACCGGTTACGAGACCAATGCAGATAATGTAGTATCCACACAGAAGCTTTTCGACGGACTGAAAACATACGGCATCAACACCGTCCGTATTCCGATCTCCTGGACTAATATGATGCAGGTAGTCAAGCAGCCGGACGGAAGCAATTATTATAAGATCAACGATGCATACTTTAACCGTGTTGAGGAGGTTATGAACTACTGTCTCAACAATGAGATGTATGTCATCATCAATATCCATTGGGACAACGGCTGGTGGGGCATGTTCGGAGATAAGGATCCGGCAGTCCGCGCAGAGGCATGGAAGAAATATGAGGACATGTGGACACAGATCGCAAATCGCTATCAGGAGTATTCTGATCATGTGATCTTCGAGGGCGGCAATGAGGAATTGGGCGAACGTCTCAATGATGACTGGACCGGCGGAAGCAAGCAGACCGGTACGCTCACACTTGAGGAAACCTACGAGGTTGCCAACAAGATCAACCAGACCTTCGTCAACATTATCCGCGAGTGTGGTATTAATATGGACGGAACGACCAACAACAATTACGATCGTTTCCTTCTGATCCCGGGTTATGACACAAACCTGCATCAGACCTGTGGAGACAAGTATTCCGATAAGGTTAAGAAAAATAATGACAAATTAACCTTCACAATGCCGGAGGATGTTAGTGACAACGGAATCAGCAAACTGTTTGTTTCCATTCATTACTATGATCCTCTCGGATGGGGAATTGCAAAGTCCTCTTCCTCAAGCTATGAGACACCAAAGGGAACCTCTAATTTCAAGGATACCTGGGGCTCTGAGGAAGATTATGCGGCAATGCAGGAGGATTTCGATGCAGTCAATACCGCTTTTACCGAGAAGGGATACGGCGTGATCTTTGGTGAGTTTGGTGTTGTATCTGTCAACAAAGACGGCATTGCAGATTATTTCCGCCAGTTCTTCAAGAGCTGCCGGCAGTATGGCATGGTTCCGGTTATGTGGGATGAGGGAACATATGTAGACCGCTCCGGTACCGGCAATAAGAAAAAGGCATATTTTGTCTATGATGATATTGGACAGGTATTTGCAGAGATCACAGGATCGACTCCGAGCATCTCAGCCGATGCACTGAAGCTTACAACACACACAGGTATCCCGGAGAATCCGGTATCTGCCAATCAGGATCCACTTGTTGTTGCAACCTGGGACGGTGATTTTATGAGAAATACAACCACCTCTGCTTCTGTTGATCTTAATGAGATCCGCGGCGTATTCGGAGAACAGTTTATCGGACAGTATAACGGTCAGGAGGTCGGAGGCTACTGGAATGCGGGAACCACGACCATCAATGATAAATTTGAGGGACTTACCCTGGAAACATCATGCTCAAAGGAATGGTGGCATGCACATTACCAGTTGAGTGACTGGAGCAAAATTGAGAAGCCATGCGTGCGTATCACCATGCACAATGACGATATCAGCCAGTCTGCAGACCTTCAGCTTGTTTACACCGATCCGTCGATCATTGTCAATGAGAACGGTGCGGCATGGCGTTATGAGAAGGACTTTGCACAGGTTATCTATGAGACCGATGAGAATGGCAAGGTTAAGACAGATGACAAAGAGCGTGCAATCGTGAAGAGAGATGCCGATGGAAATATGGTATTAGCAGATACCGCATGGATCGGTAAGGTATTAAATCTTGATAAGAATGCGCTGGAGGCATATCCGGTACTTCTTCTTACTACGAATAATTACCTTGGCGTTGATTTCGTCAAGGTTGAGATCTGCGACGCTGCATACAATGCAGACGGTACACCGTTTACGGAGGAAGCAGACAACTAATATTGTGACGGCACAGGTGTTTCATATACAGTGATCACACTAACAAAACCCGGTATTTTGAAAGGAAAAGTTCTTTTCGGAATACCGGGTTTTTATGATTTGACATACGTTAAAAAGAAAAAAAGCGAAAATTTGTCAGAATTGTGTCAAAATTTAAGAATTATTTAAAGATATTGAAACGATTGTATGGTACTCTAAGCGTAGAGTATGTATTATCAGGAAGCTTATGGAGTAATACATGCACAGTTTTGGGAAAGGAGGGGGAACCTTGGAGAAACCGGAAACAGAAAATAAAGGGGAACCGCGCAAGTGCGTTATTGATGTCAAAGACCTGTATAAAATCTATCCGATCGGCAAGAATGAGGTGCGTGCGCTGAATGGTGTAAGTTTCCAGGTGTATGAGGGAGAGTTTTGTGCCATTGTCGGTGCATCGGGCTCCGGTAAGTCTACATTGCTGAATATGCTTGCAGGACTGGAGAAGCCTACCAAAGGTCAGATCATGGTGGCAGGTGAGCGGATCGACAAGTACAAGGAGAACAGACTCGTACAGTTTCGCAGGGAGAAGATTGGATTTATTTTTCAGTCCTTCAATCTGATCCCGACCATGAACGCGGTCGAGAATGTGGCATTACCGCTGGTATTTCGTGGCGTTTCCAAAAGCGTCCGCATGAAGCGTGCCGGAAAGATGATCGATCTGGTCGGACTGAAGAAGTACCGTCTGCATAAGCCGAACCAGATGTCCGGCGGACAGCAGCAGCGTGTCGGTATGGCAAGAGCACTGGTGCTTAATCCGAGCATTGTATTTGCGGATGAGCCGACAGGAAATCTGGATTCCAAGACATCGGCAGAGATGATGGAGTTGATGCGCCATGTGCTCAGCGAACACAACAAAACTCTTGTTATGGTTACACATGACAATGATCTGGCGGCACTTGCCGACAGACAGATTCGGATCAAGGATGGCAAGATCGTCGAGAATGTACAGGATTGATGAAAAGGGGAATCTGAACGATCCAGAAAATGGAGGATAACATTTTGAAAAAGAAAAAATTATTACTGGCAGCGCTTCTTAGCCTGGCAATGGTGACGAGCGT
>ENA-UESE01001883-UESE01001883.1-human-gut-metagenome-genome-assembly--contig:-NODE-1883-length-14128-cov-3.128176_pt1 | contig 14128 bp, 8 predicted proteins | sample MGYA00242995_ERZ507996 | MGnify/ENA primary metagenome ERZ507996 (study PRJEB26167, sample SAMN06115489) | human gut metagenome | host: Homo sapiens | place: China:Sichuan | collected 2015-04-15... | reverse complement strand
CTTCGTCCAAGGTTTGCGTGTCTTCACCCATTGTGACTTTTAGGGGTTGGGCGTTGGCAAGCGTGATTGATTGGGAGTAATGAATTTATAGCTGTTTTCATACTTCTTTATGTTCTATTTTTAAGAATAGCCAGGTAGTCAAAGTCTATGAAATCTAATAAATAGCAAAAAAATGTATAATTTATTGCAAGATTATGCGATGTGTTTGCATAAAACAATTGCTTAGTGCATAAAAATGCCATCTTCAATTCTATGAAAGAGCTTTAAAATATACGAACGGAGCAGTCGTTGGTTTAAAAGGAACGGCATTTTGGTTTTAAAGGAAACACCAGTTCCTTTAAAACCAAGATAAATATGGGCACTTTGAAAGAACTTTTTCTCTATTTGATTTAATTTTTCGCTTGATTCTGAAATGACAATATGATTCTATATATTGTTATTTATATTAAAACGCCTGTATTTTAAACGATTTAATAACCATATAATTATTAATAACGTTTATTTAAATCAAGCCGTTGAATACAAATCAAGAATAAAGGTTTTATTTCTAATTCTTATATAGTTTAGTGTAATATATTACATTCTAGACACATTAAATATGCATTTTTTTAAGAATGTGCTGATTTTACTGATTTCATGTTTTCTATTATTTATAAAATGCGACATTACAAGATATGATTAACCATATGGTTAATCATATCTTGTAATGATATTAGACACAATGAGATTTTTCTATAATTCATCATATTATCGTATACTCATTTATTTTATGCCTATGCAATAAACACAAAAAGTAGCGTTGTGCATACAATTTGCATGCACCATTCAAATTTACATTTTATTATCGAAATTAGTCAGTAGTCGAGCATTTCTAATCCTCTCTTCCTTTTCAAAACATGCTAAATAATTCTCAGTAACAGTTAAATTAGAGTGACCAAGACTTTCTGAAATATAAGACGTTTTGGCTCCACCACGTTTTAGTACTGTCGCAAATGAATGTCTTGCTGTATAAGTAGTCAGTTGAGCAATACCTGTACCTTGGGCTATTTTTTTTAATTTTCTATTACATTTAGTAACGATACGACGCACTAATTTGATCTTTTCAAAAGCATCTTCATTCCCTTTGGCATATTTAAAAATATAGGTTTGTGGGCTTATATTAGGGTTTCCCCACTTATGAATGATATCCCACATCTCAGGAGTTATAGTAGCACGTATTTCTTTACTATGTTTAGTAGTCCTGGATGTTTTGGAACGTATAAAACAGATTTCTCCATCTACAATATTTGAGTACTGGAGAAATAACAGATCCATAAAATTAATTCCATTACATAAATAAGAGAAGAACCATAAATCACGAAATTCCTCTAATTCATTGGTAGAATCCTGGAAAGACATGACTCTTTTTATCTCAGGAAGAGTGAGAGCCAGCTTTCGACCATGTCCTTCTGGTATTTCATATTTATTCTTTCCAAAAGGAAATGATGATTCTTTCAGTATTCCATCTCGTACTGCACGGTTTAATATGCACTTTAAGGTTCGAAAATAAATACTCACACTTGAATAGCTCTTACCGTTAGAAATCCAAAACCGCTCACAGTGCTTCAGCCACTCCACAGTAATTCTGTCTAATGGAATATTGGTACCACCAAAACATTCTAAACTCTTCAAAGCACTTCGATAATTTAAATATGTACTTGCCTGCTCATTATCCTCTAATTCCTTCATCTTTAATTCGAAAGCTGTACGCAGATTGATTTCTTTCGTATGCCTTCCAAGTCTGATACTCAATATTTCAAAACTAAATTCTCCTTTTTGGATAAGTTCGCTAACTTGTTGTTTTATAATAGAAAAACTACTTTCGATATCAGTCCTTACCTCCATTAATAACTGACTTTTTGCCTTTAACAATCTATCCCAGTCTTCTTTTGACAATTCTTTCCCCGTAGAATAATATTTCTGCTTTCTCCTAAATACGACTTGAACTTTAACTGGAAATAATCCATTAATTTTAGCCCTTCTGGTGTCTAATATGGTCAATACAGAAACTCCATCTTTTGAATATTTGAACATAAAATGATTCTTTATATCTATCTGTTATTTGAATATATGCAAATTGCATGCAAATGTAATAAATTGAATAGTTTTTCAGAACTACTTAATGCTCTATTTATCAAATGATTATGTATTTATTTTTCAAAAAAATGCTTAGTCTAACCATTTTTTACGAAAAAAAATCTTATTTTCGTTTAGTATGGTTGCAGTATCAAATGTATTACTGATGAATAAGCGCTTATGAAAAATCATTTTTAGTGTAACCTTTAAATTTATAAATATGAGAAACAGAGATACATAGATCCTTTGTATGAGTGGCGGTTATATTTATTACCCGCACATGTTTGTTAACTACCTAAAAACTATTTCTAATTAAAAAGAATAAGATGAAAGAAATTATAAAACACAAGTTTCCATACTTGTTATTTTTCCTTTTATTGTTTTCGAGTTTTGCCTCAGCTTATGGGCAGGAACGAATGATTACCCTTAATCTATCGAAGGTACCTCTAAATACTGCATTGAAAGAGATAGAGAAACAAACTTCAATGTCAGTAGTATACAACACAAATGACGTCGATATTAATCGTGTCATATCTATTAAAGTTTCTAAAGAGTCGCTGACTAACGTTATGGGTCAGCTGTTTAAAGGAACAAATATCAGTTATTCAATAGTCGATAAGCATATTGTACTTTCTACTAAGAAAGAAGTAGAACAACAGAAAAAAACACCAATCGTTGCAACGGGAACAGTAACAGATGCACAAGGTGAACCTTTAATTGGAGTTAGCATTCTGGTGAAAGGAACAGCTACTGGTGCGATTACTGATATGGATGGAAATTTCAAAATACAAGCTGCCAAAGGTGATGTGTTAGAAATCTCCTATATCGGTTATGCCTCCCAATCAATCACGCTTGCCAACGCCCAACCCCTAAAAGTCACAATGGGTGAAGACACGCAAACCTTGGACGAAGTAGTAGTTACTGCGTTGGGTATCAAACGTGAACAAAAAGCGTTGAGTTATAATGTACAGCAAGTAAAGGGAGATGAATTGACTAATATAAAGGATGCTAACTTTATTAATGCTTTATCAGGAAAAGTAGCTGGCGTAACAATAAATGCTTCTTCAGCCGGTGCTGGGGCTGCGGCTCGTGTAGTTATGCGTGGTACAAAGTCTTTGGAGAAAAATGATAATGCACTTTATGTTATTGATGGTATTCCAATGTTTAATGTAAATTCAGGAGATAATGCTGGAGGTACGATGAACAAACAGCCAGGATCTAATAGCGTAGCTGATATTAATCCTGAAGATATTGAGAGCATGACAATTTTAACAGGACCTTCCGCTGCAGCCTTGTATGGTTCGGATGCTTCTAATGGAGTTATTCTTATCACTACTAAAAAAGGTACTGTAGGAAAAGTGCAAATTTCTTATAGTAATAGTACAAGTTTTTCATCTCCGATGATGATGCCGAAGTTTCAGAATATTTATGGTAATCGTGAAGGAGAGTTAGGCAGTTGGGGGAGCTTGATGGATACTCCTAGCAACTTTGATCCATCTGACTTCTTCAATACGGGAATGACGGAGATGAATGGTTTCACGTTGACCACTGGTACTGAACAAAATCAAACTTACGCATCTGTCTCTACTACAAACTCTACAGGTATCTTACCTAATAATGCTTATAACCGCTATAATTTCTCTATTCGTAATACCGCTAAATTCTGTGATAATAAGTTGAGTCTTGATTTGGGAGCTCAATATATTATTCAAAATAATAAGAATATGGTAGGTAGTGGACAATATTTTAATCCCTTGGTATCTCTTTATCTTTTTCCACGAGGTGAAAACTTTCAGGAAGTACAGATGTATGAACGCTATAGTGAGGCTCGAAACCTTATGGTACAATATTGGCCGGAATCTATATTTGGTACTGATTTGGATATGCAAAACCCATATTGGATTATGAATCGAATGCAGAATGAGCTTTCTAAACGTCGTTATATGTTTAATGCTAGTCTGAAATGGGATATAACAGATTGGGTGAATGTAACAGGGCGAGTACGTGTGGATAATTCAGATAGCGATAGTTATGAAAAGTATTATGCTAGTACACGAGGTACTTTTACAGAAAGTAGTTCTAAAGGTTATTATGGACATACTAAACAAAATGATCGGTCTGTTTATGCTGATGTAATGGCTAGCATAAATAAGAATTTCTTTGATGACAAACTTTCATTGAATGCAACTGTTGGTGCTTCTATTAATGATATTCAGGAAGATGCTATGTATCTAAAAGGAGGATTGGAGCAAATTCCTAATTTCTTCCATTATGGCAATATTAATGTCAATACTTCCAAGCGTAATGAATCAAAATGGCATGATCAAGTACAAAGTGTTTTTGCAAGTGCAGAATTAGGATGGAATCATCAATTGTATTTGACTGTCACTGGGCGTAATGACTGGGCATCTCAATTAGCTTTTACCAGCAAAGGTTCCTACTTTTATCCGTCTGTTGGTCTGTCATGGCTTGTTAGTGAATCTGTAAAGCTACCAAAAGCTATTTCTTATTTGAAAGTTCGTGGTTCGTGGGCGGAGGTCGCTTCTTCCCCTAATCGATACCTTACCCAAATGCAATATACTTATAATGAGCAAACAAATACATATGAATATCCTGCAAGTCATTATAATACTAATCTGAAACCAGAAAATACAAAATCATGGGAATTAGGCGTCAATGCTAAATTCCTTGGCAACCGTATTAATTTAGATATGACCTTCTATCGTTCTAATACCTTCAATCAGACATTCTATGTTGATGCATCGGCTTCATCTGGATATAAGAATAATATTGTGCAGACTGGTAATATTCAGAATCAGGGTATTGAGCTGGCTTTAGGATATTCTGATACATTTGATAAAGTGAAGGTATCTACAAATTTCACTTACACTCTTAATCAAAACAAGATCGTTAGTTTAGCGAATGGTGCCATCAATCCGGAAACCGGCGAAGCTATCGAAATGGAGTATTACTCAAAAGGAACATTGGGAACTAGTGGTGGTCCGACTTTAAGACTCTATGAAAACGGATCAATGGGAGATATTTATATCAATCAGCGTTTGCGTCAGTCTCCTAATGGATATATTTGGAAAGACCCCTCTAATGGAAGTTTGGCTATTGAAAATACGGAATACCGCAAGGTTGGCTCTATTCTTCCTAAATATTATTTGGGATGGAATGGTAGTGTTGCTTGGAAGGGATGGAATCTTGGATTTGCATTCACCGGGCGTTTTGGAGGATTAGTTGTATCGGATACACAAGCCATGATTGATAAATATGGTGTATCTGAAAGTTCTGCAGTTGCTCGTCAGGCAGGCGGTGTATGGGTTGGAGACAGTAAAGTGGATGCTGAGGAATATTATAGTAAAGTAACTACCGCTGTTGGTACTTATTATACATATAGTGCAACGAATATTCGCCTTTCTGAACTGAGCTTGAGCTACCAACTTCCTAAAACATGGTTCAAAAATCATGTAAATATGACACTGGGGCTTACAGGAAAGAATTTATGGATGATTTATTGTAAAGCACCTTATGATCCGGAAAGTACATCTTCTGTCACTAGTAATTTCTATCAGGGGGTTGACTATTTTCAACAACCTAGTTTGAGAAGTCTCGGATTTAATGTCAAACTAACATTCTAGTTTAGATTATGAAAAAGAATAAGATAATAAAGAAGTTTGCAAAACTGTCTGTGTATACTTTGTTAGTAGCACTAGGAACAGGTTGTACCGATAAATTTGAAGAGTATAATACAAATCCCTTTGGACCTAAACCTGACCAAATGCTGGGTGATAATGCAATCACCGGATCATTGATTAAAAGCATGATTCCTGCATTAGTACAAGGACAACAGAACAATTCACAGATGTTGGATCAGATGATTGGATCTGAATATGGTGGAGAAATTACTTGTATCGCCCAATGGGGTAATGGAGGTAATTATTATACTTACAATCCAAGAGTTGGGTGGTATGGAAATATGTTTGATACTACTATGCCACAGATTTATACCGGATATTTCCAGATACGTGATCTTTCTGATGGCAAAGGATTGGCTTATCAATGGGCACAGATTCTTCGTGTGGCAGCTTCACTTAAAATTAGTGATTGTTATGGACCGATTCCTTATTCTCAAATTACAGGAACTGCTTTTACTGTAGAATATGACAATATGGAGGATCTTTATAAACACATGTTTGATGATTTGGATGAAGCGATTTCCGCTTTTAAAGTAGCAGTGTTAGGTAATGAAGATATGAGTTCTTTATCAGAATACGATCTTGTATTTAATGGAGATTTTAACAAATGGGTGAAATTTGCCAATTCTTTAAAGCTTCGTATGGCAATGCGCATTTCTAGTGTTTCTCCAGCACTTGCCAAGGAGAAAGCAGAAGAAGCTGTTTCTGATGTAATTGGTGTGATGACATCTGCATCAGATGCTGCATATAGTAAATATAATGACGGTATGAATCCATATTATCGTGTTACTTCTTCATGGAATGAAATTCGTATCAGTGCTAATATCACTTCATATTTAAGCGGTTATAATGATCCTCGTTTGGCTAAATATGCATCAGAAGCAGATGCTTCTATCGGTGGAGGACAAATAGGAGTGCGAAATGGTATTTACCAAAGTGCTACAACTCAGGCAAATTATACAAAATTCTCCCGTCTGAATATTGGTATAGATGATGAATTGCTCATTATGTCTGCATCTGAAGCTTATTTTTTACGTGCAGAAGCTGCATTGATGTATAAATGGAATATGGGAGGAACTCCCAAAGAACTTTATGACGCAGGAGTGACAGTGTCTATGGAAGAACGTAAAGCTACTATTGGCGATTATTTGAAAAGTGAAAAGGTTCCTGCTGCTTACAGTGATCCTTCGGATTCAGGTAAGGATATAGCAGCAGTGTCAACTGTAACTCCGAAATATAATGAATCAGCAAGTGTTACAGAGAATTTGGAGCGTATTTTGATTCAGAAGTGGATTGCCAATTTTCCGAATGGTTGGGAAACGTGGGCTGACATTCGTCGTACAGGTTATCCTAAACTATTCCCTATCGTGAATAATCTGAATACAGATGGGGTGACAGTGCAGCGTGGTATGCGTCGTTTGCCTTTCCCTCAGTCAGAATATAATACGAATAATGCAAATGTGAAAGCAGCTGTATCAATGTTAGGTGGTGCAGATAACTCTGCCACAGATCTTTGGTGGGCTAAGAAAAATTAAATCAGAACGTTAAAATAATTTTTATTATGAAAACGAGCAAATTGAAAAAAATAATATACGGAATAGGAATTTCTCTCTTTTTTTCGCAGGGATTCTTAAATATCGCATGTAGTGATTGGACCGACATAGAGGCGAAAGATTATTATGAACCTCCTACGCAAGGTTATGAAAATAATTTGAAGGATTATTTTAACTCTCCACATAAGATTATGTTTGGCTGGTTTGGTAACTGGGCAGGTAAGGGAGGTTCTTCCATGCAATATGCTTTATGTGGATTACCGGACAGTACGGATTTTGTGAGCCTTTGGCTCTGTTGGGGAAATCTGACGGTTGAGCAACAGGCTGATTTAAAAGACTTTCAGGCTAAGGGTTCCAGAGCAGTGCTTTGTTGGCGCGCAGGAGATATTGGTGATAATCTCACACCGGGGGGTAACGATGATGCAGTGAAGGAAGCGTTTTGGGGCTTTGATCCTAAAGATGAGCAATCTTGCATTGAGGCTGCTAAGAAATATGCACTTGCTATTGTAGATACATGTAACAAATATAATATCGATGGATTTGATTATGATATTGAGGATTGGGGGACTTTAATGAACTCCAGTATGCCATCAGTACCCAATGCGTTTATGAAGACTTTACGTGAGGAGTTTGATAAGACGGGGAAAATGTTGGTTGCTGATATCCCTGGTGGTGCAGGTTGGTTGAGCTTTTATGAAGTGCTTTCAGAGGAAACAGTTCTAAGTCTTGATTATATAGCTTGGCAGACCTATGAACTAGGACATTCTGGATTGGATTCTTTCTTTGAAGCTGTACGTAGAAGTCACCCTAATGTCTTTAAAGAAGCTATGGGGAAATCTATTGTGACTGCAACTTTTGAAAGAGCAGTGGATAAGCATTACTTTACCGAGCAACAGAGCTATCATCCGGCTTGTGGAATAGAACATGCAGGTATGGGGGCTTATCATATTGAGTATGATTATCCTGGAAATCCTGATTATCCCACAGTGCGTGCAGCTATTGCTGCACAGAATCCTCCTATTAATAACTAAAAGAAAGGGTTAAACAATGAAGAGAATATCTTTACTTAAAATAATGGCATTTGGGGTACTGGCACTGGTCCATACTGCATGTGAAAATGCTAAGTATGATGTTATAGATAATTTAGTCTATATAAATGAAGCGTCTACATCCAAAACTAAAGAATTGACATTGACAGAGGGTACGACGCGTACTTCGTTAACTGTACGTTTGGTGAATATTATTAATCAAACAATAAAAGCTAATTTATTTATTGACGAATCTGTATTAGATGCTTATAATAAGAAGAATGAAACTAATTATAAAATGCCTCCTAAAGAATATATATCATTTCCTGAATCAGTGACAATTGAAGCAGGTTCTGTAAGTGCAGATCCTGTGAATGTTGATATTAAAAGTTTTGAAGCTGAAGGCGGTGCTCAATATGCAATTCCCATCAGTATTAAGAATGTGGAAGGAGGTATTGAGAAGTCGGAATCCTCTTCCAGTTTTTTATTGGTTCTTGTGAAGCCTTTGAAACAAGCTGTTCCTAAATTAACATGGTATAATGGTATGCATGCAGCCCCGGAAGGAGCTTGGGGGTTAGCTTTGCCAAATTATACATTGGAATGGTGGAGTAAAGTCACCTCTAAATCAGGGAACGGTGGATATACTAAGAATAATCAGGCTATAATAAACTCAGGAGGTTCAGGGACAGAACTATATATACGGTTTGGTGACTTAATCTATTCCGAGAATGGTAGCTATAAAAATAATTTCCTACAAGTAAAAACGATGGGGTCTCAATTTGATACAGGTGATCCAACTAAGGGAAAAGGTTTAGAAGCACAAAAATGGTATCATTTTGCAGTGAGTTATGATGCAGCATCCGGTACTACTTTATTGTACCAAAATGGTACTGTAGTTGCCTCATTATCTTCTTCAATAGGACAACCGATGAATATTGATCAATTTCAGATGATTTCTTCAGGAGAAGAATATTTTCCGGATTTCTGTGAAATGTGTCAGGTTCGTTTTTGGAAAGTTACACGCACAGTTAATCAGATAAAGAAATCTATGTATACCGAAGTTGACTATACAGACAAGAATTTGTTGTTGTATCGGACAAGGAATGAAGGTGAAGGAGCTACAATACTACACGATGTAACCGGTAATGGTCATGATGTGGAAATTGGCAATTCTAACCTAGGTAACGAAAACCGTCAAAAGGTGACATGGGAAACATATTCATTTGCTCAATAATTTAAAACAGTATGATATGAAAGCATTATTTAAATATATATTATACAGTACATTTTTTGCTATGTCATTGCCATTAGTCACAGCATGTGACGATGACGAAGCAACAGATCCGTATGATATCAATTATGTCTATATTTATAAACCAAGTGAAACAAATGCTACTTTAGAGTATAAAGGAGACGGAACTTTTTTGAAAGAAATCGCCACCGAACATATTTTGTCTCCTGTCAGGTGTACTAAACCTGCACCACAAGATTTGACCATCCAATTAGCTATTGACAGGTCATTGGTAGATGCATACAACAGTGAATATGGAACGAGCTATGTAGCTTTACAAAATGCAGAACTGGAAAATGCAACTTTGTATATAAAACAAGGGGAATATATCTCTGCAGATACTTTAAAAGTGCATTATACTAATATGGAAGAATTTAAGAACGGATCGGAAAATTATATTCTCCCGATTGCTATAACTTCTATTAATGGAACAGGAGTATCAGCGAGTGAAAGTAATAGTAAGATATTCTTGACATTTGAATCGACTTACAAACCAAATCATGTCACACTGACTTCAAGTAAAGAATATCTGTTAGAGTATCAGTATAGTCAAGGATTTACAAATTTAAGCAGTGAATGGAAGCTTGACGGTATCTTAAAATCGGCATGGGCCGCAGATGGTGACACCAAAGTTACTCTTGCTATTAATCCGGCATTAGTTGGAACGTATAATGCATTGCATGGCACAGATTATTCTTTACTGACTAGTGCAAGTTTGAAGCAATCGACAATAATGATTAAACAAGGAAAAACAACTCCGGAAGAGAGTGTTGCCTTGAGTTTTTCGGATGATATGGCTTCTGTGCAGCTGGGTACTAACTATGTTATTCCAGTGACAATCACGAATGTTGATGGAGTAGGAGCAGATATAGGCGAGAATAAAGTTATATATATTGTTTATAAAACAGCACTTGTCGGATTTTTATCTTGTGTAGACAAACCGGTAGGTTCTGTAATAAATGACCATTCGGGTTGGAGTTTTACTTTGAATGGACAATCTAGCGACTTGTATGATTATGTTCCGGATGGCAGCATACTTGATATCGATTTGGGAAAACAAGAGAATATAAAAACTATTGCTTTACATTTCTATGAATGGTTTTATTCTTCGGAAAGTGCAAGTATAGCGATAAGTAATGATGGAGAGAAATATGAGGATCTTGGTGTAGCTTCAGGATTTGCAAATAAGACAAGTTACATTCTTCTTCTTGTGGCTAAACAAGCGCAATATATAAGAGTAACTTTCCATGGAGCTCTTTATTATTCTCCTTATATTAATACTGTAGGTATTTATACTGAAACTGAATAAAAAATGGCCCAAGTTTATTACTGAATGAGCTTGGGCTATTTGCTGTTTATATCATGTTGTGATCAGTTCTAAGTTTTCTTTGTTAATAAAACTTAGAACTGTTTTTTTTCTTGAGTATCTTATATTTTTGGATTGTATTATCTAAAAACTAATTAAAGGAAATGCTATGAGAATCATTCGCCGTATTATTTTTCAGCTGCTTTGTTTGTTGGGAGCATGTTGTTATATTCCTGCAACAGCACAAGTCGTTTTAGTTGATAATGGAAAAACTAAATCCAGGATTATTCTATCAGAAAATGACCAGATTAATCAAATATCAGCAAATTTATTTCAATTGTTCCTTCAGAGAATTTCAGGTTGTACATTTCCCATTGTAAAAGGGCAGAATGCAAAAAAAGGAGATATTATAATCAGTAGCAAAACCCCAGCTGGAGTGACAGAAGACGGTTTCAGCCTATCTACGAAAGATGGAATCTTACGTATTTCAGGCAGTGGGAATGGGACAGTCTACGGAGTTGTAACTTTACTCGAACAATATCTTGGAGTGGATTACTGGGGAGAAAACGAATACTCTTTTAACCCTGCGAAGACAATCGAACTGCCGCTTATCGATAAAATAGATAATCCGGCTTTCCGTTACCGCCAGACACAATGTTATGCTATTCGTACAGACTCCATATATAAATGGTGGAACAGGCTGGAAGAGCCAAACGAAGTGTTTGCTGCCGGTTATTGGGTGCATACTTTTGATAAGTTGCTTCCTGCTTCCGTATATGGAAAAGACCATCCGGAATATTATTCTTATTTTAAAGGCAAACGCCATCCCGGGAAAGCAAGCCAATGGTGTCTGAGTAACCCGGAAGTTTTTGAAATCGTGGCTCAGCGGATTGATTCTATTTTTAAGGCAAATCCGGATAAGCATATTATGTCTGTGAGTCAGAATGATGGTAATTATACCAATTGTACATGTGATGCCTGCAAAGCGATAGATGATTATGAAGGAGCACTCTCAGGAAGTATCATTACTTTTTTGAATAAGCTGGCTGCCCGTTTTCCCGATAAGGAATTTTCCACGCTTGCCTATCTGTATACGATGAATCCTCCGAAACATGTGAAGCCATTGCCGAATGTGAATATCATGCTTTGTGATATAGATTGTGACCGTGAAGTGACTTTGACGGAAAATGCCTCAGGTAAAGAGTTTGTGAAAGCAATGGAAGGCTGGGCTGCCATCACTAATAATATTTTCGTGTGGGATTATGGTATTAATTTTGATAATTATCTGGCTCCGTTCCCTAATTTTCATATCTTGCAGGATAATATTCGTCTGTTCAAAAAGAATCATGCCACTATGCATTTCTCACAGATTGCAGGAAGCAGGGGAGGAGACTTCGCTGAGTTACGTGCCTATCTGGTATCTAAGTTAATGTGGAACCCCGAAGCGAATGTTGATTCTTTGATGCAGCATTTCCTGCATGGATACTATGGAGAGGCTGCGCCATACCTTTATCAGTATATCAAGGTGATGGAGGGAGCGTTGATAGGCAGCGGACAAAGATTGTGGATTTATGATTCTCCTGTTTCCCATAAATACGGAATGCTGAAACCACAACTGATGCGACGTTATAATCAACTGTTTGATGATGCAGAGAAAGCGGTGGCTGAAGATAATAAATTCCTGAAGCGTGTGCAGCGTGCCCGCTTGCCCATTCAGTATTCGGAATTGGAAATTGCCCGTACTGAGACTGGTACGGATATGAATGAGATCAGTCCGAAATTGGCACTTTTTGAAGAACGGGTGAAAGAATTTAATGTACCGACATTGAATGAACGTTCCAATTCTCCTGTGGAATATTGCCAGTTGTATCGGGAGAGATATATGCCCCGTGCAGAAAAAAGCGTTGCGATAGGAGCGAAGGTTACTTATCTTATTCCTCCTACCGGTAAATATGCAGAAATCGGAAAAACGGCATTAGTGGACGGACTATTCGGAGGATCTACTTTCGTTGAAAGCTGGATTGGCTGGGAAGGAACAGACGGTGCTTTTGTTATAGATTTGGGTAAAGAGAAAGAAATACATAGTATAGATACGGATTTCCTGCATCAGATCGGAGCTTGGATTCTTTTCCCTCTGAAGGTGGTTTATTCCTATTCTGAAGATGGAGAGAATTATACACATTGGGGAACACATGATATGCCGGAAAACCGTTCGGGGAAAGTGGAGTTCCGCGGAGTGAAGACTGAATCGGAAATGCCAGTGCATGCCCGTTATGTGAAAGTTGAGGTCACCGGTACGAAAGAATGTCCCGAATGGCATTATGGTGTAGGGCATCCTTCGTGGTTCTTTATCGACGAAGTAACAATAAAATAAAAAAAAGTAGGGGCCTGCGCAACCTCGACCTCTACCTCGGCGTATCGGACCGCGCGCTCATGGACTTTACGGACGTCATCTCCGGCCGCACGTCGCTCGCGCAGGCCGTCGTGCGCCATCCGCTCTACCCGAATCTGTATCTGCTCACCGCGCCCGTGAGCTTCGGCACGCGTCTTCCCAGCAGGCGCGAAATGCAGCGGCTCATCGACGAGATCCGCCGCTATTTCGACTTCTGCCTCATCGACGCCGCCGCCGGCATCGGCGAAGCCTTCTCGCTTGCCACCTGCTGCGCCGACCGCGCCGTGGTCGTCACCACGAACGACCCCTCCAGCCTGCGCGACGCGCAGCGCACCGTGATGGAGCTGCACCGCTTCCCGAGCGGGCATCTGCACCTTGTCGTCAACCGCGTGCGGCGTCGGCTGCTGCAATCGCTCCACACCACCATCGACGACGCCATCGACGCGGCGGGTCTGCCACTGCTCGGTGTCATTCCCGAAGACGAGAACGTCTCAGCCGTGCTGGGCCGCGGGCTCAGCTATACGCTCAAATACCGCTCCGGCGCCATCTGCGCCTGCGAAAACATCGCCCGCCGCCTGTGCGGTGAACGCGTGCGCCTGATGCGGCTGTAGCACCGGCCCGCAAAGGCAAACACCGCTTTTCCGCAGCAAGGCCCCGCCCCAAAAGCCTGCTTGCCCTTGCCGACCGACGAGACGCCGCTGAAATAGAAAATTTCACACCAGAAAGGACTGTAACAAAATAT
>ENA-UESE01001872-UESE01001872.1-human-gut-metagenome-genome-assembly--contig:-NODE-1872-length-14203-cov-4.074685_pt1 | contig 14203 bp, 9 predicted proteins | sample MGYA00242995_ERZ507996 | MGnify/ENA primary metagenome ERZ507996 (study PRJEB26167, sample SAMN06115489) | human gut metagenome | host: Homo sapiens | place: China:Sichuan | collected 2015-04-15... | reverse complement strand
ACGAGATATTTCCGTATTAAACAGACTTGACGAGGCATCCGAGATGTTCGACCTCACGGAAGTAAATATCACGAAGCTTATCGCCGAGATACAAAAAGAATGCTCCCAAGATATGGAAGAAAAACACATCACGTCGGAAATTATCCTCCCGGGAGATCCGACCGTGTTCGGGAATAACTCCCTACTCTATTCCATATTCCGGAATCTATATGACAACGCGATCGCTTATGCGGGAGAAAACATAAGGATTACCGTCAACTGCTATAAAGAAGATCCTAAATATTATTACTTTAGCTTCTCCGATACTGGAGTGGGTATCCCGGAAGAGGAACCGGATTAGGATTATCCATCGTTAAAAACGGGGTTAATTTCCATAAAGGACAAATATCGGCGAAGAGCAGTCCGGGAAAAGGGGTTACTTTTTTCTTCACTTTGAAAAAGAAACTATAAGGCAGACCTCTAAAATTCCATAACATACGCTTGATATTTAATATTAAAATGTATTTTTGTATTGAACATCATACAATATCATGAGAAATACCTATTTAGTATTATTTATCTATTTAATGATCCCAATGTTTTCTTTAGGGGAAAACACCTATACTACCCAACAAAGGGAAGACAGCCTTTTATCCCTATTAAAGTCCTCGCCAGCCATAAATGAACAGATCGAGTTATATAAGGATTTAGCGACAATGTACAGGCAAATGCCCAAGGAGATTGTTTACCTAAACAAAATGGCAGATGTGGCAAGCTCCACTTCGAAAGGTCATGCTTCCTTATATTACGCATGGGCCAATTTATCCCGCCATTATTACAATATACAAAACAGGGATAGCCTGATTTACTGGTCGCATAAGATAGATTCATTGGCCGCGGCCAAGAATGAGGTTCCGGACGCATTATTCGATGCGCGAGGATTCATTTGCCAAATGGATCTATGGGACGGCAATTATGAGTTAGCGATGAACGGGGCAATCAGCCTATACAACTATGCCCGTGATACAAAGAGTGAATATGGATTGATTTGTTGCAATGAGAACTTAGGTTTAATCTATCAAGAAATACATCGGGATAGTGACGCGATAGTAGCTTATCGGGAAGGTCTCGATTTATTACAGAAACGAGGTGACAATCCGAAATTCGAGATGCAATACATGGGAAACCTCATCGAATCTTATCTACGAACCGACCATTTCACCGAGGCCGAGGAATTATTAACCCGTTACGATGAAATGATCCAAGATAGGGAAAGAGAGAATGAAGAACAAGGCACCGCATTCCCCGTGGATCGTTGCCGTGCGCTAATGTATGTTTTTTATGCGGATATGTATGTCCTTCAAGACAAGCCCAAGCAGGCATTGGAGACCGTGTGGAAGGCGACACCGATCGTAGAGAAAACCGGAGATGATTATACGGAATTCTGCTACAACTTCGTTTTCGCCAAGTATTACTATTTAATAGGTATGTATGAAAGGGCGCTGAATATCATAGATAAAAATAAATTAACAGAAGAAGATATACGAACATCGGAACTGAAAGTCGAGATACTCGAAGCATTGGGACGTTATAAAGAAGCGCTCGCATTTAGTAGAGAAGTTGTAGAACATACCAAGATGTTGCATGACGAGGCCTTCAACCGGCAGATCAATCAGCTCCGGACATTACATGATCTAAACAATCAAGAGATGCAGGCATACGAGCTACAGCTACGTGAACAACAACTGCATACCCAAAGGTTGTTAATGATTATTCTACTCGTAGTATCGATCGTTCTTTTAGTGATGCTATACATCGTATACAAGTCCTATCGCTCCGCACGCCGCTACCAACGAGAACTTATGAAAGACAAGGAAGCCTTAGTAGAGTCCGAGCGTCAACTTCGTACAGCCAAAGAGATAGCGGAACACGCCAACCAGATGAAAAGCACGTTTATCGCCAATATCAGCCATGAGATCCGTACGCCGCTTAAAGCGATTGTCGGCTTTTCGGAATTAATATCCGATGAATCTATTTCCGCTGGCGAAAAGAAAGAGTTTTTCTCCATTATCAACAATAACTCTTATTTATTACTTAATCTGATAAATGATATTCTTGACCTTTCTCGCCTAGAATCCGGGAATATGAAGTTCATTATAGAGAAGACAAACTTATCGGATTGTTGCCGGAACGCTTTAGCAAGTGTAGAGCACCGGGTCTTTCCGGGTGTTCAATTGACCTATACACCTTCTGAAGACCCCTTACATATTCAGACAGATTCGATACGTCTCCAACAATTATTGATAAACTTATTGACTAATGCCTGCAAATTCACGAAAGAAGGAGAGATCAACCTATCTTATCAAATAGATGAGGACAAACAGCATGTACGTATCACCGTAACCGATACCGGATGTGGAATACCGGAGGATAAGCAGAAAGTCATATTCGAGCGTTTCGAAAAGGTAGATGAATACGCGCAGGGTACAGGCTTAGGGTTATCCATCAGCCAAACGATTATCGAGCATTTAGGTGGCTCCATTCAATTAGACCCGACGTATAAGCATGGAGCCCGGTTCATCGTACTCCACCCCTATAATCCTCTTGATAATCCATCATGACGTAAACCACGTCTTGAAATCCGGCACTCTCGCCTTGCTAACCAATATACGCTCCAAGGTCGGTACGATCAAATTGACCGCAAGGCGTCCGTTAAACCAGAGATCGATATCTTGCACCGCCTTTCTGGATATCAAGTACTGACGATTGATCCGGAAGAACAAGGCAGGATCAAGGCTATCGGCGAGCTCATCCAAGGTCTGCGTGAAAAGGTATTCCTTCCCGTCCGTCATCACCGCCTTTACATTTCCGTCCGCTATATAGAAAAATAAGATCATATCCACGGAAACAGGTAGCAGCTTATCCCCTTTCACAGGGATCAAGAAATGCGTTTTATATCCTTCCACCCGCTTCAAGGCTTGCATGACAGCGGAATAATCGATCGCTTCTTTCTCCACAGCCGTCGATTGTAACCGTGACAACTTATCCAAAGCTTTCCGTATATCATCCGCGTCGATCGGTTTCAGCAGATAATCTACGCTATTCACTTTAAACGCTTTCAGCGCATATTCATCATAGGCTGTCGTGAAAATGATCGGGCAAGAGATATCTACATGACCGAAGATCTCGAAAGCCGAACCATCCGCCAAATGGATATCCAGAAAGATAAGTTCCGGCATTGGATGCGATTGAAACCATTCAACACTATCCGTAATACTATCTAGGACATCGATCACCTCGATATCCGGATCAACCTCTCCCAGCAATGCCATCAAATTACGGACAGCCGCTTTCTCGTCTTCTATTATCAAAGCTTTCATACCAAAGGGATTGTTACGCTGAATATACTAGCATCTTCTTTTATGGAAATATCTTTCTTATACAAGAGGTTATAACGTTTACTCAGGTTCACCAAGCCAATACCGGTGCCTCCGCTATGTGTCAATTTCGGTTGGATGGGATTGCTAACCGTCAAGGAATCATGGTCAGAACGAACGGAAATGGTCAATGAATGACGGTTGCTGATCTCGTTATGCTTCACGGCGTTCTCGATCAAAAGCTGCACCGACATAGGAGGCAGTTGCTTAGACTCGTGCTCCTTCCCTAAGTCTATATCGAAGACCAGATTATCCTCATAGCGCATTTTCAAAAGGAAGATATAAGCGTTCACGAAATCCATCTCCTCCCGTAAAGTAACACTACGGCACTCATTCTCTTGCAAGGTATAACGTAAGACACGGGATAACTCCTGCAAATATTCTTGTGCCTTCCCGGGAGTCTCCCGGATCAAGGAACGGAGCGTATTCAAGGAATTAAATAACATATGAGGATTAAGCTGGCTCTTCAAGGCCTCATATTGGTTCAATAGATTCTCCGCCCGCAATTGCTGGTTCTCGACCTGTACTTGCTGGCTTTGACGAATCAGGTAAATCATATAGCAACTACCCGTAACGACACACGACATGATAAAATCCCTCAACGGATGCAGATAATGATGCACCAAGGCGTCGATCGCCGGGATATCAAACTGATGGTGCAAGAACACGAAACCCTTTCCTAATAAATTATTCACGCACCAAGTCATCACGAACGAGAGCAGGACCTTCCGCCAAGAGATATGCGCTTTCTGCCGATTGAAACCAAAGACATACGTGTTCATCGCAAATAACAGTAAGAGGGACACGAAGGTGAAAAAGACCTCATTCGCTACATCCAATACCGACATATCCGGGAAAAGAGCGTTCTGCCCGGTAACGTCAAACAACGACACCAATTCCGGGAAATGGATCAAGAAGGCCACCATGATCGATATGATGACCAACGAGAACACATATTTATTCTTTATATTCATTTTCTTCATGAAGACAAAGATAGTCATTTCTTCTCTACCCGTGCGGAAACATACATACCGGGACGAAAACGGGGATTCGTCTCTTTCACCCGAGCGTACATTTCCAAGGAACGGCTCGTCTCGTCCACCTCCTGTCCGATCGAGACCAAGACCGCATGGAAGGTCTCCTTCCCCATTCCATTCACCCGGAACTGCACTTGGTTCCCAATGGATAAGTCCGCTAAATCCTTCTCATAAGCGGTCAGGCAAAGAAGAGTCTCGCCTTTATCGATCACATCACAGATCGGTTCGCCCGCGTTCACGTATTTACCGAGATTAATGGACAGCCCGGCGACATAACCGCTTAATGGCGCTTTTACCTCCAAATAAGGTTGGATACCGTCTTCCAGAAGATCGCCGGCGGAGACACCTAGGATAGCGAGTTGCGCGGCGGCGGCATCTTGACGGCTCTTCATGGAAAGATAATCCGCCTTGCTTTGCTGGAAACGTTTTTGCGAGGCCGCTTCTTGCTCGCTCAAACGCTGTTGCCTTTTATACTCAGCCTCTAAGTATTCCGTTTGGGCATGGGCATCCAAATAGGTCTGTTGCAACGTGATAAAATCCGGATTCTCCAAGCTGACGACCACGGAGCCCTTCTTCACATAATCGCCCGGAAGCAGCGTAGTAGCATGAACCGTGCCTCCCATCGTCAATGTAACCGTAGCCTGCCGCTGCGGGGGAACTACCATGATCCCGTTGAAAGAGGAGTGATTCGGAAGGGCCGTAGCCGAGGAAATCCCATCCACCTCTACGCTATCCACGGATGGTTCGGACGGTATGTTTTCTGCTACTTGAGTAATAGCGGGCCGGGCAGTTATGTCTTGCGAATCGCCCTGTCCTTTCTCCGCGTTGTTTGTCATACTGCATGCGGCCAATGCCATAAGAGCCGCAGGAATCCATATCTTTTTCATCTTATACGATTTTTCTGGTTATCTACTATACAACTCCAACTCAAGCGCCGATATATTATAGGCATATACGGCCTCGATATATCCCCGCCGGATCTCCCGGGCGGCGTTCAGGCTTTGAACAAACTGCGTGATATCTGTCTCGCTCTCTTTGAACTGTACCGTCGCGCTCTTCAACAAAGCCTCCGCTTCCGGTAAAGCGCCGGTCGTATAATAGCGGATATGCTCTCCTTCCTTACGAAGCGCGACGCTCAACTCCTCCACCTTATTGTTCAATTGACGGATGTTACTCTCCGCTTCCGTACGGGCGATATAGGAATCGATCTTCGCTTGCCTTACCCGGCTATGCTGCGGGAAGAACAATACCGGGAACGAGATCCCGACCATCCAAGAGTCCAGACCGCTCAACGGGGCTATTTTCTGACGCACATATCCTACCGATAGTTCCGGGAAGAAACGGCTTCGTTCGATACGAAGCATGGCTTTCTTCTCATCGGCCACGCTCCGGAAATAATTCAGATGGATATCGGACGGAGCGATCTCGGCTACGCGAGCGGGGAATAAAACCAATGTCGTATCCATAGGCAGTAATGGGGAATCCGAATAACAAGTCCAAGAGAAACGACGGGTAGCCAATTGCAACTCCTCTTCCGCCTGCGACAAACGGGTCTGTAGATCGGCGACCAAGGTAGATGACATATTCCGCTCCAATAGCGTGATATCCCCTTGCTCATAACGCAACTGACTTGCCTTTCGCAAACGTCCGGCCCACTCGATCTGCTCTTTATACAAGGCACATAGATGAAAGGCATATTGATAATAAGCCCATGCCCGTTTTACCTCGGCCGTAATCTCCTTCTTCACCAAGTCCCGGTAATATTCTCCCGTGGCGACTTGACGGTTCACCAAGGCGTTCTTATAAAATGGGGTCAATAGAGAGCCCAAGGATTGCGTGATCTCCATTTGATTGTCGTTTCGTGTCTCACCGTTGATCTGTCCCCATGAATAATTAAAGGTGGTCGGTGACACCTCCCAGCTCTCTCCCCGTGAAGCACGACTACGTTCAATGGATGCCGTGGCAGTCTTCAGGCGAGGATGATTCTCCAAGGCGATCGTCACGGCTTCTTCCAACGACACCGTCTGTTGGGCATGCGTGGGGAATAAGATACCTAAAAAAAGAAGAAACGGCAATAGGCGCTTCAACCAGCGTTGGCGCTTCCAAGCGGCCGAGCTATTTACCAACCGATAAAATACCGGGATAATAATCAACGTCAAGATCGTGGAGACAATCAAGCCTCCGATCACGACCGTCGCTAACGGACGTTGCACCTCCGCGCCCGCGGACTTCGCTATCGCCATCGGCACGAATCCTAGAGAAGCTACCAAGCCGGTCAAGAATACGGGGCGAAGTAGATGCGGACATCCTTTCGCGAGGATACGATTCGTTGTCATTTGATATTTAGTTTGTTTTCGTAAGTTATTAAAATGATTAATCATTAATATACCATTCAAAACCGCTACGCCAAACAAGGCGATAAAGCCGACCCCCGCCGATATACTGAAAGGCAACCCTCGTAACCAAAGGGCCAGAATACCCCCGATCAAGGATAACGGGACGGTAGAAAATACCACCAGCGAGTAGGTAACACTCTTAAAGGCAAAGAACAATAGCAATAAGATCAATGACAAGGCGACCGGTATCACGATCGTAAGCGTATCGATCGCATTCTGCAAGTTCTCGAACTGGCCGCCATACTCAAAGTAGTATCCCGGTTCCAGCTTGATATGCTTGTCAAGGGTTTCTTGGATAGTACGCACGACTTTCTGGATATCAGCGTCACGGACATTCACCCCGATCACGATACGGCGTTTCGTGGCATCCCGGTTAATCTGTAGAGGCCCGTTGACCAGCTCGATCGTAGCGACCTCGCTAACCGGGATCTGGATTCCCTCGGCAGTCCGTACAAAGAGCTTATCCAAATTCAGATCCGCCACTTTATCGTTATCCAGACGAAGCACCAAGTCGAAACGTCGCTCATTCTCGAAAACGACACCCGCCGCCTCTCCCGCATAAGCCGTACGGATGATCGTGTTCAACTCCTCTATATTCATCCCGTAACGGGCGATCTTGGCACGATCGTAGTGTACGACCAATTGCGGTAGCCCCATCGCCTGCTCCACGATCACATCGGCGGCTCCCGGTACTTGCTCCACGAAAAGAGAGGCTTCCTTCGCCTTCTTATAAAGCTCCGCCATATCCTCTCCATATAGCTTGATCGCGATATCCGCCTTGGCTCCCGTCATCAATTCATTGAAGCGAAGCTGGATCGGCTGGCTGAAATTAAACTCCGCCCCCGTAATCGGTTCCAAGGAAGCCTTCATCTTCTCCACCATCTCCGCACGGCTGGAGGCCGAGGTCCATTCCTTGAAAGGTTTCATCACGATCATGATATCCGCGTCTTCCACCGCCATCGGGTCGGTCGGAACCTCGGCCGTTCCGATCTTGGCTACCACATGCTTGATCTCCGGGAAATTCTTCATCAAGGTCTCTTCCGCTTGCTTCGATAGCTCGATACTATGCGTCAGGGAACTACCGGCGGGAAGCGTCATCTGCATGGCGAAATCCCCCTCATCCAGCGTAGGGATAAACTCCGCCCCTAACCTCGTGAATAAGAAAAGGGACACAGCCAGAGCCGCGAAAGAACAAGCGATCGTTCCCCAGATATGACGCAGACAGAAATGAAGCGTACGCCTGTAAACCCCGTTTAATTTCCCGAAGAAACGATCGGCGAATGTAGGCTTCGAAGAGATCGTACGCTTTAGGAACAGGGAGGCCATCATCGGCACGTAGGTGAGCGAAAGGATCAAAGCTCCGATAATACAAAATACCAAGGTCTTCGCCATGGGGGTAAAATACTTGCCCTCTATCCCGGTCAGCGTAAGTAGCGGGAAGAAGACGATCAAAATGATCAATACGGCAAAGGTAGCGCTCCGGGCGACATGACCGGCTCCGGCCTCGACCTCCCGGTCCATCTCCTCGGCAGAGAGCGTACGCCCCATCAACCGCCTCGAATAGATATGCGCCAATATCCCCTCCAATATAACGATCGATCCATCGACCACGATACCGAAATCGATGGCCCCCAAACTCATCAGGTTGGCGGAGACCCCGAAAACACGCATCAAGATAAAAGCGAAAAGCATCGCCAACGGGATCACGGAAGCCACGATCAAACCGGCCCGCACATTCCCCAAGAAGATGATCAATACGATAAAGACGATCAACGCTCCCTCTATCAAGTTACGGATCACGGTGGATATATTTCGGTCTACCAATTCGGAACGATTCAAATAAGGTTCTACACGAACACCTTCCGGCAACATTTTCTGTACCCTTTCGACCCGTGCCTCCAGTTCCTTGGTCACGACATTGGCGTTCGCACCCTTCAACATCATGGCGATACCGCCCACGCACTCTCCCTCGCCATCCTTTGTCATGGCTCCAAAACGCTTGGCGGAACCAAAGCGAACCGAGCCGACATCGCTTATATGAATCGGTATCCCTCCACGGTTCGTGATCACAATGCGCTCGATGTCCTTTATCTTGCCGATCATTCCCTCGCTACGGATGTAGTAAGCCTTATTGATTTTCTCGATATAACTGCCGCCTGTATTCTGGTTATTCCGGTTGAGCGCCTCGAACACCTCTCCGATCGTAATATTCAAGGAATAAAGGGCATCCGGATCTACCGCCACCTCATACTGTTTCAGATAGCCGCCAAAGCTATTGATCTCCACGATACCCGGTATACCGCTCAGTTGCCGTTTCACGATCCAGTCCTGAATGGTACGGAGTTCCATGGCGTCGTATTTCTCCTCATAACCGGGCTCCACGCTCAATACATATTGATAAATCTCGCCCAAGCCGGTCGTGATAGGCATCAGCTCCGGCGTACCCAGTTCCGTGGGGATTTCTCCCGCCACGGTTTGTATCTGCTCGTTTATAAGTTGGCGGGCATCTAAGGTAGGCACGCTTTCCTTAAATACGACCGTTACCAATGACAGGCCAAAGCGGGAAACGGAGCGGATCTCTTCCACGTTCATGATATTACTCATCGCTATCTCGATAGGCATGGTGATCAATTGCTCTACCTCTTGCGGGGCCAAGGTTGGCGATACCGTCACGATTTGCACTTGATTGTTCGTTATATCCGGTACGGCATCTATCGGTAAAGTCATCATGGCATAGATTCCTCCCAGAAGCAGAAACAAGGTTGTCAACCCAACGAATAGTTTCTTCTGAATAGAAAAATGGACAATCGCTTTAAACATCACTTCATTTATTTAATATAATGGTTACAAAAATAAAAGGTAAGCGTTTGCCTGCCCGACATAAAATAATGAAGTGACCGAAATCAAGGTTGAAGTATCGGTATGAGGAGTTGGAGCATATCTATAGAAAAAGGCTTCACATGCCCTCTATGACACATGAAGCCCCTTTTGTTATCCTATATAAATAATAAGAATCGTTGCCGTTAAAAGCGGATCAGCACTTAATGCTCAACTGTCGCAACACCTCACGGATCTTCTCATACGTGACGATACGTGTAGGAACCAAAGGCAAACGAAGCTTATTCTCGATAAAGCCCATCATATTTAACATACTCTTCGCTCCGGCAGGATTTCCATCCACGAACAACAGGCTGAACAGCTCCGTGAAGCTGTGATGGATCGTACGTGCGCTATCATAATCACCCGCCAAGGCCAGACGTACCATACGGCTAAACTCACGAGGGAAGGCGTTACCGATCACGGAGATCACTCCCACCGCACCTAATGTCATTAAAGGGAAAGTAATACCATCGTCACCGGAGATCACGTTGAAACGGGCCGGCTTGTTCTTGATGATATCATCCATCTGGGTGATATTGCCGGAAGCCTCTTTCACGGCGATCACGTTATCGAACTCACGGGCGATACGAAGCGTAGTCTCGGCCGTCATGTTCACACCCGTACGCCCCGGTACGTTATAGAGTACGATCGGTAAATGAGTAGCGTTGGCGATCGCCTTGTAATGCTGGTAAATCCCTTCTTGGGAAGGCTTATTATAATAAGGTACGACCGAGAGGATAGCGTCGATACCCTCGAAATTATCTGTCTTCAATTTCTCGACAACCGACCGTGTACAATTACCTCCCACGCCTAATACGATAGGGATACGGCCCCGTACACGAGTCACTACCAAGTTTATAATGTTTTTCTTTTCTTCTTCCGTAAGTGTAGGGGTTTCCGCTGTAGTTCCCAGCACTACCAAATAATCCGTACCGTTCTGCACCTGATAATCCACCAGCTTGCCTAACGCCTCGTAGTCTACACTCTCATCTTCCTTGAATGGCGTGATCAACGCCACACCCATTCCTTTTAAATTTATGTCTGCCATGGGGAAAATATTCCTTTTTGTTATTTAGCACTGCAAAAATAAGGAAATTATATCATTTAGCACGGATGGAACGCAAATAAAATAATATCTGTCCGAATAAATACTGAATATCGTCCTTATCTGTTACAGTCAAGCCTAAGTCGTACCATTCTTGGCCCGGATACTTAATCCCGACCTTGAAGGCGGATGGATGCCGGAGAGCGATGTATTGCAAGGCATAACAACCTGGCCGGGTGATATCGATCAGGATATCCGCCTTGAGAGCGCCCACCTTTTCCAAGACACTATCGGAAGGGAATCCCCACGCGTTGAGATCGTTCTTTATATGTACAGGAATATTGGAATCGTCGAAAGGAATATCCGCTCCTTCGGACGGCACATACACACACGTCTTGATGTCCTTCTTCGCCTTGCGCAAAGGCTCCAAGGCCCTCATGACGTCCTCGTGATCCTCTATATTATACAAGACCAAAAGCGAACGTGCCTCATCCAAGGAAAGGGAACGATGCGGACGCCCCCCGGCATCCGACACTAAAGCCTGTATCTTCTTCTTGATAAAATAATTGGTGAACATTTATTCCAGCATATTTAAGAACGCATCCTCGTTGATAATCTTCACACCCAGCTTCGCCGCTTTCTCCAGCTTGGCCGGTCCCATATTCTCGCCGGCAAGGATATAATCGGTCTTCCCTGAGACGGAGCCGCTATTCTTGCCGCCATGTTGCTCAATCATCGCCTTATACTCGTCACGTGAATGCTTGGAAAATGTCCCGCTGATCACGATCGTCAATCCTTTCAACTTCTCGGAACGGTTCGCCAATTGCTCCTCGGAAACCGCCATCCGCAAGCCCTGTTCCTTTAATCGGTTCACCAACGTACGGTTCTTCTCGTCCGAGAAATAACTCAATACACTCTGGGCGATCCGCTCGCCGATCTCGTCCACGGCTACCAAATCCTCTAAGGACGCCTGCTCCAATGCCTCGATCGAATGGAAAGCCGAGACCAAGCGTTTAGCGACCGTCTCTCCCACGAAACGAATCCCCAGACCGAACAAGACCCTCTCAAAAGGAACTTGCTTGGATTCCTCCAGACTCGACATCAGATTCTGGGCGCTCTTCTCCGCCCACCGTTCCAGACGCAATAAATCGGCAACCGTCAACGTATATAAGTCCGCCGAGTCTTTGACATAACCGGCGTTGTACAAATCCTCCACCGTTTCCGGGCCTATATTGATATTCATCGCCTTCCGGGTCACGAAATGCTCTATACGCCCCTTGATCTGAGGAGGACAGTCCGACTCGTTCGGACAGTAATGCGCCGCCTCTCCCTCCGGACGCACCAAAGGAGTCCCGCACTCCGGACACACACGGATAAAGCGGACCTTATCCCCCATCAGCATCGAACGAGCCTCCACGTTCACTCCCACGATCTTCGGGATGATCTCCCCGCCTTTCTCCACATACACTTGGTCGCCGATATGCAAGTCAAGCCCCTCGATAATATCGGCGTTATGCAAGGAAGCCCGCTTCACCACCGTCCCCGCCAACAATACGGGCTCGAGGTTCGCCACCGGAGTGACCGTCCCCGTCCGTCCCACTTGGAAAGAGACCGAGTTCAAGCGAGTCTCGGCACGCTCTGCCTGAAACTTATAAGCGATCGCCCAGCGAGGGCTTTTCGACGTAAAACCTAAGTTCCTCTGCTGACGAAGCGAGTTTACCTTCAACACGATTCCATCCGTCGCCACGGGCAGGTTCTTACGTTCCACATCCCAATAAGCGATATAATCGAATATATCCTGTAGGCTCTGGCATTTACGGATCACGTCCGGAATCTTAAAACCCCATGCGCGAGCCGCCTGCAAATTCTCATAATGCCCTTCGGCCGGCAGGTTCTCACCCAATAAATAATAGAAATAAGCATCCAGCTTACGGGAGGCCACGATAGCCGGATTCTGCTGTTTCAACGTACCGGAAGCGGCATTGCGAGGATTGGCGAACAAGGGTTCCTCCTGCTCCTCCCGTTCCTTATTCAAGCGATCAAACTCCGCCCAAGGCAGCAATACCTCGCCACGGATCTCGAACTCCTCCGGAAAATCAGAACCCCGGAGTCTTAATGGAACCGAACGGATGGTCTTGATATTCGCCGTCACGTCATCACCACGAGTACCGTCGCCACGGGTCACGGCACGCGTCAAGCGTCCTTTCTCATAGGTCAAAGAGATAGAAGTGCCATCATATTTAAGCTCCGCCACAATCTCGAAAGGCTCATTCAAGGAGCGGACCGTACGATCATAAAAATCTCGGATCTCATCCTCGGAGTACGTATTACCCAACGAAAGCATCGGATATTTATGTACCACTTGCTCAAACTCTTTCGAGAGGTCGCTCCCCACCCTCCGGGTCGGGGAATCCGGATCGGCGAACTCGGGATGCGCCGCCTCCAGTTCCTGCAACTCTTTCATCATCTTATCAAACTCAAAGTCTGATATTGTCGGTGCCGAAAGCACATAATAATTATAATTATGCCGCTCCAGCTCATCACGCAGGGCTTTTATCTTTGCTTCGACCATATTAGTATATTAATTCTACGTTGTCTATCCAAAACGTATTTCCCGGAGAGCCGATATAGGCCCCTCCGTGGCTGGAGGTGAACTGCAACACCATATGCGTAGGTGCCTCGCCCGGCTCCGCCCAGCCTACCTCTTGGATAGGAACGCTTTTTCCTTTACTATTTAACGTATAACGTTCCTCTACTTGTATACGCATATACGGTTTATATTCGGGCTTGGATGTTATATTTCCATAAAGGATCGGGTAAGTAGCGTCATTTACCCAATCAGGGGTAGATTCCGTATAGCGTTGCACCATCGTACCGACCCGCTTGGAATAAACATTCCCTTCCGCGTCTTCCCATCGTTTCTGCAACAACAAGATCACCGCCAAGGAATCCTGCCCGGCCACCGTACTCTTACGGCTGAACCCCGTACTACGTACCCGATTCTTCTCGGGAGCGGCTTTCACCTTATAATCAAACCGCAACGCTTTCGGCTTCTTGGAGAAAGGCACTCCTGATTGTAACATCGCTTGGGGGTTTTTTGTTCCCTTGATCGGCTCATGCACCGTACCCAAGAAAACGGAGCCGGCGGCGATCACCTCGATATCCACCAAACCGAAAACCTTCACGCTCTCATAACGGGTCTCCATGCGGGCGCACATCCCATCCCCCCGTTTCTCCGGGAAAACAGACGTATTGGTTTTCACCACTCCCGCCACTTTCGCCATCACGTTGGAAGTAGCCCACGGAGAACCGCCCATATTACGAAACGCCGTATTACCGACAATCGTATCCGAGGGCCCCAGCTCATAAAGCCATTTCGTATTTCCCCCGATAATGCCAGACTCATGAATCTCACGGACAATCCAATTA
>ENA-UESE01001856-UESE01001856.1-human-gut-metagenome-genome-assembly--contig:-NODE-1856-length-14292-cov-126.144144_pt1 | contig 14292 bp, 11 predicted proteins | sample MGYA00242995_ERZ507996 | MGnify/ENA primary metagenome ERZ507996 (study PRJEB26167, sample SAMN06115489) | human gut metagenome | host: Homo sapiens | place: China:Sichuan | collected 2015-04-15... | reverse complement strand
AAAGCGACCTTTCTCAAATCAAAAATAATCAACGGCCCGTGATACTGAGCTTTGCTAATTATCTTAAAAGCTGCATCTCCCGGTGACATGTTACTGTACTTCGCATTATCACCCTTTTTTGCTGTATCCATAATATCATTAATAATAAAGTTATGCCCGTACATTACACCTGATTTTCGAAAAAAGCAAGAAGTTTGTACAAAAATAAAAAAAAGACCCAGAATATCCTGAGTCTTAAAAAAATATCATTTATCTATCCGCCACATTAACCTCAGTTTGTCCAAAAGCTCAGAATAAAAAGCAACCGAAGCAGCCGCATCTTCATCTTCTTTGTCTTTAACACAGGCATCCTTGGCTGATTGCAGGCATTTTTCCAGTCGTTCTTTATAAATTTCCTGCTCCTCTGAAGAAATCTTTCTGAAAAACACCAAATCGCCAAATTCTTCATAAGCCTGCTTCAGTTTTAACCGCTCTCGGGTAAGCTGCGTCATCAGCATATAATTCTGCTCAGGAAGTTTCAAATCTTCCATAATCCGTTTCAACTCTTCCCGCGCAATAAATTGTACCTCTGTCGCCGGCTTTTCGCTTATATACTTCAAACGCATAGACTGCCAAAGAATAACGACAATCAAAACAACGATAATCGATAAATAAATAACATGTGCATGTACTAACATAATAAATAAATTTAAAATTAATAATATAAAAATTATCACAATTTTACCCCATTATTGACAAAAGTCAACAAAAAAAGAGGATGCAAAAAACACCCTCTTTTTTGTAAGACCTTATCCGGGATAACGCGGTCAAACCGCTCCGGATAAAATCGGATTACTCGGCAGGAGCTTCCAAAGCCGCATTGGCAGCATTAGCCTCTTCCTCTTTCAGAGATTGAATCTCCTTGTCATTCTGAGCGGCCACCTTGCGCAAAGCTCTGAGAACAGTACCGGTACCGGCCGGAATCAAACGTCCGACGATAACATTTTCTTTGAGCCCTTGCAACGTGTCAACCTTGCCCTCAACAGCAGCTTCAGTCAAGACACGGGTTGTCTCCTGGAAGGATGCGGCTGAAATAAATGACTTGGTTTGCAGAGAAGCTTTGGTAATACCAAGCAAAATCGGGTCGGCAACTGCCGGCGTACCGTTTTCTTCTATAATCTTGGCATTAACACTTTCAAAGACATCTCTGTCAACTTGTTCGCCAACCAGGAATGTCGTATCGCCCGGATTGGTAATTTCAACCTTTCTCAGCATCTGAGAAACGATAACTTCAATATGCTTATCGTTAATCTTAACGCCTTGCAGACGGTAAACATCCTGAACTTCCTTAACCAGATATTCAGCCAGTTTCTCAACACCGAGAACACGCAGAATATCATGAGGAGCCGGCGTACCTTCAACCAGCATATCGCCCTTCTTGACAACATCGCCTTCCTGAACAACCAGATGACGTCCTTTCGGAATAAGGTATTCCAAAGCTTCGCCTTTGGCCGGTACAACCGTGATACGCTGTTTGGCTTTATAGTCTTTGCCAAACTCAACAACACCGTCAATATCGGAAATAATGGCCTGATCTTTCGGACGACGGGCTTCAAACAGCTCGGCAACACGCGGCAGACCACCGGTAATATCTTTTGTCTTGGAGCTTTCTCTCGGAATTCTCGCAATAACATCACCGACCTGAACTTCTGCACCGTTGTCAACGGTCAAAATCGCGTCAACCGACAGATAATAGCGGACTTCCTTACCGTTGTCGTAGGTAACCAGATTGCCCTTGTTGTCCTTCAGCATAATGCTCGGTTTCAGGTTAGAGCTTGCTGAATTTGAACGCCAGTCAATAACAACCTTGGAAACAATACCGGTTGTTTCATCAATGCTTTCCTTAATGGAGAGATTATTAATCAAGTCAACCAGTTCGACCTTACCGGCTTTTTCCGTAATAACCGGAACTGTAAACGGATCCCACTCGGCAACTTTCTGCCCCTTCTTCACCTTAGCGCCTTCGGCAACCAAAATCTTAGCGCCGTAAGGAACATGGTGACGGGACTTTTCACGGCCGTTAGCATCCGCAATAACGATTTCGCAGTTACGGGACAGAATAATGCCATGACCTTCGGAATTCGTAACCATATGGGCATTTTCCAGTTTCAGAACGCCGGCAAACGGAACTTCGACAGAAGCCTGTTCGGCAGATTTAGAAGCCGCACCACCAATGTGGAAGGTTCTCATCGTCAGCTGTGTACCCGGTTCACCGATTGACTGAGCTGCAATAACACCGACAGCTTCACCGATATTAACCGGCGTACCGCGAGCCAAATCGCGACCGTAACAAGCAGCGCAAACGCCATGCTCAGATTCGCACGTCAGAACAGAACGGATTTTAACCTGTTCAACACCGGCAGCTTCAACAACCTCAACATCATTCTCATCAATCAGCTTGCCCTTCTTAATCAGAACTTCGCCTGTTTCAGGATGAATAATATCTTCCTGAATAGTACGGCCGAGAATTCTCTCACCGATGGAAACGATAACATTACCGCCGTCAACAACCGGGCGGACAATAATACCTCTTTCCGTACCGCAGTTGCTTTCCGTAATGACAACATCCTGCGCAACATCAACCAGACGACGGGTCAGATAACCGGAGTTAGCTGTCTTCAAAGCCGTATCCGCCAAACCTTTACGGGCACCGTGGGTAGAGTTAAAGTACTCTAACACCGTCAGACCTTCTTTAAAGTTGGAGATAATCGGTTGTTCGATAATTTCGCCATTCGGCTTGGCCATCAAACCGCGCATACCGGCAACCTGACGCATTTGTGCGGCGGAACCGCGGGCGCCGGAGTGAGCCATCATGTATACGGAGTTAATGTAACCATGATCGATTTTAGAAATATTCTTCATCATCTCATCGGCAACCTTATCCGTACAGGAAGCCCAGATATCGACGACTTTGTTATATTTCTCGCCCTTGGTAATCAAACCGTTCTGATACTGCTGTTCAAATTCCTTAACCTGAGCTTCGGTTTCGGCAACCAAAGCGGCTTTGGCTTCAGGAACGACCAAATCGTCTTTACCGAAAGAAATACCAGCCTTGCACGCATTCGTAAACCCAAGGGTCATAATCTTGTCGACAAACAGAACCGTTTCTTTCTGGCCGCAGTGACGATAAACAATATCAATAATCTCACCGATTTCTTTCTTTTTAACCAAACGGTTAACCAGAGAGAACGGAACATTCTTATGCTTCGGCAAAATCTGAGAAACGATAATGCGTCCCGGCGTTGTGTCAACAATGCCGTATTTGATTTCGCCGTCATCGGTAACATATTCCATTCTGCATTTGACTTTTGCGTGCAAATCAACCGTCTTGGCATCCAAAGCCAGCTGAACTTCGTTAAAGTCTGCAAAAATTGAACCTTCACCGGTCAAACCGTCAGCTTCATAAGTCAGGTAATAAATACCTAAAACCATGTCTTGCGACGGAACGATAATCGGCTTACCGGATGCCGGCGACAAGATATTGTTCGTAGACATCATCAAAACACGGGCTTCCAGCTGAGCTTCAACAGACAACGGAACGTGAACGGCCATTTGGTCACCGTCGAAGTCAGCGTTAAATGCCGTACAAACCAACGGGTGCAGGTGAATAGCCTTACCTTCGACCAATACCGGCTCAAACGCCTGAATACCCAAACGGTGCAATGTCGGCGCACGGTTAAGCATAACCGGGTGCTCGCGGATAACTTCTTCCAGAATATCCCATACTTCCGGACGTTCTTTTTCAACCATGCGTTTTGCCGCTTTAATGGTAGTGGCGTGTCCGTACAGTTCCAGCTTGGCGTAAACAAAGGGCTTAAACAATTCCAAAGCCATCTTCTTCGGCAAACCGCACTGCTGCAATTTCAGTTCCGGACCAACGGTAATTACCGAACGGCCGGAATAGTCAACGCGTTTACCAAGCAGGTTCTGACGGAAGCGTCCCTGCTTACCTTTCAACATATCTGACAAAGATTTCAGCGGACGCTTGTTGGTGCCGGTAATGGCGCGGGCACGACGGCCGTTGTCAAACAGGGCGTCAACAGCTTCCTGCAGCATTCTCTTTTCGTTGCGGATGATAATATCCGGCGCATGCAGTTCCATCAATCTTTTCAGACGGTTGTTACGGTTGATAACGCGGCGATACAAATCGTTCAGATCAGAAGTCGCAAAACGACCGCCATCCAGCGGAACCAACGGACGCAGTTCAGGCGGAATAACCGGCAGAACCGTCAAAATCATCCATTCCGGCTTGGTGTTTGAATTGATAAAGTCTTCAATCAGCTTCAAACGTTTAACCAGCTTTTTGCGCTTGGCTTCGGAAGCGTTGTCCTTCAACTCTTCGCGAATAGCCGAACGTTCGGCTTCCAAATCGATTGCCGACAAAATTTCTTTGATAGCTTCGGCACCGATACCGGCACGGAAAGCATCTTCACCGTATTCGTCAATCGCTTCCTGATACTGTTCTTCGGTCAAAAGTTCATTGACGGCCAAAGGCGTCAGCCCCGGCTCAATAACAATGTAACTTTCAAAATAAAGAACGCGTTCCAAAGCCTTCATCGGAATATCGGTCAAAGTGGCAATACGAGATGGCAGGGATTTCAGGAACCAGATATGCGCAACCGGCGCAGCCAGTTCAATATGTCCCATTCTCTCGCGGCGAACTTTGGAAAGCGTAACTTCCACGCCGCACTTCTCGCAGACGATACCGCGGAACTTCATACGTTTGTACTTACCGCACAAACATTCGTAGTCTTTAACCGGACCGAAAATACGGGCGCAGAACAAACCGTCCCTTTCCGGCTTAAACGTACGATAGTTAATCGTTTCCGGTTTCTTTACTTCACCGTAAGACCATGAACGAATTTGTTCCGGCGAAGCGATAGAGATTCTGATTTGGTCAAAAGAATCACCAGAAGTTACCTGTTGACCAAAATACTTCATAACATCATTCATATTAACAAGACTCCTTTGCCTTAAACTTCTTCGTTCAACATTTCAACATTCAGGCACAAAGACTTAATTTCTTTGACCAAAACGTTAAAGGATTCGGGAACGCCGGCTTCAAAGCTGTCCTCACCGCGGACAATGGCTTCATAAACCTTGGTACGGCCGCTGACATCATCGGATTTAACCGTAAGCATTTCCTGCAACGTATAAGCTGCGCCGTAAGCCTGCAAAGCCCAAACTTCCATTTCACCGAAGCGTTGTCCGCCGAACTGAGCTTTACCGCCCAAAGGCTGCTGTGTAACCAGAGAATACGGACCGACGGAACGGGCGTGCATTTTCTCATCAACGATGTGGTGCAGTTTAATCATATAAATGATACCAACGGTAACCTTACGGTCAAACTTCTCACCGGTACGTCCGTCATACAGGTCAATCTGACCGGAAGTCGGAAGCCCCGCCATAGACAGCATATTGTTGATGTCTTCGCCGGAAGCACCGTCAAATACAGGTGTCGCCATCGGCACACCATTCTTCAGGTGAGAAATCATCTCGACTTTCTCGTCCTGAGTCAGGTTTTCGATTTCGCGCTTATACTGCTTTTCACCGTAAATTTCACGAAGCTTGGCATTCAGTTCTTCTGCCGTTTTTTCACCGCGCTTAAACTGTTCGCACATCTCGTTCAGCTGTTTGCCGAGTTCCTTGGCCGCCCAGCCTAAGTGGGTTTCAAGGATTTGCCCGACGTTCATACGGGACGGCACGCCAAGCGGGTTCAAAACGATGTCAACCGGAGTTCCGTCTTCGGTATAAGGCATATCCTGCAACGGGAACACGCGGGAAATCGTACCTTTGTTACCGTGACGTCCGGCAATTTTATCACCTGATTGAATTTTACGCTTGGTCGCAATGAAGACCTTAACCATCTTCAAAACGCCCGGCAGCAAATCGTCGCCGCGCTGAACTTTTTCCACCTTGTCTTCAAAGTGTTTCTGAACTTTTTCCAGACGGGAGTCAAAAGCATTCAGGAATTCTTCAACCTTGGCCATAACATCTTCGTCTTTGACGATAATCTTACGCCACTGGGAAGAAGGAATGGCGGCCAGAACATCTTCGGTAATCGTCACATTCTTGGCAATGCCTTTCGGCGCGTCAACCACAACCTGACCAACCAACATAGATTTCAGGCGGGCTTCGCAGCTGCGGCGGATAATAGCGATTTCATCATCGCGGTCTTTCGCCAGCTGGGAAATTTCTTCCTGCTCAATAGACAGGGCGCGCTCATCTTTCTCAACGCCGCGGCGGGAGAAGACATGAACATCAACAACAATACCTTCAATACCTGGCTGAACGCGTAAAGACGTATCACGGACATCGGAAGCCTTCTCGCCAAAGATAGCGCGAAGCAGTTTTTCTTCCGGTGTAACCGGCGATTCGCCCTTCGGCGTAACCTTACCGACCAAGATATCTCCGGCCTTAACTTCAGCGCCGATATAAACGATACCGGCTTCGTCAAGATTGCGCAGAGCTTCTTCACCCACATTCGGAATATCGCGGGTAATTTCTTCCTGACCAAGCTTGGTGTCGCGCGCCATGACTTCAAATTCTTCAATATGCAGAGAAGTCAGGACATCATCGCGGGAAATACGTTCAGACAACAAAATTGCGTCTTCGTAGTTCAAACCGTTCCACGGCATAAAGGCAACCAGCAGATTGCGACCGAGAGCCAACTCGCCCAAATCGGTACACGGACCGTCGGCGATAATGTCACCGGCATGAATTTCATCACCGACTTTAACCAGCGGAACCTGATTGATACAGGTGTTCTGGTTTGAACGGCGGAACTTCTGCAGTTTGTAAATTTCGACACCAGCACCGGCAACGTCACCGCTCTTAGAACGAATAACGATTCGGTTGGCATCAACTGCGTCAACGATACCGTCATATTTGGCAACCAAAGTAGCCCCGGAATCTTTCGCAACTGTAGCTTCCATACCGGTACCGACCAGAGGAGCCTCAGAACGCAGCAAAGGCACGCCTTGGCGCTGCATGTTCGCGCCCATCAACGCGCGGTTCGCGTCATCGTTTTCCAGGAACGGAATCAAAGCCGTCGCCACAGAAACCAACTGTTTCGGCGAAACGTCAATAAAGTTGATTTCTTCCGGATGTGCAAACTCAAACTCACCGGCTTTACGGCAGGCGACCAAGTCATTTTCAAAATGACCGTCTTCCTTAACCTTGGCGTTTGCTTCGGCAATTTTGAACTTGCCTTCTTCATCGGCTGACAAATAAACGACTTCGTCGGTAACAACACCGTCAACAACCTTGCGGTACGGACATTCAATAAAGCCGTATTTGTTGATGCGGGCATAAGTCGACAAAGAGTTAATCAAACCAATGTTCGGACCTTCCGGCGTTTCAATCGGGCAAATACGACCATAGTGCGTCGGATGTACGTCGCGGACTTCAAAGCCTGCGCGGTCACGGGACAAACCGCCCGGGCCCAAGGCAGACAAACGGCGCTTATGCGTAATTTCTGAGAGCGGGTTGTTCTGATCCATAAACTGTGACAACTGAGAAGAACCAAAGAACTCGCGAATAACCGAAGCAATCGGCTTGGCATTGACCAAATCCTGCGGCTTAACGTTATTCAAAACTTCGGAAGACATTCTTTCGCGAATGGCTCTTTCCATACGCAGCAAGCCCATGCGATACTGATTTTCCATCAATTCGCCGACGGAACGAACACGACGGTTACCCAAGTGGTCAATATCGTCAACTTCACCTTTGCCGTCACGCAAATCGCACAATCTCTTAACAATGCGCAGAATATCGTCTTTGCGCAGAACGCGGTAAGTATCCGGTGCTTCATCAAACGGAATATCCAGAGAAACATTCATCTTAACGCGGCCAACGGAAGACAAATCATATCTTTCGTTGTCAAAGAACAAGCCGTGGAACAGCTGATCTGCCGTTTCATAGGTAGGCGGCTCGCCCGGACGCATAACGCGGTAAATATCCAACAGTGCTTCTTCGCGGCAGTGATTCTTGTCGCTGACCAAAGTATTGCGAATATACGGACCGACATTAACGCCGTCAATATACAAAACTTTTAATTCTTTAACTTTGGCATCCGCAATTTTCTGCAAAACCTCTTCCGTCAACTCATCGCCGGCGTCGGCAATAACTTCGCCGGTCTTGGCTGCAACAACTTCGGAAGCAAGGAATTTGCCTTGCAGTTTGGCTGCCGGCAGTTCATAATATTCCAAACCTTCGTCAGCCAGCTTCTGAGCCATGCGCGGTGCAATCTTCTTGCCTGCTTCGACAACAACGTCGCCGGTTTTGGCGTTAACCAAATCAAAATCAAATTTAACGCCTTTCATTCTTTCCGGAATAAACTTAACTTTCCAGTTTTTCTTATCCGCAACTAAAGTGTCAACATCATAGAAGTAGCTTAAGATTTCCTCTTTATCCATACCTCTGATGTCGGCCGGATTGATTTTTTTGCCTTCCTTGGCCAACTCTGCGATTTTTTCTTCTGTTTCTTTGGAGTACAAAGAATACAAAATCGAAGTTACCGGCAGCTTACGGCGGCGGTCAATACGGGCATAAACCAAATCTTTGGCATCAAATTCAAAATCAAGCCAGGAACCGCGGTAAGGAATAACGCGGGCAGCAAACAAATATTTACCGGAGGCCACTGTCTTGCCTTTGTCATGATCAAAGAACACGCCCGGAGAACGGTGCATCTGGGAAACAACGACGCGCTCGGTACCGTTGAAAATAAACGTACCCTTATCTGTCATCAGCGGAATATCGCCCATATAAACGTCTTGTTCCTTAATGTCGTGAATAGACTTGGCACCGGTAGATTCATCAATATCCCAAACAACCAGACGCAGTGTAGCCTTAACCGGCGCAGCATAAGTCATGTCACGCTTAAAGCACTCTTCAACGTCGTACTTCGGCTCTTCAAGTTCATATTTAACAAACTCTAACTCGCCGTTGCCCGAAAAATCTTTAATTGGAAAAATTGACTTGAAAACTTCCTCAAGGCCAAACTCGCTTGTTTCGCCGTCCGCCTCAATAAAATCTTTATAAGAACCAGTCTGAACTTCGATTAAACTCGGCATTTCCGAAACGGAATCAATCTTGCCAAAGTTTTTTCTTACACGTTTTTTGCTCGTATAAGATTCTTTCATTTATTCAATCCCTATGGTTATAATCTGCGACTATCCTATTGGAATATCCAAAACCCGACCGCAGAAGGTTAAAAAAATCTAGATTTAAAACGAAAAAATCGCACCAAACCCTCGAGTCGTTGCTCTCTTGGCGCAGATTCGCAAAATAATACATTTTTAAAGTCGCTTATTTGTATACCTAAGACTCCCAAAATGCAAGTAATTTTTCACAAAATGAGTCAAGAAATTTATTTTTTAATTAACGGATTTTTTATTTTAATTCCTGTCCTAGAGTCACTTTCCGATTCTTTCCGAACTTGGCGCTTTTTATCCAAAATTTCACAAAAAAGCACATTCCTAACGAACATAATAAATCAATAAAGATTAACATAAATTTATACCGCCCTTATGTTACATATTAGAAATTTATTATCTTTACAAATACTTTTTATTAAGACTCTATTACAAAATTTCGTTGAAATATTTAATACAACAGATTAACATACTCATTATAAACAAAGTGTTAGATAATTATTAAAAATTTGAAAATTAAGGAAATCACAATATGAAAAAAGATGCTGGTATTGCCGCTGTATTAAATGCCCTTATTCCTGGATTAGGATGGATTTATATAGAATCTTTAATTCCAGGAATTGGCTCCATTATTTTAAACGGCATTCTTTTTTATTTAACTATATTCAATAATATTTTCTTTATCATTGCATGGTTATTTCTATGGATTGCATCAATAATTATTGTTTACAATGCAGTTAAAGAATTTGAAAATCCAACAAAAAAAACAAAAAAGCAAAAACTAGCAACCTGCAAACAGTGTAAAAAAAATTTTTATATATTCGGTAACTATGATGCCGAATGTCCATATTGCGGTCATATTTACAAGAATCATAAATAATCTTTGTCTAAACAAGCAATCCTTTATAAACAAATTATTATTAATGCTTGATTTTATCAAATTAAATCATTTCAGATAATCAATCAAATACCATAAGAGTAATTTTATTGAAATATTTTGAATAAAATATTTCAACCTCTATTAAAAACCAGCTTAGTTAAGGAGTATTAAATGGCTTTAATTAGATGCAAAGAATGTAATAAAAAAATATCAGATACAGCCCAAACATGTCCTCACTGTGGTTTTGATATACAAAAACAAAAAGAAGAAGAACAAAAGAAAATCTTCGAAAAATATACTAATGGATGTTTATTAATAATAGCAATCTTCATCTTATTTTTACTCATCACTGGTCTTAATAGCCCAACTGACTCAAAATATGAGGCATGTATAAATACATGCGGCTATTTAAAAGGAAAAGGGTTATATACATCCCATGAAAATGTTAAGTGCCAAAAAAAATGTTCTTTTGAACTAGAACAAAGGAAAGAAAGAAAAAAATAATTTCATTTTTTGAGCACGCTTCCACACAGAGAGTCATTTTCCGATTCTTTTCCTGCACACGACATTTCATCCAAAATTTTACAAAAAAAAACCGGAGTATAAAACCCCGGCTTTTTATCAAAATGCTCAAAGAGCAAACCTTTGCACAAAGATGAACAATTACTTAAGTTCGACCTTAGCACCGGCTTCTTCCAGCTTCTTCTTAATTTCTTCAGCTTCAGCCTTATTAACGCCTTCTTTAACAGTCTTCGGAGCACCGTCAACCAAATCCTTAGCTTCCTTCAGACCCAGCTGAGTAATAGCGCGGATTTCTTTAATAACGTTAATCTTGTTTGCACCGGCTTCTGCCAATACAACGGTAAATTCATCTTTTTCTTCAGCAGCGCCGGCAGCAGCACCACCAGCAGCAACAGCTACGGCAGCAGCGGCAGAAACGCCCCATTTTTCTTCCAACATTTTTGCAAGATCAGCAGCTTCCATTACGGTCAAAGCTGACAATTCATCTACTAACTTGGCTAAATCGGCCATTTTTTTTCTCCAATAAAAATTAAATCTTAAAATTAAATTACTAAAAATTCTCTTTTGCTCTAAAAGCCCGAACCTTATTGTCTTAAGCCCAACATCCCGTTATTTTTGAATGATGCGTACAAAACAGTACACAAGAGAAAAAATAACAAGCGAGGACTGCATAAAACAATAAAATTAAGCGGCTTCCTTCTCGCTGTATGCCTTCGCCAGACGAGCCAGCTGAGCACCGGGAGCCTGCAAAAGACCGATGATTTTGGCGCGCAGTTCGTCCATAGAAGGAATGCTTGCCAGTTTTTTGATTTCGTCGATGGAAATAACGCCAGTTCCCATAGCGCCGCCGACAACAATCAGCTTTTCATTTTCTTTTGCAAATTCGACACAAGCCTTGCAGGCGGAAATCGGATCATTGGCGAATGCAATAGCAGTCGGACCAGTGAACAAATCTGCCAAACCTTCAAATTTTGTACCTTTAAGAGCAAGACGAGTAATGCGATTCTTAGTAACTCTGAAACCAGCACCTGCTGTTCTGATTCTGTCTCTCAACTCAGAAACTTCTTTAACCGTCAAACCTTTGTAATGAGATACAACGATAACTTCTGAATTAGAGAACAGTTCATTCAGTTCGCTGAGTAACTGTGATTTTTCTTCGCGATTCACTTGTTGTCTCCAATAAAAACACTTTCATTTTCAACGGTCACCCGCATCAAACGTCCGTGTCATTAACACTTTCTGCCAAAACTGGCAGGACCTAATCTGTCCAGGAGAAAAAAGATAAAAAATTCTCTACTCCCGTCTGCGTAGGATATTTAAGAACAAAAATTCAATCGGCTTTCAGTTTCTTCAATTTAAAGAAACCACCCTCTCAAATCCTCAATCACCTACGGTCTTGGACAGTTTTCAAAAACGCTCCGGCACAAGAAAATGCCCGCATTTTTGAAGAGCGGGCGGGGCAAAATACCCCACCCAAAACTTTTAAAGTTGAGATGCGTCAACCTTAATGCCAACACCCATTGTGCTGCTCAAAGAAATCTTCTTAACATAAGTTCCTTTGGCGCCGGCCGGTTTGGCTTTAATGATAGCATCCATAAATGCTTTCGCATTGTCATAAATCTGATCTTCAGAGAAGCTTGCCTTGGCAACACCGGCATGAACAATACCATTCTTTTCAACACGATACTGAACTTCACCAGCCTTAGCCTTCTTAACAGCATTGGCAACATCAACGGTAACCGTGCCCAATTTCGGGTTCGGCATCAGGCCTTTCGGACCGAGAACGCGGGCAACCTTACCAGCCAATCCCATCATATCCGGCGTAGCAATACATCTGTCAAATTCAATCTTACCACTCAAAATAGAATCAATCAGATTTTCAGCACCGACAATATCGGCACCGGCAGCTTTAGCTTCTTCTGCTTTTTCGTTCTGAGCCAAAACAGCAACGCGGACTGTCTTACCGTTACCATGCGGCAGAGCGCAAACGCCTCTGACCATCTGGTCGGCATATTTCGGGTCAACACCCAGATTTACGGCAATATCAATTGTTTCGTCAAATTTTGCAGTTGCATTTTCTTTAACAATCTTAACAGCTTCTTTCAAAGAATGAGCTTTGAATTTGTCAACTGTTTTATATGCGTTTACGATTCTTTTTCCCTGCATAACCTTACTCCACAACCTTAACGCCCATGGAAACAGCCTGGCCTTTAACCATATTCATGGCGGATTCAACTGTTGAACAGTTCAAATCCGGCAATTTTGACTGGGCAATTTCTTTAACCTGAGCCATAGTAATCTGACCGGCAACAACTTTGCTCGGTTCTTTAGAACCGGACTTAATATTTGCAGCCTTTTTGATAAAGTAAGATACCGGAGGCAGCTTTGTTTCAAAAACAAAAGACTTGTCTTCGTAAGCCGTAATAACGACAGGAACAGGAATACCCGGCTCCATTTTCTGGGTAGCTGCATTAAACTGTTTGCAGAAATCCATAATGTTCAAGCCTTTTTGGCCGAGAGCCGGACCAACCGGAGGAGAAGGGTTAGCTTTTCCAGCGGGGATTTGAAGCTTGATTAATCCTAAAATCTTCTTTTTAGACTTAGCCATTTCAAAACCTTCTTTGTTAGGTTCGTGGTTTTTCCAGACGATGGCTCGTCTCCCACGAAATTACATTAAAATTCACGATTCGTCTGTTTCAGATACACATATATCCTTTTCAGAGTCGCCCTTATATAACAGCATTTATTTTATTTTACAAGCATTTTCTTCAAAAATTTTAACATTAACCCGCTGATTCGATTCACAAAAACGTCATCGCCCCTGCATTTTTGTCAATTTTAGCTATTGCCAACATCATAAAAATATGATAGATTATCCCTCAATGAAATATTATTAACATATAAATTTACAATTATGAAAACAACAGGATTAAGAAAAGAACAGACTGTCAGTGCATTTGTAAGATTAATCAGTGCTAATGCTTTAACCCTATCCTATCAGGGATTGAGTATTAAAATCTTCACCCCTGATACCGGAAACTATCTAATCGGCCAAAGGCTGACCGTCAAAATCAACCGCAAATCTAAAAAATTCTATATTGCCGACATCGTCAATATCAGAACAGCGGAAGATCTTGTAAACGCCTTCCCCGTCGGCTCTTATGTCAGCGGCGAAGTTGTTGAAATTATCCAAGGGAAAGTGGCGACAATCAGTCTTTATGGCATCGGCTGCAAACACATGGCTCTCCCCGGAATGGAAGTCGGACAGCCCGTAACCTGCCAAATTCGCAGCTACAATCCCGGCAACCAGGATTTAATAATTTCAGCCATAGCCTAAAAAAGAAACGATACTCACCTCGGAGTATCGTTTCTTTGCTATTTCTCAGACAATTCTGACGTACAATGCGGACAACGCACTGCCTTAACCGGAATATCTGTGCAGCAGAAAGGACACTTCTTCACGGTAGGAACAACCTTCTCTCCCGCATCAATCGCCTCCTGAACACGGTTAATCGCCTTAATCAGCAAAAACACGGCAAAAGCAACAATAATAAAACTGATTGAGGCATTCAAAAAATTCCCCAGATTTAACGTCACCGCACCGGCATCATTCGCCTGTTGCAAAGAAACATACGGTGCCGTATAATCAGGCCCGTTACGCAACACAAAAAACAGATTAGAAAAGTCCATTTTTCC
>ENA-UESE01001852-UESE01001852.1-human-gut-metagenome-genome-assembly--contig:-NODE-1852-length-14309-cov-3.987282_pt1 | contig 14309 bp, 10 predicted proteins | sample MGYA00242995_ERZ507996 | MGnify/ENA primary metagenome ERZ507996 (study PRJEB26167, sample SAMN06115489) | human gut metagenome | host: Homo sapiens | place: China:Sichuan | collected 2015-04-15... | reverse complement strand
ATCTTCGCTAGTCAGTCGCTCTCAAGTATCTGGAACCACAGCACCTCATCCAGCCGTCCCAGAAACTCCGGGGAAAAGTGATTTCGCAGAGCATCAATGGCTGCTGCGTTGGTACTGTCGTTCTCTGCCGGCAAGAACCCCAGATGCTCACCGGTGCGGATGGACTCTCCGCCCAGGTTGGATGTCATAATCAGCAGGGCATGGCGGAAACTGGTCGTTCTGCCGCAGGAATCAGTCAGGATGCCGTCCTCCATGATTTGCAGCAAAATATTGCACACATCCGGATGCGCCTTTTCGATCTCGTCAAAAAGAATGACGCAGTAGGGTCTCCTGCGCACCCGTTCGCACAGCATTCCGCCGTCCTCAAACCCTACATAACCGGGAGGCGCTCCAATCAGCTTGGAGACAGTGTGCTTTTCCATGAACTCGGACATATCAATGCGTATCAGGCTGTCCTTGTCATCAAACAAGTGTGCCGCAAGGGCGCCGGCAAGGGCTGTCTTTCCGACACCAGTTGGCCCGGCGAATAAAAATGCGCCGATCGGTCTCGCCTTGTCCTGCAATCCGGTGCTTGCCCGGAACAGGGCGGCTGTCAGCGTGTCCACCGCATCATCATGCCCCACCACCTGTTTTTTCAAGGCATCGCCCAGCGTCAGAAGTTTTTGACGCTGGGCCTCGGTGATTTTCTCTGTGGGAATGCCTGTCCGGACAGAGACGATCACCGCAACATCTTCCTCGGATACTGCCGCCGGCGCAGTCGGCTGTGCCTCCGACTCCCAGCGAATCCTGGCACGGGAACACGCTTCATCTAAAAGATCGATTGCCTTATCCGGCAGAAAACGGTCGTGGAGATAGCGGTCGGCATAATGGATCGCCGTGTGCAGTACATCATCCGAAATCTCCACCCGGTGAAATTCCGCATAGGTCTCCCGCAGTCCCTGGAGCATGGCATAACACTGTTCCGGGGACGGCTCCCGAACAGTGACCGGCTGAAAGCGCCGTTCCAATGCGCTGTCCTTGCCGATGGTCGCCCGGAACTCTTCCGGCGTCGTTGCACCAATCAGGCGAATCTCTCCACGTGCCAGCTGCGGTTTCAGCATATTGGCGGCATCAATCGCCCCTTCCGCTGCGCCGGCGCCCACAATGGTGTGCAGTTCATCAATAAATAAGATGATGTTTCCCTGTTCCGTTGCCTCTGCCAGACAGTTTTTCAGCCGCTCCTCAAAATCGCCCCGGTACTTGGTGCCCGCCACCAGACTTGCCATATCCAGCGCCAGCAGCCGCCGCCCCTGCAGCGCTCTGGGCACCTGTCCGGCAGCAATGCGCAGCGCCAGACCCTCGGCCAGCGCCGTTTTGCCCACGCCCGGCTCGCCGATCAGGCAGGGGTCGTTTTTCTGGCGGCGGCACAGGATCTCCACCATGCGGTCAAGCTCGGCTTCCCGGCAGAACACCGGGTCCAGCTCCCCTTCGGCGGCGCGGCGGGTCAGGTCGCGGCAATATTTATCGCTGGCACGGCTGCCCCGGGGGATGCTGGCCGACACCCGTGGCTGGGCGGGCAGCACGAACTGTCCGCTCAGCTGGCGGCACTCCCGCACCGCCTCGGTGAGCGGAAGCCCCATCTCTGCCAGCAGCAGCCCGGCGGCGCAGCCGTCATCTTCCAGCATGGCGCAAAGCAGGTGCTCCGGCTCTGCCCGGCTGACATGGGCGTTCTGTGCCCCGATGAGCGCATAGTCCATGGTGCGGCGCAGATCCGGTGCCATAGCCTGCCTGTCCAGCCGCTGTGCCGGGCCGCTGCGCCGCTGCGCCAGCTGGCGGCGCACCTCCGGCTCGGTGATGTTTTTCCGGGTGAGGAACTGCGCCGCAGCGCCCTGCTGCTGTAACATTGCCAGCAAAAGGTGGCCGGTATCCGCCTGTTCACAGCCCAGATCACCCGCCAGCTGCACCGCCTGCTGTAACAGCCGCGCCGCCGGGCGCGAAAAGCCCCGGTAGCCGCCCATGCCCAGATTTTTCCAAATGCCCATGTGTCTGCTCCTTGCTGTATATAAAATCGTCTGCACTGGAAGTATAGCCCCAAAGGCGCAGAAAAAATCAGTCGTTTGTGTCGGGCGGCAGAAAAGTGATGGCTATAGCAGCTTGCGTTTTTAATGCCCAAACAACATCCGCAAATAGCATATCGCAAATATGCTGTTTTGATAGGCACTATTTTTGAAAATTGCGATAAAAGAACAACGCCGGAAAGTCCGCAGACCTTCCGGCGTTGCATTGCTATGGGAGGGACAGTTTACAGCAGCCCTCTATATTTTTTCAGAATGAACCGCCACCGCCGCCATGGGTCGAGCCGCTGGAGGAGGTGTGGGTGGAACTGCCGCCGGAATCGCCGGAGCTGGTCTCCTTTGGCCGCTCGGTGCGGTGCACGTCCCGGTACAGGAACAGATCCCGCTGGTTGGTCAGCTTCATGCTGCCCTGCCGCACATAATCGGTTGCGTCCCGCTGCGGTGCCACGCTCTTGAGCTGGCCCTTCATCACGCCGGTCACGATCAGCGCCGTCACCAGACCAATGACCAGCGCCACGCCCAGATACACGATAGAGAACGGCTCCTTGGGCATATTGTCTACGTCATAGGGTTGACCTTCGCGGGCGGCGGTGACATACGAATCCGTCCACTGGATAAAGGTGCGGAAGGCGGCGGCGTAATCGCCGTCTGCCATATCGGGGGTCATCTGCTCGCCAAGGTACTGGATGCCGGCATCCGTAAATGCGGTGATGCCGTAGCCGCAGGTGGAGATGTGCCACTTGCGGTCGCCTGTGCTTACCAGCAGCAGTACGCCGTCACGGTCTGCACCGTAACCGAACTGACAGTAGTCATAGAGGTCATCGGCATATTCCTCCATGCTGGTGTAGCCCTCGCTTTCCAGCGAGTCGATGGTGGCAATGGTCACATCAAAGCTCTGGCGGACGCTCAGCTCCTCCAGTGAAGCTTCCAGTTCGCTGTCCTCGTCCTCGGTCAGGACTTCTGCGCTGTCGTTCAGGCGGTAGTATAGGTCAGCAAAGCCATTTTCGGCAGCAAAAGCCGGTACGGCCAGCGCCAGCAAGAGCACCAGTGCTGCCAGCGCAGCACAGAGGGAGCGCAGCGGGGTAACAGTCTTTTTCATCTTCCGTTCCCTCCTTTACAGAATCCCTGCCAGCCACAGCAGCCACATGACCGCATAGGACGCGGCGCCAACGGCTGCCGTAAGCCCCAGCGTCCACTTGCGGGCAGCGGCCTTATCCACCGGCAAATTGCCTACAAACTTACCGGTCTGGCCGTTCATGGCAAAGATGTAATTCTCGCCGCGCCAGCTGGTGCTCAGCACCCAGACTGGGAACAGGGCATACTTTGCCTTGCCGCCGTGCAGCTGGATGCTGCTGTTCTCCACCTTGACCGAGTCGTAACCGGTGACCGTCTGGGTAAAGGCGTCCTCGGTGGACTGGCGGATACGCTCGTTGGCGCGCTCGATGCTCTTTTTGGCGTCCACATCGTACTTATCTGCCACATAGCCTGCCAGATACGCAGTGTTGAAGGCCACTGCATCCTGCATGGCAAAGGGCTCGATGGATTCCATCAGGTCATCTGCCATCTTGGAGGAGCCGTCCACCGGTACTGCGTCAAAGCCCAGCACGCCGTCCCGGCGCACGGAGTAGTAGCTGGTCTCGGTATAGTCGTAGTCATCGTCCGACCAGCAGCGGGTGCGGGTGGCGGTAAAGCGCAGCTGGGCATCGGCATCGCTGTCGTACAGCCAGAAAGGCACATACACGCCCTTGATCTCGTCGATATGGTTCTGGCTGCGGAACACCTTGGGCAGCAGGGTCTTGCCCTTGAGGTGCTCCTGCAGCTTTTCCTTAGCTGCCTTTTTGTCCAGCTTGAAGGGGATGATGAGGTCGGGGCGCAGGTCTCCGGCAAACTGTCCGGTCAGCACGATGGGGTTGCCGCAGAAGGGGCAGGCCGAAGCCGCCATGGTGTCATCGCCCACGATCTCGCCGCCGCAGCTCTTGCAGACGTAAGTATGCAGACCGGCGGTCTCGCCCTCTGCCCAGCCGCCGCCGGGGGTAGTCCAGTTCATCCTGCTGGGCTTCGCATCCTTCAGATCCTCATCGTAACCCTTCAGTGCGTCCACCTCAAACTCGGTGTCGCAGTAGGGGCATTTCAGCTTCTGGGTGGTGCTGTCAAATTTGATCGCACCATCGCAGCAGGGGCACTTATATTCCAGCATTCCTGCCATAGTGTTTCCTCCTATAGTCTGCGGGGCAAGAAGTCCTTCCCTGCCCCGCAGCGTGATCGGTCATTGTACGCAGATTCAGCTGCGGTCGCTCTCGTCGAAAGGATCGCCGCACTCCGGGCAGAACTTGGGCGGGTGCGCGGGGTCAGCCGGTTCCCAGCCGCACTTGTCGCACTTATATTTAGGCGTACCGGCGGGACGGGGTTTGCCGCACTCGGAGCAGAACTTGCCCTTATTCACTGCGCCGCAGCTGCACTTCCAGCCTTCTGCTGCCGCCGGGCGGGGCTTGCCGCACTCCGGGCAGAATTTGCCGGTGACGGTAGCGCCGCAGCTGCAAGTCCAGCTGTCGGCAGCGGGCTTCGGCTCCGGCTTTTTGCTGCCGCATTCCGGGCAGAACTTGCCGGTAACGGTAGCGCCGCAGCTGCACTGCCAGCTGCCAGCGGCAGAAGGCTGCTGCTGGGGCGCTGCGGGCTGCTGACCCATGGCAAACAGATTCTGGGCGTTCATGCCGTTTGCACCGGCTGCCATGCCCATGCCCATAAAACCGGTCATGGCACCGGCGGTGTTTCCGGCGGCGGTCTTCATGGCGTCGATCTGACCGCCCACCAGACGGGCTGCGGCGGTGGTGGGGTCGGTGGTCATGGCGTTCTCTTCCCACTCGGTGATCTTCTTCTGCTGTTCCTCCGGGATGGACAGAGAGTTGATGTTGAAGGAGAACACCTCAATACCCCGCTTCTTGCGCCAGACGTTGGACAGCTGCTCGTTGAGGGCGTCCGAGATCTCCAGCGTGTGAGCGGGGATCTCGTAATACTGCACCTTGTTGGCGGAAAGGGTGGCCAGCGCCGGTTGCAAAGCGTTCATCAGTTCGCTCTTCAGGCGGGGAGCCAGCTCCGAGGCATCGTACTGGTTGGAGACATTGCTGCACACATTGGTGTAGAACAGCAGCGGGTCGCAGATGCGGTAGGTAAAGCTGCCGTTGCAGCGGATATTCACCGAGAGCTTGTAGCCCCGCTCCTCGCTGACCACCACCCGGAACGGGATGGGGGTAGCAGTGCCGTACAGGATCTCGCCCAGCTCCTTGGTGTTGATGTAGTACACACGCTGATCCTTGCCGGTGTCGCCGCCATAGGTAAAGCGCTTGGCCACGGTCTGGAAGGTAGCCGCCAGACTGTCGCCGAAGTTTCCGGTAAACACGCTGGGCTCAGTGGAGGAATCGAAGGTATACTCGCCCGGCTCGGCGCACACCTCCACCACCTTGCCCTGCTCCACGATGAGCATACACTGTCCGTCTGCCACGGCAATGCCGCTGCCGTTGGTGATGATGTTATCATCGCCGTGGTTGGAACTGCGGCGGGAGGTGCGCTTCTGGCCCTTGACCATCAGCACGTCCTTATCCAGAGAATCGCAATAGAAAAATTCCTTCCACTGGTCTGCAAGCGTTCCACCCAGTGCGCCCATACCTGCTTTGATCAAACCCATAGTAATTTCCTCCTATACTTTTTATTGTTTTGCTTTCTTCTTACCTGATGATACGGAACGATTTTGTTTGCGGAGGGCTTTGACCCGCCCAAGGGAGAGGGCCGAAATATTGATACCATAATCATACTGCAATACAGCACTGAACGCAAGGTATTTCTAACCGTTGTCACCTGCCATTCCGGCTTTCTCTACAAAAAAGAACACCGGTGCGTTCATAGACACTCCGGTGTTCCGAAATAATATTTTGCCTGTCCCGCGCCGCAAAAGGCTCAGAACTTCCGCCATGTATCCGGCATAAACAGCACCAGCATGGGGAAGATCTCCAGACGGCCGGCCAGCATATCGAAGATCAGTACCAGTTTTGCGGGGTCTGCAAAGCAGCCGAAGTTTTGCATGGGGCCTACCTTGACAAGACCCGGGCCGATGTTGTTCAGGGTAGCGGCCACGGCGGTAAAGTTCGTCACCATATCAAAGCCGTTCAGACTGATGAGGAAGAAGGAGCCCGCAAAAATAAAGATATACGCCGCCACAAACACATTGGTGGTGCGGATGGTCTCGTGGTTCAGCAGCTTGCCGTCCATGCGGGCGGGCGCTACTACCTGCGGGTGCAGGGCGGTCTTAAGCTCCTTGGCCAGGGTCTTGGCCAGAATGAGGAGGCGGCTCACCTTCATGCCGCCGCCGGTACTGCCCGCACAGGCACCAATGAACATGAGCATGACCAGGATCTCTTTGGAGAGGGTCGGCCACAGGTCAAAATCGCAGCTGGAAAAGCCGGTGGTGGTGATGATGGAACCCACCTGAAATGCGGCCTGCCGCAGCGCCTCGCCGAAGCTGTTGTACATACTATAAATATTGGCGGTGATGATGCCCACTGCCACCGCGATGACCACAAAGTAGCCCCGCACCTCCTCGCTGGCAGCAGCGCGGCGGAACTTGCGCATGAGCAGCAGGAAGTAGGCGTTGAAGTTGACGCCGAACAGGATCATGAAGATGGTCACGACCCACTGGATGTAGGGCGAAAAGCTGCCAAAGCTGTCGTTGCGGAAGCCAAAGCCGCCGGTGCCCGCCGTACCAAAGGCGGTGAGCAGTGCCTCGAACAGGGGCATTCTGCCAATCAGCAGGAACACCAGTTCCAGCATGGTGAGGGCAAAATAGATGCCGTACAGAATTTTAGCGGTAGACTGCACCTTGGGCACCAGCTTATCCACCTGCGGGCCGGGGCTTTCCGCCTTCATCAGGTTGACGTGGGAGCCGCCGGTCAGCGGCAGCAGCGAGAGCAGGAACACCAGAACGCCCATGCCGCCGATCCAGTGGGTGAAACTGCGCCAGAACAGAATGCCCTTGGGCAGATCCTCCACGCCGGGCAGAATGCTGGCACCGGTGGTGGTAAAGCCGGAGACCGTCTCAAACAGGGCGTCCACGAGGTTTGGGATGCAGCCGGTGAGCACAAAGGGCACCGCGCCCATCACCGAGATGAACACCCAGCACAGCGAGGTAGCTGCAAAGCCTTCGCGCATATAGAACACCTTGCTGCGGGGTTTGATGGTGTGCAGGGCGTAGCCGATGCCGGCGCTGACCGCAGCTGTGAGCAGAAACACGCCCAGAACCATCCACTCGCCATACACAAGGCTGGCGGCGGCGGGCAGCAGCAGCAACGCGCCCTCGATCATCAGCACATAGCCCAGCAGACGGAAAACGATCGCATAATTCATAGTCTGCCTCCGTCAGTGCTCCACGATATCGCGCAGATCGTGCAGGCCATGCTCCAGCGTGACCACGATGACGTTGTCGCCCACCTGGATCTGGTCGCCGCCGCGGGGGATCAGGATCTTGCTGCCGCGGGTAATGCAGCACAGCAGCAGGTTCTTTTTCAGGTGCAGCTGGCTCAGGGGCACACCGGTAGCGGCGCTCTCCTCGTGCACCGTAAACTCCAGTGCCTCCACGCGGTCATCCAGAATGCGGTACAGAGTCTTGATGTTGCTGCCTGCCTCGTTCTGCAGGGCGCGGACATACTGCACGATGTAGTCACAGGTCATGTACTTGGGGTAGACCACGCTGCCCAGATCCAGCCCGGCCAGAATATCGTCAAATTCCAGACGGTTGACTTTGGTCACCAGCTTGCCGTTGGAGTGCTTTTTGGCAAACAGGGTCAGCAGCACGTTCTCCTCGTCAATGTTGGTCAGCGCCACAAAAGCCTCGGTGGATTCCAGACCCTCGGAAAGCAAAAACTCGCGGTTGGAGCCGTCCTCGTTCAGGATCTGTGCGCCGGGCAGCTGCTCGGCCAGCTCTACGCAGCGGGCGGCGTCCCGCTCCACGATGCGCACCCGCACATGGTTTTCCAGCAGTTCCTGACTGAGGTAGTAGGCAATGGCACCGCCGCCCACGATGAGGGCGTTGCGCACCGGCTGCACTGGCAGATGCAGCTGCTGGAAGAAGGCGTGCGCCTTTTCCTGCGTGGCAAGGAAAGTGACCTGATCACCCTTTTGCAGCACAAAGTTACCGTTGGGGATGATGACCCCGCCGTCACGCTCCACCGCGCACATCAGAATATCGCTCTTGAGCCGGGTGGGGATCTCGCGGATGGCTACGCCGTCCAGTGCATCGGGCAGCGCAAACTTGATCAGCCGCACACGGCCGTCCGCAAAGGTATCGATCTTGCTGGCACCGGGGAACCGCAGCAGATGGGAGATCTCCTTTGCCGCTGCCATTTCCGGGTTGATGATGGCGGAAATGCCGATCTGCTTTTTGATAAAGTCCAGCTCATGGCTGTAGGACGGGTTGCGCACACGGGCAATGCCGTGGCAGTGACCCGCCTTTTTGGCAAACATACAGCAAAGCAGGTTCAGTTCGTCCGAGCCGGTGACCGCAATGAACACGTCCGCATCCTCAATGCCCGCCTCGGACAGGGTGGTGATGGACGAGCCATTGCCCACGATGCCCAGCACGTCGTAGCTTTCGGTCAGGTGCTCCACGCGCGCCTTGTTGGTGTCCACCACAGTCACGTTGTGGCCTTCCTCGCTGAGCTGGCGCGCCAGAGCCGTGCCGACCTTGCCGCCGCCCACCAGAATGATCTTCATAACAAGTCCTTTCTCCTTTGGCAGCCCCTTTTTCCGGGGCTAGCAATTACAGTATAGTATAACATATCCCACCGCAAAGTTCTACCGTTTGCCCCGCAAATACATTGAATTGCTAAAAAAGCGACAGTTCTTTTGTGCAAAACAGCCTGCACGTTCTATAAAAGTCTCCTTTTTGTTTACACCTGCTGACAGCGTTCTGCACACTGCTTTTTTCATAAAAATACCCCCAGTACCGGATATCCGGCATTGGGGGTACGTATCATCGCTTCTTCGGTGTGATTATTCTTTGGACTGGGCGGCTTCGGCGGCCTGTGCATCATACTCGGCAAGCAGAGCGTTGAGGTCGTACTGATACTTACTGTGGCAGAAGTGGCACACCACCTCACAGGTGGGGTCCTCGTCCCGCATCCGCGCAAGTTCGGCACGGCCAAGGCTGAGCAGCATCTCCTTCGTACGCTCGGCGCTGCAATCGCACTGGTACTGCACCGTGCGCTCGTCCAGCACATTGGGGGCAAAGCCTGCCAGTGCCATCTGCATCATGTCCTCGGGGGTCTTGCCCGCATGGAGCAGCTCGGTGACGGAGGGCATAGCGTTGATGTTCTTTTCCAGCTGGTCGATCTCGGCATCGGTAGCACCGGGCAGCAGCTGCACCATAAAGCCGCCGGCGCAGAGGATGGACAGATCCTTGTCCACCAGCACGCCCAGCGCCATCACGGTGGGCACCTGCTCGCTGTAGGCATAGTAGCTGGTCAGATCCTCGGCGATCTCGCCGGATACCAGCGGCACCTGCCCGACTGTGGGCTCCTTTTGCAGGCGGTTATCGCGGATGACGGTCAGCACGCCATCCTTGCCCACGGCGGTGCCCACGTCCAAGTGGCCGTTGGCTTTGGCGGGCAGCTCCACCAGCGGGTTGTCAATGCAGCCCTTCACGTTGCCGGTGCCGTCGGTGCAGGCAATAAGCACGCCCGCAGGGCCACCGCCCGCCACACGCAGGGTGATACGGTCGCGGTCGTCCTTGAGCATGGAGCCCATCAGGGTAGCGCCCGTGAGCAGACGGCCCAGTGCCGCGCTGCAGGTGGCGCTTGTGGTGTGAAGCTTTTCGGCTTTACGGACGATATCGGTGGAATCCACACCGCAGAACACGACACCGCCGTTCTCGGACAGGCCGCGGATCAGGTTTGCCATAGGTTATTCCTCCAGTTGTGTATACTGTTTTGTTGCGCAGAAGAAGTAGCGCTGGCTTTCCTCGGTCAGCGGGCCGAAAGTTTCGCCGTCGCAGACGCTTTCCAGCGCAAAGCCGTGCTTTTCCAGCGCCGCACGGATGGTATCCAGATCATAGGTATACTCGCAGAATTCCTCGTGGAAATGCTCGCCGGTCTCGTGATAATCAATGTCCACCGTGATCTCCACCCTGCGGTCGGCGGCGTTATAGTGGTTGCGCCACACGCAGGAGGCATCCTCTTCCTCAAAGGTGAACGCGTTATCGCCCAGAACCTTCTGGTGCTTATAGGGGGTGTTCATATCAAACAGGAACACGCCGCCCTTTTCCATAAAAAAGCCCGCATTGGCAATGGCGGTATCCAGATCCGGGATGTGGTTAAAGGTATCAAAGGTAGATACCGCTGCCCGGATGGTGCCGTAAAGATCCAGCTTGAGCAAGTCCTGCCGGAGCAGCAGCAAACGGCCGGAAAGCCCCAACTGCTCAGCCTTATCCCGCACCACGCAGAGCATCTCCTCCGACTGGTCGATACCGATCATATCGTAGCCTGCCTGCGTCAGCATCAGGGTCAGTTCCCCGGTGCCGCAGCCAAGGTCGGCTACAATGCCGTCATGGATGCCGTGGGCTTCCAGCTTTGCATGGATCTGGCTGTATAGGGCGTCGTAGTCCGCTTCGCCGTTGAATTCATCGTAGAAATAGGCAAATTCGTTGTAAGCCATGGCGTTACTCCGCTTCCTCGTTTTCCGCAGCCACTGCGGCGTTGAGCACTGCCTGCAGTTCCGGGATGCCGTAACCGTTTTCGCCGCTGGTCAGCACCACCTTCTGACAGCCATAGGGGCGGCAGATGTTTTCAAAGTCCTCCTGCGTTTTGGCAAGCTGGCTTTTTTTCAGCTTATCCGCCTTTGTCAGAGCCACCACATAAGGGATGCGGTGGTAGTGCAGGTAGCGCAGCATCTGCAAATCGTCCGCGCTGGGTGCGTGGCGGCAGTCCAGCAGCTGTACCAGCAGGGTGTGGTGGCGGGGTGCCTCGAAGTAGCTGTTGATGAGGTCGTCCCAGCGCTCGCGGTCGGCGTTGCTCACCTTGGCATAGCCGTAGCCCGGCAGATCTACAAAATAGCAGTCGTCCACGGAATAGAAGTTGATGGTAGCCGTTTTGCCCGGCGTACTGGACACGCGCGCCAGATTTTTGCGGTTGCACAGCTTGTTGATCAGGCTGGATTTGCCCACGTTGGAGCGCCCCGAAAAGCTCAGCTCCGGGCGGTCGCTTTCGGGCAGCTGGCTGGAAATGCCATAGCTGGCAATAAAATCAGCTTTATTGAAGATCATTGCGTGTTCCTTTCTATTATTTCAGCAGACAGCGCCCGGCTGGTTCTTCTCAGGCGCGGCGGGGATGCGGCTCTCCCCTGCCTTGGACTTTTTGGTGCGGGGACGGCCTGCGGCGCTCTTGGCAGCTTTCGGCTTGAGCAGGGCGGCAGCCAGCACCTGCGAGAGATTCTGCATAGGCAGGAAGGTCAGGTTCTTCTTGACCTCCTCATCCACGTCATACAGATCAGGCTCGTTGTCCTTGGGGATGAGCACGGTCTTCATGCCCTCGCGGTAAGCAGCCATGCTCTTTTCCCGCAGGCCGCCAATGGGCAGCACGTTGCCGTGCAGGGTGATCTCGCCGGTCATGGCCACATCGCCGCGCACCGGCACGCCGGACAGACAGGACACCAGTGCCGTGGTCAGGGTGACGCCTGCACTGGGGCCGTCCTTGGGCACAGCACCCTCGGGGGCATGGATGTGCAGGTCGCACTTTTTCAGCCGCTCGGGGTCGATGCCGTATTCCTCGGCATGGACGCGCATCCAAGTAACTGCCAGCTGTGCGCTCTCCTTCATCACATCGCCCAGAGAGCCGGTAACGGTGATCTTGCCGGTGCCGTTGTCCATGACCTGCACCTCGATGGGCAGGGTCTCGCCGCCTACACTCGTCCATGCCAAACCGTTGGCGATGCCCACAGCGTTGGTACGGTTGAGGAAGTCCGGCTTGACGATGCGGGGGCCCAGCAGTTCCTCCAACATGGCAGCAGTCACGGCTACGCTTTCCACCTCGCCGGAAGCGATCTTGCGGGCACACTTGCGCAGCACACTGGTGATGGTGCGCTCCAGATTACGCACACCGGCTTCGCGGGTGTACCCGTCGATGATGCCGTAGAGTGCGCTCTGGTTCATGGTGACCTTGCCGGTCAGACCGCAGGCCTTGAGCTGCTTGGGCAGCAAATGTTTGCGGGCAATGTTGTATTTTTCCACGCGGGTATAGCTGGGCAGCTCAATGACGTCCATGCGGTCGCGCAGCGGGCCGGGGATGCTGCCCAAGTCGTTGGCGGTGGTAATAAAGAGCACATTGCTCAGGTCAAACGGGATATCAATGAAATGGTCGTTGAAGGTGCTGTTCTGCTCCGGGTCCAGCGCTTCCAGCAGAGCTGCCGCCGGGTCGCCCCGGAAGTCCCCTGCCAGCTTATCGATCTCGTCCAGCAGCATCAAAGGGTTGGAGGACTTGGCGGTGATCATGGCGCTGATGATCTTGCCGGGCATGGCACCGATGTAGGTGCGGCGGTGGCCGCGGATCTCGGCTTCGTCCCGCACGCCGCCAAGACTGATGCGCACATACTTGCGGCCAAGGCTTTCGGCAATGGAGCGTGCGATGCTGGTTTTGCCGACACCCGGAGGGCCAACCAAGCAGATGATCTGCGCCTTCACGTCCGGTGCCAGCTTGCGCACAGCCAGCGTTTCCAGAATGCGATCCTTGACCTTTTTCAGGCCGTAGTGATCCCGGTCCAAGATCTGCTGGGCGCGGTGGATATCCAGATCATCCACGGTCATGGTGTTCCACGGCAGATCCAGACAGGTGTCCAGATAGGTGCGGATGACCGTGGCTTCCTGATTGCTGCTCTGCATCCGGGAAAGGCGGTCTACCTCCTTGAGCAGCTTTTTCTCGCTGTCCTCGGCAAGGTGCAGCTCCCGGATCTTGCGGCGGTAATCATCGGCTTCGGCGTGGGTATCGTCCCCCTCGCCCAGCTCGTCGTTGATGATGTGCAGCTGCTCGTGCAGGTAATAATCGCGCTGGTTCTTGTCCATGGACTCGTTGACCTTTTCCGCGATCTCCTTTTCGATCTTCATCACCTGGCACTCGCGGCGCAGCATCTCCACAAGGCGCTGCAGGCGGCCGTTGAGGGTGTTTTCGTTCATCACGGCCTGCTTGTCCTCGTAGCGGAACAAGAGATTTGCCGGCATATACTCAGTGAGGAACATAGGGTCATCGCTGGAAACGATGGTGAACACCACGTCCTTTGCAAGGCGCGGGTTCATGCCCAGATACTCGTCAAAACCGGTCTTGAGGGCGCGGAGCAGTGCTTCGATCTCCACAGCTTCTTCGGGTTTTGCGGCACGCACCGGAGCGGAGCGCACGGCAGACAGCAGAAAATCGCCGGTGGTATCCAGCTCGGTCAGCTTGGCGCGGTACTTGCCCTCTACCAGCACCTTGACCAGCTCGTCCGACACGCGCAGCACCTGCTTGACCTCGGCTACTACGCCGTAGGTGTACAGATCCTGCTGGGTGGGCTCGCTGGTTTCCATCTCCTTCTGGGCTACCAGAAATACGTTGGAGTTATTGGCCATAGCCCACTCCACGGCAGCAATACTCTTTTCCCGCCCGACTTCAAAATGAACAAGGTTGTTGGGGAACACCACCAGCCCACGCAGGGCAATGGCGGGAAGATGGAGGATATTGCGCTCCACCTTGACAGTTACTTTTTCAGACATATTGCAAAACCTCCCAACTGCCCGGGCAGATGCGCGTCATCGTGAGGGCAGTTTTCTTGTTGGGTAATACTTGTAGATCGTATTATAGCGGAAAGCGGCTCCGCTTGCAACCGGGGCGCGCTCAACCGCGCTTTTCGCGGGTGTTGTAGCCCAGGCGGCCCAGGGCGGGCAGCAGGGCCCGCAGGGTGATGGATGTGAGCGAGCCCATGATGAGGCCGAATACCAGCATGACGGGTGCGTAATAGAGCGACATGGCCGAGGAGAGGATGACACTGGCCCCCAGCAGCTGGCCGACATTATGGGCCAGCGCGCCGCAGACCGATAGGATGAACCAGGTGGGCTGCACCGGGAAATGATAGTACAGCACCCACATCACCAACAGCGAGAACAACCCGCCGCACAGGGAGAGGAGACCCGCCGTCCACCCGGAGACCAGAAAGACGAACAGCGCCTTGAGCAGGTCCAGCACCAGTGCC
>ENA-UESE01001846-UESE01001846.1-human-gut-metagenome-genome-assembly--contig:-NODE-1846-length-14358-cov-3.041174_pt1 | contig 14358 bp, 10 predicted proteins | sample MGYA00242995_ERZ507996 | MGnify/ENA primary metagenome ERZ507996 (study PRJEB26167, sample SAMN06115489) | human gut metagenome | host: Homo sapiens | place: China:Sichuan | collected 2015-04-15... | reverse complement strand
GCAGAAGGCGTCTCTTTATATTAATCTTCCAAAAATCTCCATAACAGATATCGTGGAGATCATAATCATAGCGTTTCTGATCTACTATATGCTGGTGTGGATCAAGAATACCAGAGCATGGATGCTGCTGCGCGGTTTGATGGTGATTCTGCTCTTCGTTCTGTTGGCAGCATTGTTCCAGATGAACACGATCATCTGGATTGCAAGGAATACGTTAAACGTCCTGGTGATAGCTCTGGTTGTAATCTTCCAGCCGGAGATGCGCAAGGCGCTTGAGAATCTCGGACGGAAAAACGTTCTGGCGTTCCTGTTTTCCTTTGATTCCTCAAAGGAGGATACGGGGAAGTTCTCGGATAAGACCATTAATGAAATGGTCAAGGCGTGCTACGAGATGGGAAAGGTGAAGACCGGAGCCCTGATTGTGGTGGAGGATGAGATTGTTCTCTCGGAATATGAGCGCACCGGAATCGCGGTGGACGGTATTCTGACAAGCCAGCTTCTGATCAATATTTTTGAAAAAAACACACCGCTCCATGACGGCGCCGTGATTGTGCGCGGGGACAGAGTCGTGGCGGCGACCTGTTACCTGCCGCTTACGGATTCCCTGTCGATCAGCAAGGATCTGGGAACGAGACACCGTGCGGCTGTCGGAATCAGCGAGGTGAGCGATTCCCTGACAATCGTTGTGTCAGAGGAGACCGGAAGAGTGTCGATTGCGCTCGGCGGTGAACTTTACCGCAATGTAGATGCCGAGTTTCTGAAGAACAAGCTGACGTACATCCAGAGGCGGGAACGGGAATTATCGAAGATTGCATTGTGGAAGAGGAGGCTGAAAGATGCTAAAACGGCTCGGAAAAACGATAACAAATAATTTTAGCCTCAAAATACTGGCGGTCATACTGGCGGTTGTGCTGTGGGTAGTCGTGATTAACATTGACGATCCGACGACGTCAAAGACCTATACCACCAATGTTGTAGCGGAGAATACGGACTATATCACATCGCAGAACAAATATTATGAACCGCTGGACAGCAGCAACGTAGTGTCATTCCGCGTGTCGGCTGCGCGCAGCGTGCACGATGAATTATCCAATGCCGATTTTTCCGCAACGGCGGACATGGAGAATATTGAGTACGATGAGGGAAGCGGAATTTACCGCGTGCCGGTGACGATCACCGCGAAGCGGTATAGCAATAAAGTCTCCGTCGTCTCCAAACAGCTCTATCTGGAAGTGGCGCTGGAAGACCGCGGCACCTGCCAGAAGGCGATTACGGCGGCAACCAAGGGAACCGTGATGGACGGCTGTGCACTCGGCACGGTACAGATCGTGGGCTCCAACCTGTTAAAGGTTTCGGGACCGGCATCCATCGTCAGCCAGATTGATACGGCGGTGGCGACGATCAATGTGGAAGGTATGTCCACGGATGTGACGGATTCCGTTGTGCCGGTGTTATATGATGCCGACGGCAACGTGATCGACACGACAAAGCTGACACTCAGTCTGTCCACAGTCAATATTTCGGCACAGATCTTAAATACCAAGGATGTGCCGCTGGAGTTTGAGGCGAAGGGCGAACCGGCGGACGGCTATGTGCTTACCGGCGTGGAAAGCAGCCTGGATAATGTGCGTATCAAGGGCGAGGCGGCAACGCTCAATACCGTCAGTAAGATCACCATTCCGCAGGAGGTGCTGGACATTTCTGGTATCACCGAGGATCTGACCACAACGGTGGATATCAGTTCCTATCTGCCGAGCGGGACGTCCCTTGTGCTGAATTCGGATGCAAAAGTAGAAGTGATCGCGAAGGTGGAGCCGGTTGTCAAGGCGACTTACGAGGTGCCAGTGGCAAACTTTACCATTCAGAATGTGCGCGACGGTTACAATGCAAATTACATGGAGAGCACGGTCGCGGTAGAGATCAGCGGAGCGGAGAGCGAGCTTGCGGGAATCTCTGCAAAAGATATTACCGGAACGGCGGACGCATCCAACCTTGGAGCGGGCGAGCATCACCTGAATGTGCAGATCACGCTGGAGCAGGAGCACTGCTGGGTGATTGGAACAGTGACACTGCCGGTGACAATTACCGACCACAACACCGCCGAAACGGGTACTTCGGATAATACGGATACGACAGACAGTGAGAGCAAGACGAACGATACAGCCGACACCGCCGCTGCAGGCGATGCGGCTGACAAGTCGGATAAAACCGATAAGACGGATAAGACGGATAAGACGGTCACTGAGAACAGTACGGCTGGAAGTGATGTGGAGAGAAGCAGCAACAATCCGTAAAAAGTAAGAAACATGGAGGAAATAGAATATGGCTAGAATGTTTGGCACGGATGGCGTGCGTGGCGTGGCGGGATCGGAACTGACGATCGAACTGGCAACCAAGCTTGGGCAGGCAGGCGCGTATGTGCTGACGAAAGAGACGGAACATCAGGCGACAATCATTGTCGGATGCGATACCAGAATATCGGGAGGAATGCTTGCCAGCGCGTTGATGGCGGGAATCTGCTCCGTGGGTGCAAACGCCATTTTTGTGGGGGTTATGCCGACGCCGGCGATTGCCTATCTGACAAGAAAGCATAAAGTAGATGCGGGTGTTGTGATCTCGGCATCGCACAATCCGATGGAATTTAACGGAATCAAGTTCTTCAACGGCGAGGGCTACAAGCTTTCCGATGCACTGGAGGATGAGATTGAAGCGCTGATCCGCAACAACATGAAGGACGTGGTACTTCCGATCGGATCCGGCGTGGGAAAGATCGAATACCGCTTTGATCTGAAGGATGAATACGTGAAATTTATGGAAAAATGTGTTCCGGTCGATCTGCACGGCAAAAAGATCGTGGTGGACTGCGCGGAGGGCGCGTCGTATTACACGTCCGTCAAGGCGCTCAGCGATCTTGGTGCGGAACTGGTGGCGATTCACACCGACCCGGACGGAACCAACATCAATGCGAACTGCGGATCTACCCACATGGATGAGCTGAAGGCACGCGTTGTGTACGAGAAGGCGGATGCCGGTATCGCGTTTGACGGCGATGCGGATCGTATGCTTGCGGTTGACGAAAAGGGCAATCTGGTAGACGGCGATCAGGTGATGGCAATCTGCGGCAACTACATGAAGCAGAAGGGCAGACTGAAGAAGAATACGATTGTTGTGACGATCATGAGCAACCTGGGATTTACTCTGATGGGAGAAAAAGAGGGAATCCACGTAGAGAAAACAAAAGTCGGAGACCGGTATGTTCTGGAGAACATGCGGGAACACGGATACAATATCGGAGGTGAGCAGTCCGGACACGTCATTTTTCTGGATGACAATACGACCGGAGATGGGCTTTTGAGCGCCCTGCATCTTCTGGAAGTGATGGTGGACACCGGAAAGCCGTTGTCAGAGCTGGCAGCGATCATGGAGGTTCTGCCGCAGGCGCTTGTCAATGCCAAGGTGCCGAATCACAAAAAAGAGCATTTTATGGAGTATCCGGAGATTGCAGATGCAATCGCGGAACTGGAGAAAAAGTTTAACGGTGAGGGACGCGTGCTGATCCGGCCGTCCGGTACCGAGCCGTTGGTGCGCGTTATGATTGAGGGGAAAGATCAGAAAGTCATTGACGAGGAAGCGAAGAGACTTGCGGAATTGATTACGCGCATTATGTTGTAGAGTCAGAGGATTTGTTAGGAAAATTATTCATTGGAGGGAAGAGAGCATGGTAAGTCAGAAAGTCACAGTCAAGAATCCAACGGGACTGCATCTTAGACCGGCGGGAATCCTGTGCAAGGAGGCGATGCAGTTCAAATCGCACATCACATTCCGATACCGCGAGAATACTGCAAATGCCAAGAGCGTGTTGAGTGTGCTCGGTGCATGCATCAAATCGGGCGATGAGATTGAGCTGGTATGCGAGGGGGAAGACGAACAGGAAGCGCTTGCGGCGCTTGTGCATGCCATTGAGAACGGACTTGGAGAATAGAAGAGTAAGAGAGGAAAACCGGATGAAAAAGATACTGGTTACCGGCTGTAACGGTCAGCTGGGGCGCGCAATCCGCGCAGAGTATGCAAAGGAAGACGTAACGTTTATCAACACAGATGTGGTGGAGGGCGATGGTGTCACCGCGCTTGACATCGCCGATGTGGATGCCGTGCTGGCGCTTGTCCGCGCCGAGCGTCCGCAGGTTATCATCAACTGTGCGGCGCACACGAATGTGGATGCCTGTGAGACACAGTGGGATGCAGCGTACCGCATCAACGCGATCGGTCCGCGCAACCTTGCCATCGCTGCTGCGGAAGTCGACGCAAAGCTGATACATGTGTCCACGGATTATGTGTTCGCCGGAAACGGGACGAGACCGTATACGGAATTCGATGAGCCGGGCCCGGTCAGCGCATACGGGAAAACAAAGCTTGAAGGAGAGCGCTTCGTGAAGGCGTTCGCAAGAAAATATTTTATCTTCCGCACGGCATGGCTGTACGGGGACGGCAAAAATTTTGCCAAGACAATGTTAAGACTGTCGGAGAACCATGAGGAAGTGAGCGTGGTATGCGATCAGCTCGGTTCACCGACCAGCGCAGTGGAACTTGCGCGTGCGATTCATCACTATGAACCGACGGAGAATTATGGATTGTTTCATGCAACCTGCGAGGGAGATACCAACTGGGCAGCATTTGCGGAGGCGGTATTTGCGCGTGCCGGGAAGAATACCTGCGTCAGACATGTGACCAGCGAGGAGTATGCAGCGATGAATCCTGCTTCAGCGAAAAGACCGGCGTATTCCATTCTGGATAATTACATGATGCGCCTGACGGACGGCTATCGTATGGCTGACTGGGAGAGCGCGCTGGATGAATATATGCAGCATTTGGGCTGAGAGAGATACCGACAGAAAAGTGAAAGGATAACCGGAACGGATGAAAAGTGTTGTAATGCGGGATTTGCATGACTATGTGAGAAAATACTGGGGGCTGCTTGCTGCGTCACAGGCGGAAATGCTGATCTGTTTCGGTTGTCTTGTTTTTTGCGGAAATATCCGCATTGATACAGAAGAGTTAATCAATCACCCGGGAAGCAGTCTGGGATGGCTTGCGATCGGACGGTGGGAGCTGGCGTGGCTCAAGCGCCTTCTGGGGCTTGGCACACATCAGGTCATAAAAAGCGGGGTATTGTTCTTTCTGTTTTTCTGGCTGGGAGCCAATTTCCTGACGTTCGGCATTTATGAGCGTTCCGGGAAAAAGAAAAGCCGGTACTGGATTTTCCTGCTCCTTTATGCAACGTCCAACATCTGGTGTTATCAGATTTACTTTTCCCTGCAGCAGGCGGAGGTGGCGCTTGCAATGCTGCTGTTGATTGCAGCGGCGTTTCTGATGACCGGAATCGGCACCGGAACCGTAATGAATCTGCTTCGGGCATTTGCGGCGGGTGTTCTGCTGTTTATCGGACTTGGAGCGTATCAGGCGCTGGCGGTTTATTATGTCGCAGTGTGCCTGGTTTTCTTCCTGGCGGAGCTGACCGCGGAGCAAAAGAAGGACGGATACCTCAGGCAGATCCTCTGGATGATCGCACATTTCGGTGTGGTGTATCTGTGCTATCACTGGTATATGAGCACGTTTCTGGTGTCTTCGGATTATATGGACAGCCAGATGGGCTGGGGAAGGCTGCCTGTGCTCGCATGTATCAAGAATGTGCTGCGCACGCTGAAAAATCTGCTGCTCGGCCATGGACCCAGAAACTTCTCTTTTTACGGATGTTGTGTAATTCTCCTGCTTGTGCTTGCTGGGAGCGCGTTTGCCTGCCGGAAAAAGCGGAATCTTCCGTGGGAGAAGAAAAAGATCGTGTATGCATTGCTGGGGCTCGCGGGACTTGTGCTTACGCCGCTGCTTCTGACGGCATACATGGGGGAGATGATCGTGACAAGATCACAGTTTGCACTTCCGGTGGCGGGAGCGTTCCTGGGAATGTATGTGACGGAACGACTGGCGGAACTCTGGGATGCAAGAGACCATGGTACGGGTTACTGGCTGCTGTTCGTCTGCAGAGTGTGTATCTGCGTTGCGATTGCGGTTCAGGTGAGTTACGATCTGCGTCTTACCGTGACAGATGAGATGCGCTGCAGGGAGGATGAGCAAAAGACACAGCAGCTGTTAGAATGCCTTGCCGGGGCAGACGGAGGGGAACTGCCGCGGCTTCCGGTAGTGTTTGTCGGGTATCAGGAGGCGGATCTCCCAGAGTGGTGCAGGCGGACTGAGATGTATGGATGGTCGTTCTATGGCTGGGATTACAGCATGGAGAATCCGACCGGTACGACACACCGCATTTGCGGATTTGTACAGGCTTACACCGGGAATGTGCTGCGGGAGGATGCGACGGAAGAGCAGAAGAAGCGTGCGGTGGAACTGGCGGGACAGATGAACGATTTCCCGGAAGAGGGATCGGTTCTGGTGACGGAGGATTGTGTTGTCGTGCGGCTGTCGGAGATTAAGGAGCAGATGCGGACAGACTGGTGGTAGAGGCAATGTGGTGGTCTGTGTATACACAAGCTTGTGCTGGAACGGAATCTATGATAAAATGAAGAGACTTATGGCAGTGAAACGGCCATGGATAATAGAGGCTGCAAGTATTGAAAATAAATGGAGGTTGAGATGAGAACTTATTTGGTAACAGGGGGAGCCGGTTTTATCGGTTCTAATTACATTCACTACATGTTTCGCAAATACGGAGATGCGATCCGCATTATCAATGTGGATGTTCTCACGTATGCAGGAAATCTTGAGAACCTGAAGGACATTGAGAACAATCCGAATTATACGTTTATCCGGGCAGACATTACGGATAAGGAAGCCATTGCGAAGATTTTCGCAGAGAACGAGATTGACCGTGTGGTTCATTTCGCGGCAGAAAGCCATGTAGACCGCAGTATCAAGAACCCGGAGGTCTTTGTGAAGACGAACGTGCTCGGAACGGCAGTGATGTTAAACTGCGCCAAGGCGGCATGGGAACTTCCGGACGGAACCTTTAAGGCGGACAAGAAGTTTTTACACGTATCGACGGATGAGGTGTACGGTTCCCTTGAGGATGACGGATCTTATTTTTATGAGACGACTCCGTACGCACCGCACAGCCCGTATTCAGCCAGCAAGGCATCCTCGGATATGTTGGTAAAGGCATACATTGATACTTACAAGTTCCCGGCGAACATCACAAACTGCTCCAACAATTACGGACCGTACCAGTTCCCGGAGAAGCTGATCCCGCTGATCATCAACAATGCGCTGCACGGCAAGAAGCTTCCGGTATACGGCGACGGCAAGAACGTCCGCGACTGGCTGTATGTCGAAGACCACGCAAAGGCCATCGACATGGTGCAGGAGCAGGGCAGACTGTTCGAAACCTACAATGTAGGCGGTCATAACGAAAAACAGAACATTCAGATCATCGAAATCATTATCGAGACCCTGCAGGAGATGCTTGCAGACGACGACCCGCGCAAGGCGCTTGTCAGCAAGGATCTGATTACCTATGTAGCAGACCGTAAGGGACACGACAGAAGATACGCGATCGCTCCCGACAAGATTAAGAAAGAGATCGGCTGGTATCCGGAGACGATGTTCAAAGAAGGCATCAAAAAGACCATTGCATGGTACTTCGAGCATGAAGACTGGATGGAGCGCGTAACCAGCGGCGACTACCAGAAATATTATAACGAAATGTACAAAGCCTGAGAAATTTCCGGACTGCCGGGAGGAAAATGCCGGACAGACCGAAGAAAACAGGGCTTTGTATACCAGAATGGGGACGGCGCGCGACACCGTTCCCCTTTTGGCGCATCTGGGCAGGAGCGCACGGCAGTAGAACAGTGCTGCCGGGCAGTAGAACAGTGCTGCCGGAGCGATCCTGTAAAGCAAAGTGTTTTTCCTACAGGCGAATGAGCGCATAAGAATGGAGGAATCTATGAAAGGTATCATTCTTGCAGGCGGCTCCGGAACCCGCCTTTATCCGCTGACTAAGGCGGTATCCAAACAGATTATGCCGGTTTATGACAAACCGATGATTTATTATCCGCTCTCCACACTGATGCTGGCGGGCATCCGGGAGATTTTGATTATTTCCACACCAAGAGATCTGCCTGCTTTTAAAGAGCTGTTCGGTACAGGAGAGCAGCTGGGGCTTTCGATGTCCTACGCGGTTCAGGAGACACCCCGCGGACTGGCGGATGCATTTTTGATCGGCGCGGATTTCATCGGAAATGACAGCGTTGCCCTGGTTCTGGGCGACAATATTTTCTATGGACAGAGCTTTTCCAGAGTGCTGCGTCAGGCAGCGGAGCGGGAAAAGGGTGCGACGATTTTCGGCTATTTTGTCCGCGATCCCAGAGAATACGGCGTGGTGGAATTCGATGAAAACGGCAAAGCGCTTTCCATCGAGGAAAAGCCGGAGCATCCCAAGAGCAACTACGCAGTTCCCGGACTGTATTTTTATGATAACGACGTTGTGGAAATCGCCCGCAACGTAAAGCCGTCTGCAAGAGGCGAGATCGAAATCACTTCGATCAACAACGAATATCTGCGCAGAGGGACGCTGATGGTGGAGACGCTGGGCAGAGGCTTTGCATGGCTCGATACCGGCAACCACGATGCACTGCTGGATGCGGCAGATTTCGTCGCAGCGGTACAGAAGCGTCAGGGCATGTACATTTCCTGCATTGAGGAAATCGCGTTCCGCAGAGGTTTTATCGATAAACAGCAGCTCTTAAAGCTTGCGGAGCCGCTGATGAAGACCAACTATGGCAAATATCTTGTAGAGGTCGCAAACGGACTTTAAAAACGGAACAGGAGAATAGAAAAATGGGAAAAATTTCAGTAGAAACATGTCATATCGAAGGTCTTAAGGTGATCACCCCCCAGGTGTTCGGCGACGCCCGCGGTTACTTCATGGAGACTTATAACTACAACGATTACAAGGAAGCCGGCATCGATCAGGTTTTCGTACAGGACAACCAGTCCGCATCCAAAAAAGGCGTTCTGCGGGGGCTTCATTTCCAGATCAATTACCCCCAGGACAAACTGGTGAGAGCGATTCGCGGCGAAGTGTTTGACGTTGCGGTTGACTTACGTCCCGGCTCCAAAACCTATGGTCAGTGGTACGGTGTGCTGCTTTCCGAAGAGAACAAAAAGCAGTTCTTTATCCCCAAGAATTTCGCACACGGCTTTGTAGTGCTGTCGGATTATGCGGAATTTGCCTATAAATGCACCGACTTCTATCATCCCAACGACGAAGGCGGTCTGGCATGGAACGATCCCCAGATCGGCGTAGAATGGCCGATTCCGGAAGGAATGGAACTGACCTTGTCTGACAAAGATAAAAAGTGGGGCTCTTTTGCCGAATTTACAGAAAGCAGAAATAAATGAAGAGACTGAATAAAAAAACAGGAATCGCCATATTCACTGCGGTGATGGCGATTCTTGCCGTTATTATCCTTGTTTATCATAATCCCCTTGCCAATCCGCAGGATGAGCTGCTGAAAAAAGTGATTGCCTGCGTGCTGATCGTGGCGGCGGTCATTGCCTTTATCCGGTTATACGATAAGATCACGGTACTGCCGGTGGAATTATACCAGAACCGCAGGCTGATCTGGAAACTGGCAAAGAGCGATTTCAAAAAGCGCTACGCAGGCTCTTATATGGGAGCGTTCTGGGCGATGGTGCAGCCGGTCATCACAGTTGCGATGTACTGGGTTGTTTTCGTGATTATTTTCCCGAACCGGACTGGTTATGCCTCCGGAGGCGTAGAAGGTGTTCCGTATATCCTGTTTCTGACAGCGGGACTGGTGCCCTGGTTTTATTTTTCCGAAGCCCTGACCAGCGCAATGGTATCGCTGCTGGAATATAATTCGTATTCAAAATCAGTATCCTGCCGATTATCAAGATTATTGCAGCGACATTTATTCATGCGTTTTTCGTGCTGGTTTTACTGATCGTGGCAGCATTGAACGGCTATTATCCGAGCCTGTATACACTGCAGGTATTTTATTACAGCTTCTGCATGTTCGTTTTTGTACTGGCACTCAGTTATACGACCTGCTCGGTTGTTATCTTTTTCAGGGATCTGCAGTCCATTGTCAATATCTTTCTGCAGGTCGGTATGTGGGCAACTCCGGTGCTGTGGAATATCAATGATTTTCCGATGAAGCTTCAGATGATCGTGAAAATCAATCCGCTTGTATACATTGTGGAGGGCTACAGAAGCGCTGTATACGGAAAACAGTGGTTCTGGGAAGACTTTTACTCCACGGTTTATTTCTGGATTATCACGGTGGTGCTGTTTGGCATTGGTGCGCTGATTTTCAAGAAACTCAAGATTCATTTTGCGGATATCATGTAAAGGAAAACTGGTTATGGAACAAAAAGAACTGGCAATTCATGTGGACAGGGTGAGCAAAGTATACAAGCTGTACCGCAGAAACCGGGACCGTCTGATCGAATCCCTGGGACTGACAAAAAAGAAACTTTCCACGCCGCATTACGCATTAAAGGATGTCAGTCTGGACATTTATAAAGGAGAGACTGTCGGCATTATTGGCACGAACGGCTCCGGCAAATCGACGATTTTAAAGATTATCACCGGCGTATTACATGAGACGAGCGGCACTGTGCAGGTAAACGGCAGAATTTCCGCCTTGCTGGAGCTGGGCGCAGGCTTTAACATGGAATACAACGGCATCGAAAATATTTATCTGAATGGAACGATGATCGGTTTTTCTGAAAAAGAAATTGATGAAAAGCTGCAGGATATCCTGGATTTTGCGGATATCGGGGATTATGTGTACCAGCCGGTAAAGACCTATTCCAGCGGTATGTTTGTCCGACTGGCATTTGCAGTTGCCATCAATATCGACCCGGAAATCCTGATCGTCGATGAGGCGCTTTCGGTTGGCGACGTATTTTTCCAGGCAAAATGCTATCGAAAATTCGAGGAATTCAAGAAAAAAGGCAAGACGATCCTGTTCGTCAGCCACGATCTGAGCGCGATCAGCAAATACTGCGACCGTGCGATTCTGTTAAATCAGGGCGTAAAGCTCGGAGAAGGCTCGCCCAAAGACATGATCGACGCCTACAAGCAGGTGCTGGTGGGACAGTACGAAACGCCTAAGGCTGGCGTGGATGTACCTGACCTGACGGCGGACGGGGATGTTCGGGCGGCCCTTGACAAACAGAAAAAGAAGCAGGAAGCGGCGCGCATGGGCGTCAACCCGGAGACACTGGAATACGGCACGAAGCAGGCGGAAATTGTTTCGTATTACATTACGGACAAAAACGACGTGCAGACGACCGCAATTTTAAAGGGCGACGAATTCACGATGCATATGAAGGTGAAAATCGGTCAGGATCTTCCGGCGCCGATCTTTGCTTTTTCCATCAAAAACATCAAGGGCGTGGAGATCACGGGAAAGAACACGATGTTTGAAAAGACGTTTCTGGAGAGCGTAAAGGCAGGGCAGGTGCTGGAAATTACATTCCGCCAGAAGATGCGCCTGCAGGGCGGTGACTATCTCATATCCCTGGGTGTGACAGGGTATGAAAAAGATACGTTTAAAGTGTATCATCGTCTTTATGACGTGCTGAATATTACGGTTGTGTCCGACAAGGATACGGTGGGCTATTTTGATATGGAATCTCAGGTTGAGGTGAAGGAGATTTAACGTATGCAGACAGGCAGGACAGAGAAGATCGGGAATGTTGTGCTGGATTATTCCCATTATCCGGAACAGGATTTTTACTGCGACGGAGCGTCGGAGGATGCACTTTTGGAGCTGGTAAAAACAATCCCGCCCCGGGAATATCCCCAGGAAATCTATAAAGCGGCGAGCTGGGAGGTGCTTTACCACCTTTCCGACCTGCGGGAAAATATCGTCGGATGGCTGCCTGTTGACAAAAGCATGAAGGTGCTGGAAATCGGTTCCGGCTGCGGCGCGATTACGGGAAGCCTCGCACAGAAGGCAGGCAGCGTAACCTGCGTCGACCTTTCGAAAAAACGCAGCTTGATCAACGCTTACCGCCATCAGGACTGTGACAACGTGACGATCCATGTGGGCAACTTTTCGGACATCGAGCCGGATCTGCCGACGGATTATGATTTTGTCTGTCTGATCGGCTTGTTCGAATACGGGCAGAGCTATATCGGTGGAAAAACCCCCTTTCACGATTTCTACCGGATTATCAAAAAACATGTGAAATCCGATGGACATATCGTGATTGCGATAGAGAATAAGCTTGGTTTAAAATATTGGGCGGGGTGCCGGGAAGACCACGTCGGCACGTTTTTTTCAGGCCTGGAGGATTACCCCCAGGGCGGTGCGGCTCGCACCTTTTCCCGGAGCGGTCTGGAAAAAATCCTGAAAGAATGCGGTGAGACGGAATATCATTTCTACTACCCTTATCCGGATTATAAATTTATGACGACGCTGTACTCCGACCGGTATCTGCCGAAAGTCGGGGAACTATCTAATAACTTACGCAATTTCGACCGCGACCGGATGCTGCTGTTCGATGAAAAAAAGGTGTTCGACATGCTCATCCGCGAGGAACTGTTTGGACAGTACAGCAATTCGTTCCTCGTGATGACAGGGCCCATGACGGATATTGTATACAGCCGTTTTTCCAACGACAGGGCGGAGCATCTGAGCATCCGCACGGATATTCTGGAAAAGGACGGAAAACACACTGTCCGGAAATATCCGGCAACCTCAGCTGCTGCGGCACATATTGAAGCCCTGGCAGAAAATGAATGCGTCTTCACAGAACGGTTTAAAGGCAGCACCCTCTCAGTCAACCGTCTGGAGCTGAAACGGACTGCGGACGGATTGCCCTTTGCGGAAATCGAATATCTCGAAAATAACCGGACATTGGAAGAGCTGCTGGATGAGTGCTTACAGAACAACGACGAAGCCGGTTTTGATAAGCTGTTTGACCGTTACTGCAAAATCGCAGCGTGGAAAGCGGAGGGGACGAAGCAGGATTATGACCTGACCTTCCCGAATATCTGCGTACAGGGTGATATCTGGACGATGATCGATTACGAGTGGACGACAGACAAGCTGACACCGCAGCAGATCATCAGCCGGGCATTGAACTGCTATGGTCAGGAGGATCCGGTTCGGATGGAGCATCCGATTGTGAAAAAGCATCTGGAAGCCCTCGGCATCGGCAAAGAGCAGATGTATGAGCTTTCGGAAAAAGAGCTGGCGTTCCAGCACTTTGTCCTGCAGGAAAAGGACGGGCGGAGCCGGACGGCTCTTGGGCAGCTTCGGCATCTGATCGGCAACCGTGCTGTGCCGTATCAGGAATTTTTCGCCCGGGCGGACCGCAAAAAGGTACAGGTATTTGAAGACTTCGGCGCAGGATATACACCGGAGCATTCTTATTATCAATATGACGCCTATGAGGCGGACGATCTGATCAACGCCAGGATCACCTGCAAAGCAGGTACAAAAGCGATTCGCTTAGATCCTGCGGAGCTGCCGTGTCTGGTACAGATTCATGGAATCGAGTGGCGCGGAAAAGCGCTGACGCGGGCACAGCTGGATCAGTGCCTGTCGACGAACGGACAGGTGCTTGCAGATACCCCGTCCCATGTTCCGACGGTACTGTTTGAAACAGGAGATCCGAACATCAGCGTTCGGCTGGATTGTCTGGACAACGAGGCGACGGATGGCGAAGCGCTGATCATCCGGGCACAGATCGCATGGCTGTCGGCGGAAATGCTGCAGGATATTCAGGCGCGCCTGGCGGCAGCGGCAAGGAGGAAAGGTTTTTGGTTTCAAAGATAAAAGAAGCAATTCAGGATAATCTGGTAAAGAGAAGATACCGCTGGTATCAGGAGCAGATTCAGAAACAGACGCTCACCTATGACGAGTGGATTCGGGAAAAGGAAGCCCGGGAGGATGAGACACTGCGCGCAGGGCACAGGGTAGAGCACGCGGAGGTGATCTCTTACGATGAGTGCCGTGCGGATTTTGATGTGCGGCGGTATGGAAACGGCGCAACGCCGGCGGACGTCCTGATTTTCCACGCGCCGGACGCAAGCCCGGATACGAGAGGCATTTCACATGTGCTCAGCTGGTTTGAAGCCCATCCCGAAACGGTGATCGCCTACGCGGACGAAGATGAAATCGACGAAGCCGGAAAGCGCAAAAATCCCTGGCTGAAGCCGGACTGGTCGCCGGATACACTGATGTCCTGCTTTTATTTCGGCGGATTCTTTGCGGTGCGCAGACAGGCGATGGAGAACTGTCCGTGGCTGGCAGATGAGAACCCACTGCGCAACCTTTATGACCTGGTGCTGCGCCTGACGGAAAT
>ENA-UESE01001841-UESE01001841.1-human-gut-metagenome-genome-assembly--contig:-NODE-1841-length-14407-cov-3.863782_pt1 | contig 14407 bp, 15 predicted proteins | sample MGYA00242995_ERZ507996 | MGnify/ENA primary metagenome ERZ507996 (study PRJEB26167, sample SAMN06115489) | human gut metagenome | host: Homo sapiens | place: China:Sichuan | collected 2015-04-15... | reverse complement strand
GGTGACGGTTAATGTCTTGTTGTCCCGAAGTGTTGTTACGTTTATAAAGTTCATAAAGTTTATAAAGTCACGGATATCCTTCGAGTGATGTTAATCGGCAGCCCAAGCAGCCGTGAACAAAGCGCCCCGCAGGGGTCAATAAACCTTATAAACTTTATAAACCTTATGGACTTTATGAACTATATAAACAAAAGGGGACCTTTTCAGTCCCCCTTTCGTTTATTTCACGGTTGCCATGTGGGCGATCAATTCGAGAACTTTGTTGGAATAACCCCACTCGTTATCATACCATGATACAAGTTTAACAAAGTTAGAGTTTAACGCGATACCGGCTTTAGCGTCGAAGATTGAAGTACGAGCGTCTCCCAAGAAGTCGGAAGATACTACTTCTTCTTCGGTATAACCGAGGATTCCTTTCAATTCGTTTTCTGAAGCCTCTTTCATGGCAGCTTTGATTTCATCATAGGTAGCTGCTTTTTCCAGACGGCAAGTCAAGTCAACCACGGAAACATCCAACGTCGGAACGCGGAATGACATACCAGTCAGTTTACCGTTCAATACCGGCAGAACTTTACCTACAGCCTTAGCAGCACCTGTAGAAGAAGGGATGATATTTTCAAGGATACCACGACCACCTCTCCAGTCTTTCTTAGAAGGACCGTCTACTGTTTTCTGAGTAGCAGTAGCAGCGTGAACTGTAGTCATCAAACCTTTAACGATACCGAACTTGTCGTTCAATACTTTAGCGATAGGAGCCAAGCAGTTAGTAGTACAAGAAGCGTTAGAAATGATGTCCTGTCCTGCGTATGAAGTGTGGTTAACACCATATACGAACATAGGAGTAGAGTCTTTAGAAGGAGCAGACATGATAACTTTCTTAGCACCAGCCTGGATATGTTTGCGAGCTGTTTCGTCAGTCAAGAAGAAACCTGTTGATTCAACTACAACGTCAGCATCAACTTCGTTCCATTTCAAGTTAGCAGGATCCATCTCAGCAGTTAAACGGATCTTGTTACCGTTTACAACCAAAGCGCCGTCTTCTACAGCTACTTCGCCGTCGAAACGACCGTGTACTGAGTCATATTTCAACATGTATGCCAAGTAATCAGCATCCAAAAGGTCGTTGATACCTACAACTTGAATATCGTTGCCAAAGTTAGCAACTGCAGCACGGAACACCATACGTCCGATACGGCCAAAACCGTTAATACCTAGTTTGATCATTGTAATAAAACTTTTTATGGGTTTATTAATAATAAGTCTTTATTTTTATCTCTTATCCATCGCAAGGAGTAGATATTCATTTTATCCTTGCTTTAACGACTGCAAATGTAGTCATGTTTTTTGTATTGAGCCTTATAATATAGCGAGAAAAAAACTGCCCTCTAACATAAATTAATTGTTGGAGGTTATTTCTTTTTCTTGAATAAGAGATTTGAGAACCATTTTTTCGCTTTTTTGATTCCCCCCGTCATAATAAATGGTTGAGCGAGATCCCAAGCGATGGGAATCATGCCTTTCGCTATGGATAAATAGTCTGAGATCCCTAAAGCGATGGAGGGTTGTCCGGCCGTTACGGGAGCTGTGTTCTTGTCGTTTGTTTTTGTCGTTGACTTATTGCTAGGGAAAAGGAGAGACGATAGTCCGGATAACAACAAACTTCCGGCGTTCTCCTGTATATAAGAGAAATCCTCATTCAATTTCTGTTCCTGCCGCTTACATTGTCTCTGTATGCGTTCTTTGTCAGAAATCAGTTTCTCCAGTGGGGTTTGCTGGTTGTTCATCGTTTGTCGCGTTATTTTTATCGTCATTCGCCGTCATGGCGGCTATTACCTCATTTAATACTTTTGTGCTGATCCTGTCCCTATTCATTATTATAATGCCGATAAGTAGCAGGTACAAGACCGCCACGATACCGAATCCGAACCCGGAGGAGCCGAGCCAATCCCCTAGGAAGAAGCCCAAGGCCAAGAATATGAACAAGATGGCGAAGAATGCCAAAAACAATAATATCAAGCCATATGAGAGAACGGCTATGACTTTACCCGTTCTCTCATATGTACTCAACTTTAGGAGCTCAAGTTTTAACTCCACATAAGCCGATACATCTTCTTTCAGCTCACGGAAGACTGTTCCTGAATCTTTCTCCATACAAAGCTTATTCAGCTACGATTTCTTCTGTTGCCTGTACTACTTCTTGCTTTCCTTCTTTATATTTGGCAAGAGCGGAGTTAAAACCTTCTTTTACTTTTCCGACAACACCGTTCAATTCTTCCAGTAATTGTTCTCTCTTATCTGTCGCTGCCAAATAACCTACAGCGGCACCAACAGCCGCGCCTACTACAAGGCCAAGTAATAATTTTGAATCTACGCTTTTCATAACTTTTTCTTTTTAGAAGTTTCCACTAAGATAACGTATTTATTTGGATTAAGGTTTATCCTTGTCTTAACTTTTGCTGTTAAAAAAAGTTATCCTTTTAAGACCTTCACGGCAACCCAGTTATTTCTTTCGTTATAAGAATCCAATTTCAGCCCGTTCTTCTGACATTCTGCTTCTATCGCCGGGATATCTTCTACATAAAAGCCGCTCATAAATAGGATGCTTCCCGGTTTCATACTGTTTGTATATTGACAAATGTCATTCAGGAGGATGTTCCGGTTGATATTGGCGAAGACGATGTCGAATAGTCCGAATTCCTTGATTTTCTCGGCGCCGCCCAAGGCAACTTGTATGTCTTCGGTATGATTCAGGCGGATATTCTCTAGGGCGTTGTTATAAGCCCATTCGTCGATGTCGATGGCCGCTACCCGTTTCGCCCCTTTCAGCCGGGCCAAGATGGCCAGCACGGCTGTGCCGCATCCCATATCCAGTAGCTCCTTGCCTTCTAGGTCTAGTTTCAGCATCTCGCTTATCATCAAATAAGTCGTTTCGTGATTGCCGGTGCCGAAAGCCATTTTCGGGTCTATTATTATATTATATGTATAGCCGGGCTCCGCCTCGTGGAAGGAGGCACGGATAATGCACTCGTTTCCGATCCGGATGGGTTTGAAATAATTCTTCTCCCATTCCTCATTCCAGTCCTTGCTTTCTACCCATTTGGAGGTGTAATCGATCCGGGTATTCTCTAGCGGAAAGTCGGCCAGTTTATCATCCAATGTCTTTTTGTCGTATAAAGCCTCGGATATATATCCCAGCAAACCCTTCTCGCTTTCCGTAAAGCTCTCAAAACCGATTTCCCCCAACTCGGCGGCCAGCACGTCATTGATAATCTCTTTCTCGATAGGGGAGGTGTATGTGAAACTGAGTTCGTAATAGTTCATGTCGTATCTTTTTTATGATAAATGTTCCTTTAAAAAAACAACTAAATTATTTAGCGTATCCGCATCAAGGTCCCAATGGTCTTTATTCCTATATTCTCTATTAGGTTCCTTTATTTTTTCCTTCTGTGTTTTAGAGGTCCCTAATAATACCTCCAGATAGGCATATATCTTTGTCTTTTTCGCAGGAAGTGTAAGAGGGGTATCTTCTCTCCAAGGCAATACTACCTGTTTCAATGCTTCCTCATAGCTGGTCCAACAATCCATGACAGGTTGATTTTCTGGATTGATTATCTTTTCTAACAAATCTTCCAATTCTCCTGTATCTTTATTGTTTGGAAATAGGAATAACTCGAAATCCACATGACAGCGTTCTTTCCACAAGATTAATTTCTTCTTCCTGTCTTCAAAATCAGCATCAGCATCAAAGATTACAAGGTTAACACCGCCATCTGCCGAAGTTCTGTTCATCTGATTCACATAAACTTCTTCTGTTTTAGGAGAAACGAGACAATTCCAACCGGATGTTTTGATAATATTACCCTGATCGATAGAAGTCTTAAATAAAAATTCCAATAGCTGTGAAATAAATCGCTTATCGGCGTCTCCTTCAACGAAAATCTTAAAAAGTTCTTTCATCGCCTGATTTCTATTTCATTGTCAATCGCCTCTTTCAATCCTTCAAAGGAATATCTGTAAGCTTGAAAACCAGCCTGCTTAGTCTTTGCGATATTGTAAACATTGGCAAGTTCACGAAGGCTTTCGTCATCTTGCATGACAGCCTCAAGACTTTGCAGGCACTCCAAGTTATGTGTAGTTACAAACAGCTGTATATTATGCTTTTCTATGAATTTCAGCAAAACCCTCCACATCAGTTTGTGGGTGGTATAATGAAGGCCGTTGTCGAATTCGTCAATCATGACAATGTGGTAATCCTCGCTGGCGATAGTGGCCATGATATTAATCATGCGCCTTACTCCATCGCCTGCCATGCTGATAGGCAGAAGTTCGTGCAATCCTTTCATGGCAAGATATAATCCATCCGGTAAAGCTTCTATGGATTCTATATCCGGATCAAACTCTTTCAAAGCATCAATGACAACCTGCTTCTTGTTCCTTTTTACCAATGTCGCAAAATTACTGGATGCGTTATTGTCATTTTTGTCCACAGGAATGAACAAGCAATTCAAATCCTCCTTATAAGTGGCATCTAGCGTTTGTTGCAGGGTTCCGTCCACACCGACGAATAAGGCAGTATGATACGAGAAGCCATCTTTTTCCTGCACATCAAAATCAAAATTCAATTGTTTGACAGTTGATTTTAAAGAGATGTCACTGGAAGAGGCTTCGGTCGTATTTCGAAAAAAGGGAGAGAAAGTGAGTCTTCGTACAGAAGTTCCGGTTTTTGCCTTTAACAGAGGCTGATTGTTAAAATCAATATTATGAAACAGGTATTTCAAGCTGTCCATATCGGAATTAGTCTGTGTTCTCCTGTAATTTACCCGCATGGGCATTATCGGATTGGCCATACCTACCAACATGAAAACGGCTTCTAATATAGTGCTCTTACCTACATTATTAGCGCCAACAAATACATTCAATCCAGACAATCGGTCTATTTTTATAGAATCGAAGCCCCTGAAGTTGGAAATTTCTATTTCGTTGAATTTTTTATCCATTAATAGTTGATTTTAGCCAGTACTTACTTTCCAAACTGCGTATATATCTACAAATATAGTTACATTTTATGGAAAACAATACAATACGTCTTCAAAATAATTGATATTCTTTCTCCGCGTCGAAGCAGGGGCAAGCCTTGCGAATGTTGGTGCTGAGTTGATAATGTCCTAAGATACGTGCCGACGGGTAATCCCTTCGTAATTGCCGTAACAGGTCCATCAAGGTACACCGCTGGGCATACGTCCGGGTATCCGCGGGAAGTCCTCGCTCATCCAATCCGCCCTCGTAGCAAATACCCAGACTGTGATCGTTCCAGCCCGAGGCGTGTGCCCCGATCTGGTTCTCCGGCCGGCAGCGGTGCAGCTCGCCATCCCGGGTGATATAGTAATGATAGCCGATGTCGGCGAACCCACGATCCTTATGTGCGCCTCGAAGCGCTTCCACTGGAAAATCCCGGTCGTAGCGTGTTGCGCTGCAATGAATTACAAGGAGGCGAACCTCCCTGTAATTCTGGTAAAAGCAATATTGTTTCATTTTTATTCTTTTTTTTGTTTGTGTGTTACTTTTCTCTTGAAAGAAAAGTAACCAAAAGTTCAAGGCTGACGCGGACGGGCTACTCGTCGGCCTTCGCTCGCTGTCGCGTCCCAACTCGCTTCGCTCAAACAGGGACGCTCCTGTCGCTCACTTCGGCCGCCTCGCTTTACGCCCGCCCGCTAAGGCCGGATGGAGAGCCGTTCCCGGCTCTTTGAGGAGAGGCCGGCCCCTTGAGAAAGACTGTCCTTCTGGGTAGAGGGTGTCCTCTTTTGGGGAGGTTGTCTTCTTTAGGGAGTGGGAACGGGTGGGGGAGGCTTGCTAAAACAATTGGCAAGCTTGCAGGCCGAAGGCCCCTGCGATGGCGGTAGCAACAGCGATGATCACTTTGAGAATGGTACTCCAAACAGACTTCTTCATGATAATTAATAATTAATAGTGAACAATGAATAATGATATCCCGGCTGATATAAGAGGAAAGCGACGCTTTCCTTTGGACGGCCTCAGCGGACGGGCGTAAAGCGGAGAGACCGTAGCGAGCGCCCGGAGCATCCCTGTTTGAGCGTAGCGAGTTGGGATGCGACAGCGAGCGCAGGTCTCGAAGTAGCCCGTCAGCGTCAGCCTTGACCTTTTGGTTACTTTTGGGTCAAGCCAAAAGTAACACTAAATCTCGTCAGGCGACTCGGAGTCCGAGGAGCCGTTCTTACCGGAGATATCCACTGTTGTCTTACCGGCCTTCTGGGCCTTGATGACGGCGGCTTGGGCGGCCCGGGTGGGGACGAGGTTGAACTTGAGGCCTTGGAAGATGACTTGAAGTTCCTCGCCGGGGACGAACTGGATGTTCACCCCCTTGATATAGTCGGAGGTGAACAGGTCGGCACTTGGCGCTCCCCCGGAATTGATCTGGAGGCGGAAGGCGCCCAGATCGCCGAAATTCACCTGCTTACCGGCTTTCAGACCTTCCAGCATGCACTCGGTGGTGGCGATGAGCACGGCCGAAACGTCGGCTTGGTGCACCGTACATTTACTCGCTATCAGGGTAGATAGCTCTTTTAGACTGAGCTCGCCGTTGGTTTGCGCCTTGGCGTAGGCTTTCTTGGGTTCCTCTTTTTTCAACGGGTTGCCCATCATGGCAATGGAATAGTTTAATGACATAATCGTAAGATATTTTAAGTGATACATAAAGAACTTGGGGGATGATGAGTTGAGTCCTCACGCTTGATGACTTGGCTTTTCGTGCTCCTTGATTTAAGTCTTCAGTTTGAAAGACTTAAGTCAATTAGGCGACTTTTCTTTATCGATAACCTGACAGCGAAGATTGCCGGGTACGTAAGAGATATGGATCCATCGGGCGCCGGGCTCTAGAATGAGCTGAGTGAACTCGAGTCCGCACAGCTCGTGCGTCTCTTGTATCAGTCGGAACAAGCGGCGATGATCATCTGGAGAGCCGGCTATCAGGTCGGCGGCGCAACCGAGGAGGTGGTGACTGTGCTTGGCTCCCCCGATAAGGATGTTCAATTCGGGGCAGCGATAGCCGCTACTGATGACGATGGGTCTGCCCCAGACCCGCCGTAGCGGGTCTAGCAGCATTTCCACTAGGATCGTGACCATTTGCTGGGCCACCGGGGTGAGGCTGTTGTCGATCCCGTCTCGCCGGGCCGTGGCGGAGTCTTCAAACTCTTGATAATTAAAGTAGCGCATAGGAGACAAGGTTGATGTTTTTGTTTCTGTAGCAAAGATACGATAGGCGGAAAGCCCGGATATACCATTTGTTTCCACCTATTCGCTCTAGGAGAAGAATTTTAGGGTTCCCCTAAAAAATCATAGAATATCTGTACTTGCTTCGGCGTGATGGAGCGGTCTTTCGAATGATAACCATGACGGATAAGGGCCTCTTTCAGTCCTTTCACGTCACGGATATATCGGTTCAACTTATGCAAAGCGTTCGAAGGGGTGCCTGTCAGGCAATATTGACGGGCGAGATCTATTTTTTTCATCTGTATTGAATTTTAAAATGACTATAGGAGGGTTTCAAGTTTCAAGGTTTCATGAACCCTCTTTCCTCACACACACGTACGTACATTATATGGGTTTCAAATAAATCCCTTTATGCTCGCCATGCAGGAGGGCTCCGGAGTCGCATAGTCGGCGTAGCCATGTCTTGGCGGTGTTCTTGGGGATGTTGGCATGCTCGGCGGTCTCCATCCATTGGACGGTGGTGAACTCGTCTGGCATGGAGCTGAGCAGACTGTCCTTTTCCGAGAGGCCTCGGCTGGTGATCTCGCCGGTAGGCAGGAATGAGAGGATATGGGTGGCGTGGAGGTAGAGCGGCTCTGCCATTGTCAGAAGGGCGGCGAAGTCATCGTCGGTGATATGGAGTTCCCAGCCTCCAATGATCTTGTCCTTTAGGTTGTCGCTGTTGATGCCTTGGGCCGGCAGCAGTAATTCCGGTTGTTCCAAGGCACGAAGCATGGCTACCACCTCCATGAAACGTACGAGGTTGATGGCGAGGCGTACCACGGAACTGTTCATCTCCTGCCCGTTGGATTGCCGGGCACGCAGGAAAAGACGTACGAAGCTGTCGTTGAAAGCGGCTTGTTGCCGCTCGTCGAGGCGCAAGGTAATGGTACCCCGGCACTTGAGCTGATCGATCGTGGCCTTCCACTCGTAGCCCATCCGGTGGAATTCCTTCTCGGCGTCTACCTCGTCGACGGAGAATTGGTCGATCCATTCCCGGATCTGCGATTTGTAGTAGAAGACCTCACGGCTGAAGAGCCCGTTCTCGCCCGAGGGGATAAGCGGCGCTACCTGTCCGGGCGTACCCGAGAGCACCATCGAGAGGAAGGTGGAATCGCATTCCCGGTATTCGTTATCGGTCCGTCGGTTGAACGAGAGCCCGGCATGGTCGAAAGCGTTACGGAGCGTATCGCTCCAATGCCCGTAATCACCCCCGATAGCGGTGGTGATGGTATCCGCCTCGGTCTCGAAAATGATACCGGTGCCGTCCGAATCGATGATATTTTGCAAGATACCCGTCCCGGTGTTGTTGCCGGAGATGATAAACATACTGTTTTTAGGCATCTGGGGCATCTCCATCTTGGCTTTCTCCTTGCCTAAGGCATGATAGGCCGCCAAATCTTGGCGGTACTGTTTCATCGCTAGGTCCACTTGTTGGCGGATCTCCCGGTGGATAGGCTCGATAAACTTACGCAGCCACGCCATGATGCCCTTACCCGATGCGGGCGGAGCGATCACGAAGAGCTGGATACAGGGATAGATCCAATGCATCCCATAGAGGCAACGCACCGTCTTGCCCAAGGTGGCGCCTAGGGCGGTGAGAGCCGTGAGCAAAAGGATATCCCGCTGCTCGGCATTATCGGCGAAACCGAGGATGTCCCGTAGCAACGAGGGCCATGGATAGCCGGGTACCAGCCGTGGCAGGGAGGTGTAAGGCTCGCTGCCGATGTGGAGTGGGGCGCCGTTTGCCTCGGTTTCCCGATCGCTGGTCTCGTGGGCTTGATCTACCGTATCGGCTGTATTATATGTACTCACACGTGTGTGTGAGGAAAAGGGTTTCGTGAAACCTTGAAACTTGAAACCTATTTCCACGCCCGCCAGCTTGGCCAAGTGGAAAGCGGTGCCCAGATGGACATTCTGGTTTCCGGTGCGCAAGGCACTGGAGAAAAGCTTGTTGGCGTGTAGGGCGTTGAACTTGGACGATGGCTCGCAGAGACTGATGAAGTCGCTACGTCCTGCCTCCCCGCAATCGGTGGCGATGGCGAAAGCCAATTGTACATACTCGGCGTAAGTGGGGGCGATGTCGGCATGGGCCGCCCGTACGGCTTCTACTAGTTTGGAAAGATCGTTGTTCATGGTATGAATATTTTAGCGTTAGAATCGTGAGACAAGAAACAGCAGCGGGCGATATCCTTGCCACAGGTATCCACCTCACCCTTGAAGGTGTCGGCATACAGGAGCTGTATGTAACTCATGGCCCATCGAACGGTCTCGTCTCCGGGTATGAAAAGTTTCACTCCCAGTCCTCCGGGGCTGACAAAGGCGAGGCGGGTCCCGAGATAGGGGGCCTCGAAGAGGTGGTCCCGGAGTTGTTCCGCCTCCTCGAGAGAGGCGAGATGGTCGATATCGACCACTACCAACCCCGAGGCGGAGATGAGAGCGTCGCTCTTACGACGGGAAAAAACGCCGTGGGGCGTTACGAACGGCAGTTGTCGCTGTTTGAGTTGGCGGTATTCCGCTACCCTGCCTTCCCTGATGAAGGCGCGTAATTCGTTGGTAACCGTTTCGAGAGATTTATCCTCGGTGATCCATCGGTACACTTCCCGTAGTGTACAGTTCCCGGTAGGAAGCGTGTTGGTGATGGGAGGAAGAAAGTAAGACATTTGTTGGTCCATATCAATAGGATTTCAGATTAATTTTCTAAAGCTATTGCTAATAATTGATTCTGCGTTTCAGCCTATAGGCTGAAATATCGGATGATTGTTTAATAAAAATTAGCATAGTATGAAGGAAAATTTAGATTTGAACCAAATTTTATTTGATGAGTTAGTGGAATTTCCACGTAAGCGGTTAGGAATCTCTATCCGTGAGTTTTGTGCGGAGGCCCACGTAGGCACCGCCACCTACAGCAAAGCGAAAAAAAAAGAGTATCAATCCCCAGAGTCTGACCCGCTTGGTACAAGAACTATGCGTAGAGATGGATGAACCGGAGTTCATGGGGTATGGGGCCGGGGCGCTCAAGGAGGTGTATAGGGCAATGAGGCGTGGAATAGAAAAATAGAGGGTTGAAAATTGATCGTTTAGGGAAATAACGTTATATTTGTCTTGACGAACCAATAAACAGAGACGAAGATGGAAGGGCGGCGATTATATCCGATAGGGATACAGACATTCTCCAAATTGAGAGAGGGGAATTATGTGTATGTAGATAAGACGGAATTGGTCTACCGAATGACACACGGCGCGTCTGGTTATATATTCTTGAGCCGTCCCCGCCGTTTCGGGAAGTCGTTGCTTACTTCTACACTCCATAGTTATTTCGAGGGGCGAAAGGATTTGTTTGAGGGTTTGGCTATCGAGTGTCTGGAGAAGGAGTGGACAAGCTATCCGGTGCTTCATTTCGACATGAGCACGGCAAAGCATATGGACAAGGATCGGCTTCTGAGTGAGTTGGAGAGGAAATTGTATGGTTACGAGCAGATATACGGACGTGATGAGAGCGCTATTTATACGAACCAACGTCTGGAAAGTCTCATCAAACGTGCCTACGCCCAGACCGGTCAAAAGGTGGTTGTCTTGATCGACGAGTACGACGCTCCCTTGCTGGACGTGGTGCATGAGGAGAAAGAGCTGCCGAAGCTTCGCGACGTGATGCGTAACTTCTATAGTCCGCTGAAAGCCTGCGATCCTTATTTGCGTTTTGTTTTCTTGACCGGAATTACCAAGTTCTCCCAATTGAGCATCTTCAGTGAGTTGAACAATATAAAGAACATCAGCATGCTCCCGGAGTACGCCGCCCTCTGTGGCATCACGGAGGAGGAGATGCGTGAGCAGATGGGCGAGGGTATCGGTCGTTTGGCCGACAACCTCGGCGTTTCTCCGGAGGGTGCCTTGGGTGCCTTGAAATCGAATTATGACGGTTACCATTTCACGTGGCCGTCGCCCGATATATACAACCCGTTCAGCCTGTTGAACGCCTTGGCCGACAGTAAACTAAATTCCTATTGGTTCGGTAGCGGTACGCCCACCTATTTGATCGAGATGCTGAACAAGTATCACGTGAAACCCCAGCAAATAGGCGCACGCAAGGTTTTGGCAGAGTCGTTTGACGCACCCACGGAACGGATGGTCGATATTACGCCATTGCTCTATCAGAGCGGTTACATCACGATAAAGGATTATTCCTCGCTCACGAATTTGTACACGCTCGACATCCCAAACAAGGAGGTACGTATGGGATTGATGAAGAGTTTATTGCCTAATTATTTGCATCAATACACAGCGGATGGACTTACTACGGTAGCCCTTCTTTTCGAGGCGATCTCTGGAGAGCGGATGGACGATGCCCTGCGTTTATTGCAGACCTTCCTGTCCACCATCCCCCAATGTGACAATACGGATTACGAGGGCCATTACCAGTCCTTGCTTTACACGATCTTCAGCCTGCTAGGAATGTATGTGGACGTGGAAGTCCGTACCCCGAAAGGCCGTGTGGATATGGTGATGCGCACACCGACAACACTCTATGTCGTGGAATTGAAGTTAAACAGGACTGCGGATATAGCCCTTGAGCAAATCAATTTGCGCAATTACCCGGAGCGCTTCGCCCTTTGTGGGTTGCCGATCGTAAAGGTTGGGATTAATTTTGATAGTGAGCGGCATACGTTGGGGGATTGGGTTATCGATAGTAATTTGTCTAAGTAATTATAAAAAACAAACGTTTTAGGTTCGTAACGGGTTTGAGGTGATAACTTCTTTTACCGGAAAAAGCTTGTGTTATAAGAAAAAATAAGTTATGCTCGTGATCGAATCGTAAGAGGAAAGATATGAATTCAGTTGTAGCATTCGGAAATATCTCTATGATATCCAATAATCCGTTTTATCCATTGAGGAATATTTTGGGGAGGAAAGGGATTTTATTGCTTACGAGTAAAATAAGTTGTTGCGTTGGGTAGTAGAACGTGAACTGGAGATTATAGGGGAAGCTACCAATCATTTTTTGGATATAGATCCGGATATACAAATTGATAATGGGAGGAGGGTCGTTGGTCTGAGGGACTTTGTTATACATGGTTATGATAAGGAAGATAATGTGATTATCTGAGGTGTTATCAGTAAGGACTTACCAAAACTTAAACAGCAAGTAGACTATCTTCATACGTTCATTTGAACCTGCAAGTCTTATGACCTACAACTAAAGAGTTGGATGAGTAGTGTCATCCGTGAAATGATATATGGCAATAATTACTATGAAGGTCTCCTAAATGGAGTTTATTGCAAGTAATACAAACAGAAATCACTTAATATAAAAAAACTATTATTCTATCTTGCTGGTAAATAGTAAGATGGGATAATTGAGTGCTAACATTGAAGGTGAAGAGAAATTCTAATTGTAGATAAACATGAACATTTTAGCAATTATTCCTGCAAGAGCAGGATCTAAAGGAGTTCCCAATAAAAATATCCGATTGCTTGGGCAGCATCCTTTAGTATATTACTCAATTAAAAATGCATTGCAGTCAAAGTATATTACCGATGTGATTATTTCGACTGATTCTAACCCTGTACGTATCATTGCGCAGCAAATGGGAGCGAAGGTGCATTGGCGTGATGCGGAGCTTGCTGGCGATGAGGTAACTCTCGATGCGGTTATCTATGACGCTATTCCGACGGATAAGCAGTGGGATTATGTCATCACTATGCAGCCCACTTCGCCAACTCTCACTGTTGGTACATTAGATAGTGCCATTGAATACGCAATAAAAAGCAAACTCGACACTCTTATCTCTGCAATCAATGCACCTCACCTCTCTTGGGGAGAAAAGGATGGAAAGAAGATACCGAACTATGAAAAGCGTCTTAACCGTCAGTATCTTCCACCATGTTACATGGAGACGGGTGCTTTTGTTATCTCAAAGGCAGATATCGTAACAGAGAGTACTCGTATTGGTGTAAATGTTGATGTTTACGAGATTCCAGAGCGAGAGTCGCAGGATATTGATACCTTCGCTGATCTCTGTAGTGCAGCTGCTTTACTTGAGGCTCAGAAGATAGCTATCTATGTGAATGGTAATAACAAGCGTGGTATTGGACACATCTATCGTGCTCTTGAAATCGCTGATGAATTCTATGTTAAGCCAGATGTCTACTACGATGTAAACCAGACAGATGTTAAGGTTTTTGGTAACACTACTCATAATCTTATCCCTGTCAATGGCATTGCGGAACTCTACGAGATCTGTAAACGTGAGCAGTACAGCTTATTTGTCAACGATATCCTCACTACGTCCATTGACTATATGATTGGTTTGCGTTCAGTTTTGCCAAACGCTAAACTTATCAACTTTGAGGATGATGGTGAAGGAATTCTTAAAGCTGACCTTGTTTTCAATGCACTTTATAGTGAGCATGCATTGCCTAATGTTTATGGCGGGGAGAAATACTATATCTGTGGTAAGATCTTTATGTTCTACGAACCAATCAAGATAAAGGAAGATGTTAATCGTGTATTCATTGCTTTTGGTGGTGCTGACCCGCAGAACTACACAGACCGTTTGCTTGACATCATCTCTAAAGATGAGTATAAGAAATATGAGTTTGTTGTAGTTGTTGGGCGTGCTAAGTACAATGTTGATGCTTTACTTGAGTATAATAAGTATGAACATATTCAGGTTCTTTATGATGTTAGCAATATGCCTGAACTCATGTCTTCCTGTGATATTGCTATTACTTCTCGTGGACGCACAGGTTACGAGCTTGCACTCCTTGGCATTCCTTCAATCGCAATGGCACAAAATCAGCGTGAGGAGAAGCATGGCTTTGTTTGCAATGAGAATGGTTTCTCGTACATTGGTCTTAAACCAAGCGATGAAATTATCGAAGGTATTCTCAAAATGTATATGAATCTTTCCAAGGAAGCACGAGAGAAGTTACATGGAAAACTTCTCTCGCACAACCTTCGTGATGGCCGTAAGCGTGTGATGTCGCTTATTCGTGGATTATAAACAACATACTCATTTGTATTATGAAACCTTATGTAATAGCAGAAATGGGTGTCAATTTCTATGATACCGCTAAGAAACTCAACATCAATCCGCTCGAAGCAGCAAAGATGTATATCGATGCTGCAGCTGAAGCTGGT
>ENA-UESE01001824-UESE01001824.1-human-gut-metagenome-genome-assembly--contig:-NODE-1824-length-14522-cov-3.836276_pt1 | contig 14522 bp, 9 predicted proteins | sample MGYA00242995_ERZ507996 | MGnify/ENA primary metagenome ERZ507996 (study PRJEB26167, sample SAMN06115489) | human gut metagenome | host: Homo sapiens | place: China:Sichuan | collected 2015-04-15... | reverse complement strand
GATAAGTTTGCAGATCCGATGAATACCGGTTTTTTATCGTCTCTTTCCCAAAATCGATTTTCACCCGGGGTACCGGCAAACTATCCGAAAGATAATAACAGATATTATCACTATCCTGAGGCCGGAGAATATATCGATTATCGCTAGCCTGGGTTATCAGAGCTATATTCAGGCCATAGTCTTTACGAGGCAGAAATTTTTGCAGGATTCGCCCCTGTTCGTCATAACGATACAAACAATAGAAATCTTCCGAAAAATTATTCTCGTCCATTTGCGGGCAATAATACAAAAAAGCCGAATGACCGGGTCCACTCGCTATCGCATCGAAGCCATTACATATCTCTGGAAGCTCCAGTGTCGTTTTCCGGATAAACCGTCCGGTCTCCGTACTATATTTCACGATCTCACATCCTCCCAAAATCCATAATTCCCGGGCATCCTGGCTGAGGCATACATCATCGATAGTAAGGTATTCTTCGGGGCCACGGCCATTCTTTCCGATTTGAAATAAAAACTTTCCTTCAGGACTGAACATGAACATGCTGGCAGTACTTTTAATCAGTACATTTCCGTTAGGCAAAAGCAGTATTTTTCCCACCAGTCCGATCAACGCTTTCCCGGTAGTCTCCAAAGGAACAACTTCAACCGAATCGATATACGGCAACAGGTCGTCCACCGCATTTCCTGCACTCAAGGGAGTTATTATTTCCTGTTCAACCGAAACCGGTTTACTCTGATTTCCGCACCCGGCAAGAAACAGGAAGAAAGAAAAGAAGAAAAAAGATTCTAATTTTAGCATAGACATAAGGTTCTCTTTTTCAACAAAGATAGTAAAAAAGGTTTATAAACCTTAAACAAGCAAGAAGTAATTTTAAGTACCTTACGCACTAATTCTATTTAGGTTTTAAAAGTTGTACCCCGAACTTCAGGTTCTCTCAACAGGAACAAAGTGAGTCCCGGCAAACCGGTCACCGAAGACGAATTAGTAACGACGAATAAACTTACATTTTTTAATTTTAATAAAAAATCATTATTCACTTGTTTATCTTCAATTTTTTCTTTTCCTTTGTAAAACAGATACAAGAGGTATCTGTCAACAAAATGTTGATGCGTTACTATTACGCGTTCTGAAAGCAAGAAAACTGACAATTTTTAAATAGGAAATCAGAACGATTGTAGCAACGCTCACGTAGGAGGTTCGTATATCAATGATACCTAAGCGTGAGCTTGCTCTTTCTGTTCCTAACCATTGTCAGTGGTTCTTGCCAGATTGAGTTAAGTTCCACGCTTTGTTGTTTTAAAGGCAGCTCCGCGTTTTTCTCAATCCACTCAACATATATACAATTATCAGGCTACTGTTTGAAAGCAGACCGGATACTCCAACAGGCCTCCCAAGCCGTGTGTACAACTATTATACATTCAACCGGCTGCTTTCTTTCAACTATTGACTTGGGATTTCGGGCTAATGAATAGCCGGGGATATGTCTCGACGACATATCCCTTTTTTTATTCTGCCCTAAGTTTAAGAACCGCTTGCGGCATACCTTCCGGGCCGACTTTTACCGTAATCTGTCCGTTTTTTCGTTTACTCCTGCTCATGGCTATCGCCCGTCCGTTCCAAGTATTGCGTTCATTCTCCAGATAAGATCGGAATCTTTCAGCGAGGCATTTCTACTCCAGAATGTTGCGGGAACTCTCCGGATCTTCGGCCTTCATAGTAAAAATTACTCCGTACGATCAACGGCACAGAAAATCGATTTGCTTCCGGATCGCCTGACTACATACGGGGCAAAAGATATCGATGGTATGCAGGTTATTCATCAGACAGTTGGGCCATGGACGATACACTCCTTTATTCACATAGCCACCTCCTTCATAAACCCCTAATTTCTGAGGTGTTTTTTCATTGACAGGAGTAGGAACCGGCGTTTTCGTGTCCAGCATCTTTTTCCATTCCTTCCGGCCGAAATCGGTCAGGGTGGTCAGATTGGCTTCCCATGGCTCTACATCGGTCGGATACATATCGTTGTACGACACGTTGCCAATATATTCATCCCCTAATCCCAGCAACACATGTCCGAATTCGTGTACATAGATTTTACCGGTACGGTTAGGATGGTGAGCTGCACTGATACCATAAAAATTATAGATTCCGCCACCACCATATTTCTGCGTATTGGACAACACATAAATATGATCATACGGCACATGGGCAGCGATATCCCGGAGTCCCTGAAAGTCCTCGATCATTTGATAACGTTCCGAGTCGAAGGTATAGTAGCGGGCTTGAGCCGCCGTATTCCGCCATACATGTTCGCCGGGAATAGTCACACCCGATTCCATCGAAGGGGCCCACACCGCCCGGATATTAAAACGGGCAGTATTCTCCTTGAAAGGAGAGTAACTGAAAAACTCTTCAGCAAACACCCGGCAGGCAGCTGCAAATTTCTCCTTCTCATTCTGGGTATACCCTTCGGGAACGAGTACGATATCTACCCGCGTCGAGGGATTACCGTTATAGGCCACCTCGAAGGTCTCGTAGCGGGGAGTAAACTTTTTCACAAAATAAGAATTGGGATCGATGTCCTGTTCGAATTTCTTTTCAAAAACTCCTTTCCGGTTACGGGCATAGATCTCGATCCGTACCTCATTTTTCGGGTAAGGGAAAACCACCGACTCAGGCATGGCTTTACGCACAGTCTGCGCTTCGGGAGTGGTTTGCCACTCATTGAACAAGGTACAATAGCTTCGGGAATAAATCTCTTTACCACTGGCTTTATCGAAGATTTTAAACAATTGCACCCCATAACCGGTATCATCCAGCAGAGACACTTTCGAACCTGCCCAATAGGGTTCTTCCTTCAATTCGTCGAAAAAATACTCCTGGTTCCGGCTATCTCCGCAATGGTAGTAGTCGAACCGTAGTGTCTTGTCCAGAAAATACCGTTCAAAGGGTGTCTGGGCCGTCAACTCTCCTGTCATCCAGGTACAGAAAAATAAAAAAATGATTTTCAATAAGTTCATGTTTTGTTAGTTTGATTTTCTTTACAAAAATAACAATAATGACGAGGTAAGCCAAAAGTTATTTCACTTCCCACTCAAAAATTCCTGCCGCATTATCCTCCGGCAATTGAACTTCGAGTTTCACCGCAGCGGTTTTCACCGGTTCGAATTCCACCGTACAGGGAGCATCTTTCTGAATCGGATAATCAGCCGTATTTTTCACCGGGACCCATGCTCCGGCTTCATTTTTATAATATACCTTCCATGCTTCCGGTATCCGGCAACCACCCCACGGGCCGTCGTCGAACCAGTAAACGGTAGAAGAAGAGACAGTCTGTTCGCCTTTGAAGTCGTATACAATCCATTCGGTTGTATTCTTTTTCGGCCACCAATGGTAATAAGGCATCGAGCGATCCTCGGGATTCTGTGGTTGCAAACGGTCGTTTACCGCCGAGATAGCACTACTCCGGTGAGAGGCAGAAACCTCACTTTCGGAAGCAATCGTCGGCGGCATTGCCGGACGGGTAGCATTCAGGTCGATCGGTAGCCAAACGGTCATCTCTCCGGCTCCCCGATGTGCCCATGCATAATAAGGAATCAGGGATAAAGTGACTTCTTTTGCCTCCAGACGTCCCTCTTTATCGAACTCCAGCGTCTGAGCCTGTGTTTTCAACAGCTCTATGCCGTACAACAGATCACTGCGGTTTTCTACGGTAAATTCGGGTGTTTGATTCATCAGGATTCCCCGGACACTGAAATCATTATCCGGCCATTCGGCACAATACACCACCGGTCCTCGCTCGACGGATACCCGTCCACGATCGGCTTCCACTTTATAATTCGCTTTTACAATCCGCGGTTCCATATCGAAATGAATATCTACGATATCCCCTTTTTTCCATTTGCGTTGAATGGTAAAATAACCTTTTTCCAGCGTACTCTCTGCCGGCTTACCGTTCACTTTCACTGTATAGCCCAGTTTTTTGCCATCGGCATAACGGTACAAATCGCTCGGTACGACCTTTCCCTGCACCCAACCCGGAATCCGGATTTTCATCGCAAAATCGGAAATTCCGCGGGGAGTCACGGCCACTCGTATATCCCCGTTCCAGGGATAAGAGGTGGACTGTTTCAATCCTACTTTCTTCCCGGCGACTTCGAGGGTCGATTCGTTGGCCACAAACAAATTGACATAAACTTCCTTATCTTTCACAGCATAAATATATCCCGGAACAGAAGGAATAAAACGGCAGGCATTCGACGGGCAACAGGCACATCCGAACCAGGGCGAACGTTGATGCTGGCCGATAGATTCCAAAGGATTGGGATAAAAGAAAGCCCCACCGTCCAGAGAAATCCCCGACAATACGCCATTATAAAGGGTACGTTCGAGTACATCGTAATATTTGGCATCTCCTTTCAGCAGAAACAAGCGATAATTCCAATACACATTACCGATAGCGGCACAAGTCTCACAATAGGCCGACATGTTGGGTAATTCGTAATTTTTACCGAAAGCTTCACCACTGCCGGTAGCTCCGATTCCGCCTGTAATATACAACTTTTTAGTAACGACATTCTCCCAGATCCGGTCGATCGCATCGATATACTCCTGATCACCGGTCAGGGCAGCGACATCGGCGATACCGGAATACATATAAGCAGCCCTGACAGCATGTCCGACGGCCTCGTTCTGTTCCAGAATCGGCTTATGAGCCTGGCTATATTCGTCTTTCCGTTCCGTATATCCCCGCTTATCCAGGAAAAATTTCGCTTCATCCAGGTATTTTTTATCCCCGGTCACCACATACAACTTCGCCAAAGCCATCTCGGCGATCTGATGTCCGGGCACTTTCACCTGCTGTCCGGGTTTATCACCGATCTCACGGCAAACACAGTCGGCATAGCGGATCGCAATATTCAGAAAGTTTTTCTGTCCGGTAGCCTGATAGTGAGCGACAGCCCCTTCAACCATATGCCCCAGGTTATAAAACTCGTGGCTCAGGTCTTCCACTTTTTCCCAGCGTTTCGATCCGGCCCATTCATGGGGGTGTTCCGGATTCATCGTCCGGGAAGTATACAGATATCCGTCCGGTTCCTGTGCCCTGGCAACGATCACCAGCACACTGTCGATATATTTTTTCAATTTTTCATCCGGATACGTCTGCAACAGATAGCTGGCCCCTTCGATCGTTTTATACACATCGGTATCGTCAAAAGAAAATCCGGTTACTTTATTATGAGGACCGGGATTAGCGGCCATTTCGAAATTCTTGTAGCGTCCTGTTTCTTCGCATTTACTGAATGCCAGCGGAATCGTCACTTCACGGCTGGCTTTCAGTCGTTGTCCCCAAAAGGCATCGTTCACTTTTACAGCTGTAAAAGGAACCGGGGTAATGGGATAACCGGTATGTCCATTCTTCTGAGCACACACACTCAGTGCCAGACATGCGGCAACAAAAGTCATCACTCTTTTTTTCATAAGCTTTTTATTTATGATTCGATTTTATTTCTTTTCCTCTTTATTCCAATCCGGAGTTTGCAGGCCTTGTAAATGCCGGATAAAGAAATCCCGTCTTTTCCGTTCACCGTAAGCTCCGCCCATCGTATGCCGCTGGTTGGGCAATACTACAAATTCAAACTCTTTACCGGCACCGATCAAAGCATTCACCACCTGGAAAGTTGTCGAAGGATCGACATTATCGTCCAATTCCCCCAGGATCAGCATCAATTTCCCTTGCAGACGATAAGCATTCACCGTATTGGAGCATTCTTCATATTCTTTTCCGACGGGATACCCCATCCACTGTTCATTCCACCAGATCTTATCCATCCGGTTATCATGGCAACCGCAAGCAGCGACACTCACTTTATAAAAATCAGGGTGGAACAATACAGCTCCCATCGCATTTTGTCCGCCTGCCGAGCAGCCATAAATCCCAACCCGGTCGATATCCATCTCAGGATATTTAGCCGCCGCAGTCTTCATCCAGGCGATCCGGTCGGGAAAGCCTCCGTCTTTCAGGTTTTTCCAACATACATCATGGAATTTTTTCGAACGGTTAGCCGTCCCCATTCCGTCGATCTGTACCACGATAAAGCCCAATTGCGCCAAAGCGGCATCTACCGGAGATACGGTGAAAGATTTCGGGACAAAAGAATCGTGTGGTCCGGCATAGATATACTCGATTACGGGATATTTTTTGGACGGGTCGAAATCTACCGGACGGACGATAACTCCCCAAATATCGGTTTCTCCGTCTCTTCCTTTAGCACAAAACACTTCAGGCATTCTCCACCCTTCTGCCAGCATTTTGCTGATATCGGCCTTTTCCAAAGACAACAAGACCGATCCGTCTTTCGCACTACGCAAAGCAGCTACCGGCGGACAATCGATCCGGGACCAGCTATCTGTAAAATAGGTATAATCCCTGGAAAATTCCACTTGATGGTTTCCATTTTCAGGTGTCAGGCAGAGCAATTCTCCATTCTCTATATTCAGCCGGTATACTTTCTCGAGATAGGGATCTTCACCGGCATCTTTTCCGCACCCTACCAAATAAACCACCCTGGCGGCATCGTCCACATGCAACACCCGTTTCACTACCCATTCCCCTTTGGTCAGTTGTCGTTTCACCTGACCGTTATCCGCATCATAGAGATAAAGATGGCGCCATCCGTCACGCTCCGAAATCCAGAGGATCTCGTTCCGGTCTTTCAGATCGTAGCGATACAGCAAATTATAATAAACAAAAGTAGGCATCTTCTCCCCGATCAGCACTTGAGCCTTCGGGTTGTCCCCGGTGACTTTATAAACTATATATTCCTGATGTCCCCGTTTGTTATAATCGAAAGTAAAAGAACGACTGTCATCGGCCCAACGGATATTGTTCAGGTTAAACTGTTTTTCCGGTTCGGCAAACTCGATATTTACCTGTCGTCCTTCCTCCACCAGAAACAATACCGGTCGTTTGACAGGCAGGGCATCTCCCGGTTTCACATAATCGATCTCTTCCATTTTGGGTTGCAGTTGTCCGGCAGGCGAAGACACGACGGTCTTCAATTTCCGGATCCAGGCGGGGCGGTATTTACAACTCACCAATTTCCGGGAATCCGGCGACCAGCTGATAAAAGAAGAATAGTATTCTCCGGGGGCTCCGTCGTAGCTCAGCCGGTTCACCTTGCCGCTACTTATATCACGGACAAACAGATTTCCTTCACTGACAAAGGCTTCTTTTTTTCCATCGGGCGAAGGAGTAGCTCCCTGCCAATTCTCTTCATTCACACCTCCCCAGTGGCCTTCCCGGCGGCGGGGTTCTTCTTTCACCTTACCGATCACCTTATTTTTATTCCGGTCGTAAGTATATTTCATGCCTTCGGTCACAAAAGTCAGTTGTTTCAGATCGTCCGAAAACACAATCTCCCGGAAAGGCATTTTCCCGGGTTCCACTTTTCGTCCCAGTTCAGCCGTCAATGCTTTAGCCATAGCTTTCTGATCGAAAGCCGGTTGTTTCTGTCGTTTACCGGCATTCACCAGTATAAAATCAGTACCTGCAGGAGTCTTGACCGCATACCAGCAAAAATGTGTATTTCCGATCCAGCGGGGAGTGATATTCCCTCCAAAATATCCGGCCTCATACTTTTGCCTGAACCCATCTGCTTCGGCATATTTTTCTTTCAGCTCCTGTGCACAAACGGCACAACTGAACACCAATAATAAAATAACAGGAATAATTTTCATAAGTTTATAATTTTATCAGTTATGATTTTTCTTCAACCTGATAGCAAATCCTCCTCCCGGAGCAAGTTGCATCTTCCACCGATCCGCCCTTTTTACATCACGGTATTCATGCCGGTAATCTTCTCCCTTTTTATCCGCATTTATACCGTCGCACAAAATTTCAGCCCGGAACATCCCTTCCGGCAAGAAACTCAAATCCAAATCCACCGTACGTGCTTCCCAATCGGTCAGTCCTCCGACAATCCAGTCTTCCCCCACCCGCCGGGCTGTGACGATATATTCTCCCATTTTCCCCTGCAATATCCGGGTTTCATCGGCCACAACGGGTAAACCGGCGATAAAGCGGGTACATTCGGGTTCTTTGCGATAGGCGGTCGGTGCATCACACAACATCACCAACGGACTGTCGAACACGATATAAGTAGCCAATTGATGACAACGGGTCCCCTGCCTCATCGGGCTACTGTAAATATCCCTGAAGTCCTTTTTCACTGCATTCCGCATAGCTCCCTGGGTATAATCCACATTCCCGGCCATCATACGAATAAAAGGCATAGTTACGTCGTACAAAGGCATATCGGGATTACTCCATTTCAGTTCCTCCATGCCGAATACTCCTTCGAAATTGATCGCATTCGGGAAAGTACGGTTGATTCCGGTCGGTTTATACATACCGTGAAAATCCACGAACAGCTTATATTTTGCAGTAGTTTCCGCGATCCGGTAAACCATCTCTACCGCTTTCTGATCATCCCGGTCGAGGAAGTCGACTTTGAAGCCCTTAATCCCCATACCGGCATAATACCGGCAAGCCTTTTCGAGCTGCTCGTCCAGCACGTTCATCACCGCCCACAGAATCAGTCCGACCCCTTTGTTGCGGGCATATTCGGCCAATTCCGGTAAATCGATCTCCGGAACAGTGGTCATGATATCTCCCTGTTTGGGATCCGACCAACCTTCGTCGAGCACCACATATTCGATTCCTTGTTCCGCAGCAAAGTCGATATAATGTTTATAAGTCGGCGTATTGATTCCTACTTTAAAATCCACTCCGCTGATCCCCCAGTCGTTCCACCATTCCCAGGCCACTTTCCCGGGTTTTATCCAGTTGTAATCACCGATCCGGTTGGGAGCGGCCAGCGCATACACCAGATGATTCACCGGCATCTGAGTATCTTCTGCAGTCACTGCCATAATTCTCCAGGGAAAGGTACGTTTACCGGCTACCCGCGCAATATAAGGCCTGCGGGTTTTCACCGTCTCCTGACAACGCCACTTATTCTTAAACGTTTCCTGAGGATAGGCTGCAAACACCCCTTTCAAAGCCGGCGTTTTTCCATCTCCACAGACGAACATGCCCGGATAAGCTTCCAAATCGGATTCCAGTAAGGTCAGTTTCACCGCACCGGCATCCACAGTCAAGGGTAAAAAAGCAGGTAACTCTGTATTATATTGTGTAAGAGGAGCTTTGGTGTAAAAATTTTGAAAAGCCATATTCCAGGGATCTTTCGGATTGGTAGAATACGGTATATAGGCTTCGAAATCATCAGCAAAATTAAATTCGGCCCTCTCCTCCACCACTGTCATCTCTCCTTTCCGGCCGGCCACGAACCGATAGGCCATACCATCGTTATAGGCCCGCATCAGCAGTGAAAAACCATTGTTCAACCGGAGTTCGAGTTCATTACAATCGATTCCGAACTCCTTCACCCGATAGAACGGAGCCTGTACCGTCTCCGACACATGCCTCTGTTTTGTTCCCGTTATACGGATATTTTCCCAATGATCGGCTTCCGGCAGGTCGGTATGAAGGGCTATCCGGGAAGGTTTTAATAAAAGCCGGCCATCATAGAAAAGTGAATAAGCTATCCCCTGTCCGGCAGTCACTTCGAGTTTCACTTTACCGTCCGGCGACTTTAAAGTATACATTTTCACTCCGGCTTGCAACGCCAAAGCCAGGACAAGTAATACTCCTGTTCCAACGATTTTTTTTACCATATTCAATTTTTATAAAAATTTACTCTCCACCGTTACTTTTCTTTCTATCCTCCCATTTCCGCTCCGTTAAGTGAGGTTAAAAATAGTATGAACGAAAGAAAAAGAATGCAACAAAAATTTTTTTAGATGCAAAAATCGTACAAACTTCCTACCACCACACCTGTTTTCCCTGTTCGTACGTAAATATCCGTTCTTCCACTCCCTCAGTGAGATCCCTCAGCCAGTAGAGGTGTCCGGCAGGAACTCCCTCATAATCGAGTCCATAGGTGTCGGGCACCTGCCGTCCCATCGTGTACCATTGTCCCCGGTCCCACACCAACAGTTCGTATAGGTCGCCCGGTTTGACAAAATTATCGTCGTTCCGGGGAATGTAACAGATCCGGCTGACGCGGACAGGTATCGCCAACTGCAAACCGGCCCAGGAGGTATCGGCATCCTGAGCGGCAAAATAGGTATGTTTGCTCCCATCATAAACTTTTGTACAATCCCAGGTCTTTCCGTTCTCCGCCGAAGGTGTACCGATACAGGCCCCCCGGATCAGTTTACCGTCCGCATCGAAAAACATCGCCTCTGCAATACAACTATTGGAACCTTTCGGTCCCCGGTAACGCAGATAGCGAAATTCCGACGGACAGTTCACCCGTACCCAGTTCGAATCGGGAAGCGGCACTTTAGTAATCCGGTGGAGCACCACGGCATCCCGGAAATCCGGCGTATTCGCTCCTTCGAATACCCCCTGTACCATCAAATCCAGCAGCAAGCGATCCATAGCCGTCCCGGTATATTTTTTCACCAGATGCATCTTTTGTACTCTTTCGTTCCCACCACGGATGGATTTCACTTCATGATTCTTCGTATAAATAAAAGGATCGCCGGCCGCCGTCAACTTTCCTTCCCTGTGGTATACGGGCAAATAGACAATCGCCGTATCGATATTATTGAATACCCCCTGAAAACCGGCTGCAGTCCCTACCGCTACCGGCGACCAGCCGGCATTATTGAAGACCGCCAGGTAGCACAACCGGCCATCGCCCGCCGAATCGTACAAGGGTACAACCGCTACATTCCGGCCGAAATACTCGTCCGACACATCCCGCAAAAAAGGTTTTTTCAGTATCCCCGGAATATCTTCGTCGGGATAAGACACAGCCCAATTAGTGGTTTGTACGCTGAAATAATCCCGGTACACCTTTCCATACTTTTCTTCCATGCGTTCCTCCCGGTCGATATTATAGTAATTCCACAGGTAGGGAAGCTTTCGCCCATTGGTATCCACCATAAATGTCCACATATGCGAACCGATCCGGTGGGGATTCTGCACCACCCGGTCGATTCCGCAAGGGATCCCCAATGCCCGGAACAGGGCCACATTGAACCCCGACAACTCCCGGCAACCTCCGAATCGTTCGTCCAGTAACTGCAAGGCTCCATATTCCACAAACGACAAATCGGAAGATGCATACCAATTCTGCTCGGCCCGTAAGTGATCGTTCAGAGCCGAAGCGACAAACACCACATCCGGATTCACGGCACAGAGCGAGTCGCACAACCGTCCGTAACGCCGTACATACGCCTCTTGCCAAAATTCCAGGGGTTCCCTTTCAATCCGGTAAGGCAGGACAAATTCGCAAAAATCTTCGAAAGAATAATACGAAGCCCAGGGCCGCTTCTCCCACACCCCGAATACATAATCGATATGCCGGATAAGGAAATCGGCCGTAACCGACCGGGCATCGTTGCGTTTCGTCCACCTCCTGACATCAGGCTCGCCGAAAGTCTTCCACAATTTGTGTTTGACCGCTTTGGCACTTAGTCCGGTCCGTTGCATCCACCGGTATCCTTGCCTGAGGCTATCCAACTGCGCACCTGTATAGAAATAATGATAAGGCATATTCCCGATCAAAAAAACGGCCGCCCGATACTTCAGCGAATCATTCCGGTAGTGGTCGAGTACCTTTTCCAGTTCCACGCGGTTTTCCCCGGCATACCGCAACGCAAAATCGAGCATCGTCGGCCGCTGACAGCTACTCCACAGCAACAACAAGCCAGATAAGTAAAAATATAGGATTTTCATCATCACATTTGTTATTTAGGGTAAGCAAAAATCATTATAATTGTTTCATTTCTGTCTTCATTTCTTCCACTGCAGGTGACCACACTTTGGGTTCTTGGTCGATTACCTGCCGGGCCATATCACGGGCCTTTTCCATATCTCCCATTTCCCGGTACAATAAAGCCAGCAGGTAAAGCGGATAAATGCGATGGGGAATCATATGAGCAGCCTGGACATAAGCTTTCTCGGCCCGGTCATATTGTTTCAGGGCCTGATAGTTTTTCCCGAGCTTATTATACACCATCGGATCGGCACTGAGTTCCGCCGCCCACAAAAAAATCGCCGTCGCATTTCCATATTGGGCGTTTTGAAATTGACATTCGCCAAACTCGAACACAAAAGCCGGCCGGTCGGATAGGGCAGAAAATAAAGGTGTATACCGGTTTAAAGCCTCTTGATAATCTCCCTGACGGAAATAAGCCCTTGCGGTTTTCCATGTTTTATAGGCGGTTTCCTTTTCTGTCAATCTCCAGGCAGCAACAAGCCCCAGTACCATAACCGGTAACCACAGGATTTGTCCTGCCCAGCGTCTTATCCTTACTCCTTTCGCACCGACATTCACACTCCACGCCAATAACAGCACAAACAGCATCGCCATCGGTAACATATGCAAAGGATAGGAAAAACAAGCGAATACCAGAAATGCGCTTAAAGCGCCCGATACTCCACCGGTTTGCTGCGTGTTCCTTTTAAACAGCCCTCCCGACGCTATACCCGTTATCGATAAAAACAAGCACAAACCGATCAAACCATATTCACCTCCCAATTGCAAAAACTCATTGAAACCATATTCAGGAGCATCAGCCACATATTCTTCCCGCGGATCTGCAGGACTGTTTGCAAAATAAACCGCCTGAGCTTCTCCTAAAGCACCCGGATACCGACCGATACCGACACCTAGCCAAGGTTGGGAACGCATCACCGCCAGATCCATTTTCCATACCAACAAACGTCCATCGGCGGAATCCTTTTTCAGCAAATACAATCCACCCCCGATCGATAATCCCAGTAATAAAATACCCCCCAGCCAACATCTTTTCCAACCTCGTCCTATCCGCCCTATTCCCCTCCTAACGTATTCCCTCGAGCGTTTCTGCCTCCACACAACAACTCCGCAACCGGCTCCGGCAGCCACCCAGGCACTCCGGCTCATGCCGGCCGGTAAAACCAGAATGATCGAAACCAAACAAATAACTCCGAGTCCGTACACGATTTTATCAACCCGGCAAAGAGGCTTCGGCCCTAACAGAGTATGCAAAGCCACCGGTAATATCACCGCCAGAAAACCGCTGTAGGGGCCCGGATTAAAAAAACTCCCGGTCAAGCGGTATAAGCTATGGTATTGATCAGCCCAACCGTATACCTGTAAAAATCCCCATATCGCTTCGATGCTCCCGGCGAGCAATAAAACAAAGGTAAAAAGCAACCTCTGAGAAACCTTCCATCCTCCCAAACCCCGACACACAAAATACAGTCCCACTAATAATATCAATAACAACGTTTGCGTTTCTCCCCTGAAATCATTCAACAAAAAACTTCCCACCCCATACAAAGCGAACAGCACCACACCGACATCCACCCATCTGAAACAGAATTGAAAATTCCGTTTCCATGCCACCATCCATGTCAGCAATAAACCAATCCCGACAACTTCTGCAAAACGGAAATATTTGGCGGTAATTATACCATCAGCATAATCATGACCTAACGATAACAAAGGAGTTAAAAAGATTCCCAATAACACGTCTCCCCCATTCGTTCTATTTATTTTCCCATCTGCCATAACTTATTTATTTTCGTTTCCCGTTAAAAAATACTTACCACGATAGCCAGTAATAAAGGCCATCTCATAAACCTTTGCATATCATAAATGTTTAAACTTCGTCAGGATCAAAACCGGATTCGAATCTGTATTCAAATTCTGGATTACTCTTTCCAACTCCGGATTTGTAATTTTAAGAGCCCCATCTTTCACGCGCTCGAATATATTATATTGATCAAGAGTCGAAAAACTTACGTGAGCAATAAAGTAATCTTCAAATATTCCGCGTGCCTCATATCCCTCAAAGTAGTCGAGTTCCTTCAAATGTTCATAATAATCGCACCACCTCAATAGATAAGTCTTATCTTTCATTTTATCATACAAAAAAGGCTGCATATAATTACCTTTCTTTTTTTTATCGGCTATGTATCCTAGAAAAAAATCCTGATTTTCGTAAAGTAACGTAAACACTCCTTCTTCACTTCCATCTATATCAACAAATCTATCTGAATTATGATACTTTTCCCAACTTGAATTTTTTATTTTAAAATAGAAAATCGGTCCATAAGTTGTATCGGATAATATTTGATAAATTGTATCTGAATAGATTGGATGATAACATGAACGTTCATATCCTTTAAAGATTTGCCCTCCTCCCTTATATCATACTTGAAGAGGTAAATAACGATACCCTTTAAGAAAATTTTCATTACCTTTTGACAATACCAAAGCATATCCATATAATCCCTCATTTCCAAAATTTTGAGAAGGAGCAGATATATGAAGAAATACACTATCTCTTAAACATAGAGTAATATCTGTTTAAAAATACCGAATGGAATGAATAGATTTAAAATTCCCGCCTAAATCATAAAAAAAAAGTTTATACGACATAACATCAACGA
>ENA-UESE01001818-UESE01001818.1-human-gut-metagenome-genome-assembly--contig:-NODE-1818-length-14574-cov-2.398979_pt1 | contig 14574 bp, 14 predicted proteins | sample MGYA00242995_ERZ507996 | MGnify/ENA primary metagenome ERZ507996 (study PRJEB26167, sample SAMN06115489) | human gut metagenome | host: Homo sapiens | place: China:Sichuan | collected 2015-04-15... | reverse complement strand
GCACCGTCTCTGGGATAGTGCGCCGCAGACCATCACACAGCTCACCGCCGCCCTGCGAGAGGAAACCGGATGGGAGAAGCACACCGTCATCACCATGCTCTCGCGGCTGGAGGCCAAGGGCGCGGTGCGTCACGAGGAGGGCGCGCGTGCCAAGAAGTTTTATCCTACCGTCAAGCAGGGCGACGCCGCCCGCGCCGAGACCGAGAGCTTCCTCGGCAAGGTCTACGGCGGGAGCCTCGGGCTGATGATGAGTGCCATGGTCGAGGGCTGCGCGCTCACGCGCGAGGACATCGACGAGCTGTCCGCCATTTTGGAGCAAGCGGGAGGGAACTCAAAATGAAAGAAATTCTGCTCACTTCCTCTGTTTTGATCCTTGCGCTGCTGGCACTGCGGCGTCTGTTCCGCCGCACCATCTCGCGCCGCATGCAGTACACTCTCTGGGCGCTGGTGCTCGTGCGGCTGCTTGTGCCGCTGAACGTCGGCACGCTGGCACACAATGTGCTCTCTGCCGCTGAGCCGGTGCAGACCGCCGTGGAAAAGCGGCTGGAAACGCCCGTCCTGTACATGCAGGACGGTACGGAGCGCCACCCCGCTCAGCTTTTGTCCGGCGAGGAGTCGCAGGGTGACCCGCAGTCTCCGCCGTCCGACGCAGCGCAGAGCGCCCCTGCCGACGAATACTCTATCGCGACACCGACCTACCGTGCTGTCGCGCTCTCCGAAGCGCTCACCTATGTTTGGTACGCCGGTATGCTGATCGTGGGTGCGTGGTTCCTTTTCACCAATCTGCGCTTTGCCCGCGCGCTACGCAAGGCGCGCACGCCTTACAGCGTCGAGGGCTGCCGCTATCCAGTCTACCTCGTGTCCGCGCTGCCCTCGCCGTGCCTCTTCGGCGTTCTGCGCCCCGCCATCTATCTCAACAACGCGGCGGCCGCCTCGCCCGAATTGCTACGCTTCGTGCTCGCGCACGAGCAGACCCACGCGCGGCACTTAGACCCACTGTGGTCGCTGCTGCGCGGTCTGTGTCTGACCGTCTACTGGTTCGACCCACTCGTGTGGCTCGCGGCGGTGCTCTCGCGCGAGGACGGCGAGCTTGCCTGCGACGAGGGGACGCTCCGCGCGCTCGGCACGGGGAGCGCGGTTCTCGCGGCGGTCTTCGCGCGCGGGACGGTCGCCGCGTTCGGTACGCGGCTTGTCGTTTGCACGGGATTCTTTTTTCTGCAGCACCTCGGGCGCGTACATGGGCACGGCCTTGGGCGCAGAAGCGGGTTCAACTTTCTTTTCGGGCTTGGGTGCGGCAGGCTTTTCCACCGGCTTGACCTCTTCGGCCTTGCCGTCGTCATAGCTCACGCGAACGCGCGCGGGCGCGCTGCCGATGCCGAGGAATCCGGACTTGGCACGCTCGAGGATCTCGACGGAGACGTCGTCTCTGTCCATCTTCAGCTGAGCGAGCGCGCTCTGGATCGCCTCGTCCTCCGTCTTGCCCGTTACGTCAATAAACTTGATCATTCAGACAAGCTCCTTATGTTTTTATTCGTCGTAATGCTCGGGGTCGTAAGAGCGGCCGCGGGCATAGGGGCGGTCGCCGACGCGACCGTTTTCATTGGTGGAGTTTTTCTTCTTGTTGGATTTGTTCGCCTGCTTTTCCGCGCGCTTTTCCTTCAGCGTCTTCTTCTCCGCTTCCTCGGCGGCGATCTTACGCTGCTGCTCGCGGGCGGCTTCCATGCGGCGCAGACGGTCGTCGCGCTTCTGCTTTTCCTTCTCGCTGAGCTCGTCCTCCATGTGGCTCTTATAGTACTTGGTCAGAACCTTTTCCTGGATGGCGTAGAGCAGCGAGTTGACGATCCAGTAGACGCCGAGAGCCGCGGGCAGCGTAAAGCCGATCCACAGCGACATGAGCGGCATCATCCACATCATCATGCGGTTGGAGCGGGCCGCGGCGTCGTTGCCCTCAGCGGCGACGTTGCCGGACATGGAGACCTTGGACTGCAGGAAGCTCAAAGCACCGGAAATGAACGGGATCAGCACAACGCCGATCACGGGCCAGCCGCCGGTGAAGAAATCTTTCCACACATCCCCCGGCATGACCGTGAGGTCAAGGCCGAGGAAATCGTAGTTCACGTTGAGAAGACCGTCAAACTTGCCGGAAAACTCCGCAAAGTTGTCGGAAATGAACTTGGCAAGGCCGATCTCCTCATAGCCCTTGCGCACGAGCTCGGCATTGTAGCCCAGGGTGGTGGCAAGGGTCGTGATCTCCGTCACGACGTCCTTGGAGAGCATCATGAAGCGGCTGAGCGGCTGACGGATGATGGAATACAGAGCGATGAGGATGGGGAAGGGCAGGAAGCTCCAGAGGTAGCCGCTCATGGGGTTGACCCCCTCCTTGGCGTAGAGCATCTGGATCTCATCGTTCATTTTCTGGGGATTGTTGGCATATTTCGTCTGGATCTCTTTGATCTTGGGCTGGAAGAGATTCATGCGCATCATGCTCTTTTTCGACTTCATCTGGAAGGGCAGCGTGATGAGCTTCACGACGAGCGTGAAGAGCACCAGCGCCCAGCCGTAGGAGCCGGTCAGCTCATAAAAGGTGCGCAGGACCCAGGCGAAGGGAACGCAAATGTAGTAGCCGATGGTTGACATTCTTCGGTTTCCTCCGTGGTTTTAGGTTCGGTCACGGGACCGGGTCGTAGATTTTTCCGCCCTTATAGAACGGATGGCACCGCATGATACGCTTGAAGGCAAGCCAGCCGCCCTTGACCGCCCCGTACTTCTCGATCGCTTCGAGCGCGTATTGAGAGCACGTGGGGATAAAGCGGCAGCAGGGGGGCCGGTAGGGTGAGATGGCCCTGCGGTAAAACCGGATGAGAAACAGCAGAAAGCGTTTCATGCCTGCGTTTCCCACAAATCGAGCTTTTTGCACGTTTTTTCAAATGCGCGTTTGAGCTCCCAGTAATCCGCCTTTGCCGCACGGGTGCGGCCGACGACGATGATATCGTAGCCCTGCTTCATACTGCCCTGGCTCAGCCGGAAGATCTCGCGGATGCGGCGGCGGACGCGGTTGCGCACGACGGCGTGGCCGAGCTTGGTGCTGACCGTGACGCCGAGGCGGTTGTGTCCGAGCCGGTTTTTCCGGTAATACACCACAAGGCAGGACGAAACACCGGACTTGCCCTTGGCATACATCCGGCGGAATTCGTAATTTTTCTTGACGGTGGTGGTGCTTTTCACGCGTGATCTCCCTGCTTTTGCAGATTTCTCCGCACAGCCTGCAAGGGACGGCGATCGAAACACATTCTCATCGGCCGTCCCTCATTGTTTCATCTGTAGCATACGATACGCAAGTTGCTCCCGCTTTAGTGGGTCAGACGGGCGCGGCCGCGTGCACGACGGCGGGCGATAACCTTGCGGCCGTTGGCAGTGGACATTCTCTTGCGGAAGCCGTGCTCCTTGGAGCGCTGGAGCTTCTTGGGCTGGTAGGTGCGAGAAGTAGCCATTTCGTTTTACCTCCTGAAAAAATTTTACCGGCAGCACCCCCTTGGGGGAGGCGCTGCACTTACTCGACGGCGGGCGGAGAAAAACTCCCCGCGGACCGCAGTTGATAAAAATAGTGCCGTATTGATGCGGCATACGGGGAGTATTATATCGGTTTTGCCGCATTCTGTCAACCAAAAATACAAAAATCGGTGCATGTTTCCATTTCCCGCAAAACCTTGTGGCGCGTATTGAAACATGCAACTATCTCTTGTGTCCTTTTGCCTGTTTTTCAGGGCTTTTGCACTGTAAAAAACAGCGTTTTATATTTAGAATATGTGTTGCGTTCGCGCGCGTTTTTTGGTATAATGTAGGGAGTAAATTTTCGGCTGTCACAGCCGTTTATTCCAAAGAAAGAAAGGAGCGCTTCCGTGAACTCTGTTGCAGACATCTGGAAGATCGTTCTCTCCCGCCTCAGCCAGGACCTGTCTGAGACGACCATCTCCACGTGGTTCGACGAGGTGGAGGCCGTGTCCATCAAGGACCGCACGCTGTACCTCCACTGCCCGAACGATTTTAAGCGCAGCACGATCGAATCCATGTTCTCTGACCGCATCAAGGATTCCCTGCGGGACATTTACTCCGCCGATTTCGACGTTAAGCTCCTCTCCACCGCGGAGAGCACCGCCCTTTTCGAGCCCGAGGTCAAAAAGTCCACCGCGCTGCTCGATTCCGGCGAATTCACGTTCGACACGTTCGTCGTCGGCGAATCGAACAAGATGGCCTATGCCGCCGCGCGCGCCGTGGCCGACGGTGTGGGGCACTACAACCCCCTCTTCATCTATGGCGACTCGGGTCTTGGCAAAACGCACCTCATCTACGCCATTGCCCACCAGATTCGCACCAGCCGCCCCTCGGCAAAGATCATCTACATCAAGGGCGATGATTTCATCAACGAATTCATCGAGCTCGTGCGCGCGGGCCGCGGCAGTGAGTTCCGCGCGAAGTACCGCGACGCGGACCTGCTGCTCGTGGATGACGTGCAGTTCGTCGCGGGCAAGGAGCAGGTGCAGAACGAATTTTTCCATACGTTCAACACGCTCTACGAGGCCGGACGCCAGATTGTCCTGACCTCCGATCGACCGCCCTCTGACATGCACCTTCTCGACGACCGCCTGCGCACGCGCTTTGAGTGGGGCTTACTTGTCGATGTGCAGCCGCCCGATTTTGAAACGCGCCTTGCCATCGTGAAGAATAAGGCTGCGCAGTGGGGCACCGTCATCGACGACGACATTGCGCGTTACATTGCCGAGAATGTCACGTCCAACGTCCGCCAGCTCGAGGGCACGATGAACAAGATTCTCGCCTACCGCGATCTCATCGGACGCGAGATGGACGCCGACGCCGCGCACCGCGCGGTCGAGGACTTTATGAAAAAGAACGCGAATCTCGCCCCCACGGCGGCGATGATCATCACCGAAACGTCACGCTACTTTGGCATCGACGAAGAGGTCATCAAGGGCCCGTCTCGAAGCCGCGAGGCCGTCAACGCCCGTCAGGCCGCGATGTATCTTGTCCGCCGCATGACGAATCTCTCCACGCCGGATATCGGCCGCGAGTTCGGCAAGCGCGACCATACGACCGTGCTCCACTCACTCGAGCAGATCGAAAAGAAGATGAAATCCGATCCCGTCTTCAACCAGACGATCAAAGAGATCACTATTAACATCAACTCCAAGAGATAACAAAGTTTTCCACATTATCCACAGGGTTGTGCAGAGGGAAGCTGTGGAAACATTTTTTCAAAATTTTGGGTGTGGAAAGTGATAGAACTTTTCAACAACCCGAGAGGGATAAATTTTCCTTGCCATTTCGGGCTAAAATTGGGTTTTCCACATTTTTGCGCCCCTACTGCTGCTATTTCTAAAAACTATCCTTTTTCTTTTCCAAAAGAGAAAAAATCATCCGTTTTACGAAAGGAACGCCGCTATGAAATTCTCCTGCGAAAAGCTGCTGCTGCAAAATGCAGTCAATACCGCCTCCCGCGCCGTCGCGGCGAAAAGCTCCATCCCTGCGCTCGAAGGACTGCTGCTGACCTGCGGCGGCGAGAGCCTGACCGTTTCAGGCTACAACATGCAGACCGGCATCCGCACGAAGTTTGCCGCCGAGGTCGAGGAGTCCGGCGAGCTGGTCGTCAACGCGCGCCTGATCAGCGAGATTTTAAGAAGACTGCCCGACGACGCCGTGACCTTCACCGCGAACGACAAATTTTTGATCCACCTGACCTGCGGCGACGCGGATTTCGACATCATGGGCCTCTCCGCCGCCGATTTCCCCGAGCTGCCCGAGGTCGAGGAGAAGTACGCCGTCCAGATCGCCGAAAAGACGCTCAAGACCATGATCCAGCAGACGAGCTTCGCCGTTTCGACGAACGAGGCGCGCCCCGTGCATATGGGCTCGCTGTTCGAGGTATCTGCCGAGGGGCTGACCGTCGTCTCCGTCGACGGCTTCCGCCTTGCGCTTCGCAAGGAAGCACTTGAAAAGATCGAGGGCGGCGCGTTCTCCTTCGTCGCGCCCGGCACGGCGCTCAACGAGGTCGAGCGCATCTGCGAGGAGATCGACGAGGTCGTGACCATCACGCTCGGCCAGCGCCATATTCTCTTCGAGGTCGGTGAGACCGAGCTCATCTGCCGCCGCTTAGAGGGTGAATTCCTCGATTATAAGAACGCCATCCCGCGCAGAAACCCCATCAACGTCGTCGTCGACACGAAGACGATGCTCCAGAGCCTCGAGCGCGTGAGCGTCGTCATCAGTGAAAAGCTCAAGAGCCCCGTGCGCTGCCAGTTCGGCGAGGACAAGGTGACGATGTCCGCCAAGACCGCCAACGGCGATGCAAAGGACGTCTGCCGCATCGCGGGCGACGGTCAGGGGCTTGAGATTGGCTTCAACAACCGTTATCTGATGGACGCGCTGCGCTACGCGCCCGCCGACACCGTGAGAATGGAGCTCAACACCGGCATTTCGCCGGCCATCATCGTTCCCGTCGAGGGCGAAGAGAACTTCCTCTACATGGTGCTGCCCGTGCGCCTGAAGGCAAACTGAGACAGAAAAATAAATACATATTGTATAAAAATATACAACAATTTCATATAGGAATCACTTTTTGAAGGACTTTTTATGACTGATATCACCATCACTACGGAATTTATCAAATTGCAGGACCTCTTGAAGCTGGCGAATTTAGTCGGCACGGGCGGCGAGGCGAAGATCGTCATCCAGAACGGCGACGTTTCGGTCAACGGCGAGGTCTGCACGATGCGCGGCAAGAAGATTCGTCCGGGCGACACGGTCGCCTTCGACGGCAAAGAGCTGACGGTCTCCTATGCGAATTGACGCGTTGGCGCTGCGGAACTTTCGCAATTACGACGCGCTGAATGTCACATTCGCGCCGGACTGCAACGTCATCGTCGGTGAGAACGCGCAGGGAAAGACGAACCTCTTGGAAGCAATCGTCTATCTCTCGTCTGCCCGTTCGCCGCGCGCGAGGGCGGAAAAAGAGCTCATTTCGTTCGGCAAGAGCGAATGCAGCATCAAGGCGAACGCGTTTGCGCGCAACCGAGATTTTCTGCTCGAGATCGCGCTCGCCGCGGGGAGAAGACGAAAAATTCTCATCAATAAGGTGCCCGTGAAAAAGGGGAGCGACCTCAGCGACGTGCTCGGCGCGGTCTACTTCTGTCCGGAGGATCTGCTGCTGATCCGCGACGGCGCGGCGGCGCGGCGCAAGTTCATGGACGACGCGCTCTGCCAACTGCGCGCGCGCTACGCGCAGGCGCTCAGCGACTATCACCGCGCCTACGAGCACAAGACGCGCATTCTGCGCGACAGCGAGGAGTATCCGTCGCTTCTTGATACTTTGCCGGAATTTGATCTGCGCATGGCGCAGAGCGGCGCGGTCATCATCTACTACCGTGCGCGGTTCTGCGAGCGATTGAAGGAATATGCGGGCATCGCGCACCGCGAATGCTCCGGCGGCAGGGAAGAGCTGGGCGTCGAATACCAGACGGTTTCGACCATTTCAGACCCGCTCGCGCCAATTGAAACGATTTACGACCAGCTGCGCGCGCATCAGGCATCGCACGCGGCGGCGGAACGGGCATCAAGAATGTGTCTTTCCGGCCCGCATAAGGACGATATCGCCGTGACGATCGGCGGCGTGAACGCAAGGCAGTTTTCGTCTCAGGGCCAGACCCGCACGGCGGCGCTGGCGTTCAAGCTCGCCGAGCGGGAGATTTACCGCGAGATCACATCCCGCACACCGCTGTTATTGCTCGACGATGTGCTGTCCGAGCTGGACCCACGGCGGCAGGAATATGTGCTCAACCGCATCCTTGGCGGGCAGGTGTTTATCACGTGCTGTGAAGAGGATCGGTTGGGGACACTTTTGAGTGGAAAAGTGTTCCATATCTCGCAGGGAGCGGTAGTTTAGCCGCACCTATGCGGCTGGGAGATGCCGCCTGCGGGCGGCAAGACCACACCCCCCATTTTCTTTCCCGAGAAAGAAAACGGGCGGTGTGACCGTCCAAAAGAAAGGCGTTTGATTGGCAGCCCCAAGCTCGAACAACCTTTATGCCTCCGGAATGCAACTGCCTGCGTGCGGCGGAGCCGCGTCAGCTTTGCAAGACGATTTGCCTCTGCTTCTACTACCCGCTGTTGCTCTGCTGATCTTGCGCAAGTGCAGCCTAATCGCCGTCTACCGATAATACGATATCGCGGCGAGCGTCAGCAATGCCGCCTTGGCAGGCAAGCACAAGATTGCACCAATCCGAAGTAGACGGAGATTGCTAAAGGGTAACGAATCGCAGGCAAAGCGGCAGCGAAGATAGAAGCACACCAAGTCGTTTAGATTCACCACTTGGCAGGCACCCGATTCCGCAGGCTGAGCACTTCTTCAAGCTACAAACTCACAATGTCGGGGGTCGAGGGGGACTCCCCCCGTCCTTCTCTGGGGGATACAAAGGGGGTATTCTCTTCGAGAAGAGAATACCCCCTTTGACCGACAGCAGCACCAAGCGCTGCATTCCCCTCCCGCGCAGCGCGCGGAGATACATTTTGCTGCAAGGCAAACACCCTTTACACCCATTGGTGTAAAAATACTTTAGAGAATTTTTATGTCAGAAAAACTCGTGACCAAAGGCATCGTCCTTCGCGCGACGGCGACGAAGGAGGCCGACTACATATTGAATATTCTGACCGACTCGCTCGGGCGGATCGCGGTCGTGGCGCGCGGGGCGCGGCGCAAGGGAAGCCGCATCGCCGCGGGCAGTGAGCTTCTGGCCTTTTCCGAGCTCGTACTCTATCAGCGCGGGAACTGGTACTACCTCGACGAGGCGTCGACGATCTCGCTGTTCGACGGTATCCGGCAGGACATTGAGCTACTGTCGCTCGCGTCATATTTCGCCGAGATGACCGAGTGCGTCACGGCGGAGGACGAGCCCGTGCCGGAGATCTTATCGCTGCTGCTCAACTCGCTCTACGCGCTCGACACGCTGCAAAAGCCGCAGAGCATCGTCAAGGCGGCGTTTGAACTCAAGCTGCTTGCGCTCTCGGGCTACGAGCCGCTGCTCGACGGCTGCGCCGTCTGCGGCACGCACAACCCGAAAGAGCCGGTGTTTGACGCGCAGCAGGGCGTGCTGCTGTGCAAAGAATGTGCGGACCACGGCGGGGGCGGCCTTCTGCCGCTGGACGCGGGCTCGTTCGCGGCGATGCGCCATGTGCTGTTTTCCGAGCCGAAGCGGATGCTGTCGTTTTCCCTCTCGGGCGAGACGGAAAAGCGCTTTGCCGCAGCGTGCGAGGTGTTTGCGCAGGTGCAGCTTGACCGGCGATTCAAGACGCTGGACTTCTACAAAAGCATGAAAATTGACAACTAGACGAAATATCTGTCGCAAGAAATACGAATCGAAATCAAAATTTCGGAGAAAACTATGAGTGAACTGTTTGAAAAATCCATCCGCGTGCTGGAACTGCCGCGGCTATTGGAGATGCTCGAGCATCACGCGGTGAGCGCGGAGGCCAAGGCGCGGGCGCGACGGCTGATGCCATCGGATGATTTCGGCGAGGTCAACCGCCTGCTCGACGAGACGGACGCGGCGCGCAAGATGATCATGCTGCGCGGCAGCCCTGCCTTTGGCGGCGTGCGCGACGTGGGCGAAGCGCTCTCCCGCGCCGAGCGCGGAGGCATGCTCAACACGCGGGAGCTTCTCGACATCGCGGGGCTTCTCACGAATGTGCGCCGCGTGCAGGATTATTATAAGGAGGACGAGGAGGGGACGGTCATCGACAAGCTCTTCCTCTCCCTGCACCCGAACCGCTTTCTGGAGGAGAAGATCACGACCGCGATCCTCGACGAAAACGAGATCGCCGACGCGGCCTCGCCCGAGCTCGCGGAAATTCGCCGCCACAAGCGCGCGGCGGCGGCCAGAGGCCGCCAGATCCTACAGCGCATTATTTCTTCGCCGAGCTATCGTAACGTCTTGCAGGATGCGCTCATCACGCAGCGCGGCGGGCGCTTCGTCGTGCCGGTGAAGGCCGAGTGCCGCGGCGAGCTGCCGGGACTCGTGCACGACACGTCCTCGAGCGGCGCGACGATCTTCGTCGAGCCGATGGGCGTGGTGCAGGCCAACAACGAGCTCAAGGAGCTCGAAGCGAAAGAGGAGAAGGAGATCGACCGCATCCTCTATGCCCTCTCGGGCGAGGCGGCGAGCTTCAGCCGCGACATTCTGTGGGATTATGACATTCTCGTCCACCTCGACCTCATTTTCGCGCGCGGCGAGCTGAGCTACCGCATGAATGCCATGCGCCCCGAGCTCAAAAAGGACGGCAGCGTGTATCTGCGCCATGCGCGCCACCCGCTGCTCGACCCCGCGAAGGCCGTGCCCATCGACATTGAGCTCGGCCGCAGCTTCGATACGCTTGTCATTACAGGCCCGAACACCGGCGGCAAGACCGTGAGCTTAAAGACGCTCGGCCTCCTCTGCCTGATGACGCAGTGCGGCCTGCATATCCCCTGCGACGACCGCAGCGCCGTGAGCATCTTTTCCTCGGTGTTGGCCGACATCGGCGACGAGCAGAGCATCGAGCAGAGTTTGTCGACCTTCTCGGCGCATATGAAAAACATCGTGCAGATCTTGGACGAGGCGGACGAGCACTGCCTGATCCTCTTCGATGAGCTGGGCGCGGGCACCGACCCCGTTGAGGGGGCGGCACTGGCCATCGCCGTCATCGAGCAGGCGCGTTCACAGGGTGCGAAGATCGCTGCGACGACGCACTACGCCGAGCTCAAGACCTTCGCCATGACGACCGCGGGCGTGGAGAACGCGAGCTGCGAGTTCGACGTGGAAACGCTCTGCCCGACCTACAAGCTGCTCATCGGCATCCCCGGCAAGTCGAACGCCTTTGCGATCTCGAAGCGGCTGGGACTTTCCGAGGCCGTCATTGAAAAAGCCAAGGCGCAGATGGACAGCGAGAGCATCCGCTTTGAAGACGTGCTGACGCAGCTGGAGCAGAAGAGGCAGCAGTTAGAGAAAGAAAAAGCCGAGGTCGACCGCCTTTACGCCCAGCGCGAGGAGGACGCGCGCAAGGCGCGCGAATTCCGCACGCAGATGGAGCGCGCAAAGGAGAACGCGAGAAGTCGCGGCGAAGCCGAGGCCAAGCGCCTTTTGGCTGAGGCCAAGTCCGTCGCGGACGACACGTTCCGCGAGCTCGACGCGCTGCGCAAGCAGCAGAAAAAGCTCGATGCCCAGCAGATGAACGCCCAGCGCGCCGAGATCATGCACAACATCAAGCAGGCGCGCGACGCTGCGGGCGTGCGCGACGAGAGCGCGGAGCCCATCCCCAAGCCCTCGCGCCCGATTCAGGTCGGCGATCTGGTCGAGATCCCCGGTACGCGCCGTCAGGCCGAGGTCACAGATGTCAAGGACGGTACGCTGACGCTCAAGGCGGGCGTTTTGCAGATGAAGGTCAAAGCCGACGAGGTGCGCCTCATCGAAGAGGCGGAGCGTGCGGCAACGGCGAAAAAGCAGCCGCAGTTTGCTTCCTCGCAGCGCATCCTGCGCACAGCGAGCGCGGCGCGCGAGCTCGATATCCGCGGCATGGAGACGCTGGAGGCCGAAAGCGTGCTCGATAACTACATTGACGCTGCCGTCATGGCGCATCTTGAGACCGTGACGATCATCCATGGCAAGGGCACGGGCGCGCTGCGCAAGGCGGTGCACGCTTCTCTCCGGCGCAACAAGGCCGTGAAAAGCTTCCGCCTCGGCAACTACGGCGAGGGCGAGTCGGGCGTAACTGTGGTCGAGTTGAAGTAAACAGCCGCCCGGGAAAGCGTTTTGTCTGTGTTTATTGCCAAATCCGCGACATTTCGCGAAAAATGACATTGACGAATGGCGGGGCAATGGTATATGATACGGTATAGTCCGAAAGATTTTTTTGGAGAGGGAGAAAGTAACGATGTATACTCAGAATGTTACGATCAACAATGAAGTAGGCCTGCATGCTCGTCCTGCCACGTTCTTCATTCAGAAGGCCAACGAGTTCAAGAGCGGCATCTGGCTGGAGAAGGATGAGCGTCGCGTGAACGCCAAGAGCTTGCTGGGCGTGCTGTCCCTCGGGATCGTCAAGGGCACGACCATCACGCTGCTGGCCGACGGCGCGGACGAGAAGGAAGCCGTGAACGCTCTGTGCGAGCTGGTTTCCAGCAATTTCGGCGAATAAAAAACAAACAGGAAAGGCGGCTTCGAAGAGAAGCCGCCTTTTTCCATTTTATGACGGTTTCCACACTATATATTATATAGTATAATGGACCGACGAAAGCAGGAAAGGAGAGAGCGGACATGACAAAGCAGGAGCTTTTGGACAAGGCGAACGATCTGCCGCTCGCCCCCGGCGTCTACCTGATGATGGACAAAACCGGCGAGGTCATCTACGTCGGCAAGGCGAAAAAGCTCAAAAACCGCGTCAGCCAGTATTTTCAGGAGAATTCCTCCCACAATGAGAAAACGCGCCGCATGGTCTCACAGGTCGACCACTTTGACACGATCTTTGTCTCGACCGAGTTCGAGGCGCTGATTTTGGAAAACTCGCTCATCAAGCAGCACATGCCGCGCTACAATATCTTGTTAAAGGATGACAAGGGCTATCCCTTTGTGCGCCTCGGCACGGAGCACTATCCGCGTTTTACGATGGTCGGCAAGCCTGCGGACGACAACGCGCTCTACTTTGGCCCGTTTGGCGGACGAAACGAGACGCGCGCGGCCATCGACGCGATCTGTGCGGCATTCCGCCTGCCGACGTGCAGCCGCAAATTCCCGCGCGACATTGGAAAGGAGCGGCCCTGCCTCAACCATCACATGGGGCGCTGCGACGCGTTCTGCCGCGGCACGCCGGATGAGGACGAGTACATGCGCCGCATTGGGCAGGCCGAAGAGCTGCTGAACGGCCACTACCGTCGCTTAACGCGCGCGCTGCGCGAGGAGATGGAGCAGGAGGCTGCGGCGCTGCACTTTGAGCAGGCGGCGGCACTGCGCGACCGCATCCGCGCCATCGAGGTGCTGGGCAAGCGGCAGAAGGTCATCGCCGGCATCTGCGCCGACACCGATATCTGGGGCGTTTACCGCGGCGCGCTCAAGTGCGGCAGCGCCGTGCTGCACATCGAGGACGGCAGCGTGACGGGACGCGACCTGAATCTCTTCACCGCGCCGCAGGACGAGAGCGAGCAGGCCATTTTGTCGGCGCTGCTGCCGCAGTATTACCTGGCGCGCAGCGTGCTGCCGCGCGAGATCCTGCTGCCCTGCGAGATCGAGGGAGCGGATGAACTTGCGCAGATCCTCACGGAGCGCGCAGGACGCAAGGTGATGCTCCATGTCCCCCAGCGGGGCGAGAAGGCCGAGCTCCTTGCCATGGCGCAGCGCAACGCGCGCGAGGATGTGGAGCGCGTGACGACCGCGCAGGAGCGCGAGGATCGCACGATGGCACAGCTTGCGGGGATGCTCTCGCTTAAAGAAACGCCGAAGCGTATGGAGTCCTACGATATCTCCAACACCGGCGCGAGCGACATTGTCGCCTCGATGGTCGTCTACGAGGGAGCAAAGCCGAAAAAGAGCGCCTATCGCCGCTTTAAGATCAAGACCCTCTCCGCCCATCCCGACGACTATGCCTCGATGGAGGAGGTGCTCACGCGCCGTATCCAGCGCTATCTGGACGGGGACGAGAAATTCAGCCCCCTGCCGGACGTCATGCTCATCGACGGCGGCGTGACGCACGCGGGGGTCGCCGAGCGCGTGTGCGCCAGGATGCGCGTGCATATTCCCATCTTCGGCATGGTCAAGGACGACCGCCACCGCACGCGCGCGCTTGTCACGGCCGAAGGCCGCGAGATCGATCTGCACGCCGCGCCGAACGTCTTTGCCCTGATCGGACAGATCCAGGAGGAGACGCACCGCTTCGCCATCACCCTCCAAAACGAGAGCCATTCGAAGTCCTCGACCCGCCCGGCGCTCGACGGCATTCCGGGCATCGGCAGGGTGCGCGCGCAGGCGCTCCTTAAGACCTTCAGGAGCGTGAAGGCCATCCGCGAGGCGGACCTCGCCGCGCTGGAGCGTGTGCTGCCGAAAGACGCTGCCGCATCCGTTTACCTTCATTTTCACGGCGAGGCGGAGGAGAAAACGCCCTGAGCGGCGCCTATCCTACAACGGGCGGGGTGACGGAAAAGGCGAAAAGATGGCCTGAATTATGTGCGATTTATCAACAAAATTCGAAAAATGAAGTTGACATAATGGATTTTCGATAAATGAATTTTCGAAAGGTAAAACTTGCATATTTTGTCATTCCGGCAAGCGAGTCTGACCGAAAAAGCCACCTGCGCCCGTAAAGGGCGCAGGTGGCCTTCCGCTTTTTCCGCGGGGGAGAGGGGAAACACGCGGTGGGTGGAGAAAGGCCAGTGTTTGCGGGGTTTTTCTCCCGTTTTACCCTCCCGCGGGGCACGCCGGGACACACACGGCCTGCCAGCACAAAATTATCCGCTGCCAAGGGGAGACGGCGGCACGCCGAGAC
>ENA-UESE01001816-UESE01001816.1-human-gut-metagenome-genome-assembly--contig:-NODE-1816-length-14580-cov-2.948218_pt1 | contig 14580 bp, 11 predicted proteins | sample MGYA00242995_ERZ507996 | MGnify/ENA primary metagenome ERZ507996 (study PRJEB26167, sample SAMN06115489) | human gut metagenome | host: Homo sapiens | place: China:Sichuan | collected 2015-04-15... | reverse complement strand
CTTCACAAAAGTAAGCACACTGTTTGCTGAAGATGTGCGAACCGTACTAAGACATCTGGAGTTTGACGAGAAAACCGGCACGTGCTATCTGTTGGGCTATGTGCGTAATGATATGGGGGTGCGTGATCGTGACTTCATTGCGATTTTTAATACAGAGAGCCAGACCCTTCAAGACATCCATTTCATCAGCCAAAAGCAATATGATTATCTGGCAATATACAAACATTGGGAATTGAGCGGGTTCACAGAAAAAACTCTCGAATGGTGTTTCTGTGACCTTGATGAAAAGTTAAGCCTAAAAGAGGTATATGAAGCGGCTGGCAGCTGATTCCCCTCCCGGAGAGGAACGAGAATCCCGCTTCCATCGTTGTGAAACTGTGAATGGAAGTGCGCCTTCGCAACCACCGGCAGGCATCTTCGGATGCCTGCCGGTGGTTTTTCCCGCTTTCCTTTTAGACGCTGATATTGCGGGATTGCAGGCCAAACACATGTATGCTATAATGAAAAAACGTTGATTTTTGTCCGCGCGGTACGTCTGCCGGCTGCAGCAACGAAATGATACCCAGAAAGGATCTTTGATGATGAAACCGAAATTTGACGGCTATGCGGCACAGTATGACGCATGGTTCATGACCAATGAAAACCTGTTCCAGAGCGAGCTCCGCCTGTTCCAGAAAGCGCTTGGCGACATTTCCGGCAAGCGCGTGCTCTCCGTCGGCTGCGGCAGCGGCCTGTTCGAGAGCATGATCGACTGCAGCGGCATCGAGGGCATCGAGCCCTCGCGTGACATGGGTGCGATCGCGCAAAAGCGCGGCGTGAACGTGATCTCGTTCGGCGCGATCGAGGAGGCAGAGCTCGAGGACAACGCCTACGACGTGATCTATCTCAACGGCAGCTCCAGCTACATGGAAGACCTGGCGTATGCGTTCAACGTCTGCAAGAAGGCGCTCAAGCCGAACGGAACGTTTATTTCGCTGGATGTGCCCAAGGAGAGCGCGTTCGGCTTCATGTACCTGCTGGCAAAGGAAGCCGGCACGTTTGATCACCCCTCGCTCAACGGCGTCATGCCCGAGCTGCCGTACCCGCTGGAGCTGTGCTGCGCGGGCGTGTGGCACTCCACTGAGGAGAAGATCGACGCGCTCAAGTCGCTCGGCTTCCATGACTTTGCATTCTATCAGACGCTGCTGCGCAACCCCATGTACACCAACGAGGTCGTGGAGGACGTTGTGCCCGGCTATCAGAGCGGCGGTTATGTCGCGATCATCGCACACAAATAAGCGAGGCGCGAGGTGAAGCTTTCCCAGAGGATCTATGCGTGCGCGGAGAAGATCTGGCCGCAGTATCTGAGCCACCCCTTTGTGGTGCAGATGGCGGACGGCACGCTGCCGGAGGAGAAGTTCCGGTATTATATGCTGCAGGACTATCTGTACCTGCGCGACTATGTGAAGATCTTTGCGGCCATCATCCAGAAGGCCGATGATTTTGAGCAGATCCGTTTCCTGAGCACGCAGCTCTCGGACACGATCGGTGAGACGTATCGCACACACCTGCCGTATATGCGGCGTCTCGGCGTCACGGATGCGGAGATCGACGCCGCGCGTCCGCATATCGACAACAGCGCCTACACGCACTATATGATCTGCGAGGCGCAGGCGGGCGATGTGCTGACCGGACTCGTGACGCTGCTCAACTGCTCCTGGAGCTATGCATATGTGGCCGAGCAGATGGTCGCGCGCTATCCGAACACGCTTTCGGATGAGCGCTATGGCGCGTGGTTCGCGGGCTATGTGTCGGATGCCTACCGCCAGACCAATCAGGATCTGATCGACCGTATCGACGCACTCGGCGCTTCCGTCGACGAGGCGGCGGTGCAGCACCTGTGTGAGATCTTTGAAAACTGCTGCCGGTTTGACCTGCGCTTTTGGGACATGGTCTATACGATGGGGCAGCAGCGTGCGCCCCTGTGCAGCGGCGAAGCATGAAACACCGGCGGATGTGCCCTGCGCGCATCCGCCGGTTATTTTGCGGGAATGAAAAAAGGAGACCGGATGTTCCGGCCTCCAGCGATGTAGTCAGCAAAGTTTGCAAGACAGGGCTGACCGCAGCATCTTTAGTATAGGGTCAGGCGCTGCCGCTGTCAAGAGAAAAAATAGCAGAAAGATGCAGAGCTTCCGAAAACAAGAATCGACAAATATTTCTCCGCGAAAAGTGAGATTTTGCTTGACAAGCGTGCTGCAAATCATTATAATGAAAAAGCTGCATCGGGGTGTAGCGCAGATGGTAGCGCGCATGGTTCGGGACCATGAGGCCGCGAGTTCAAGTCTCGCCACTCCGACCACTCGGAGCAAGCTGTATGGCTTGCTCCGAATTTTTATATCTGCAAAGACACAGAGGCCGCGATCACATGATCGCGGCCTCTTTTCGTATGCGGTTATCCGCCAGCTCAGAATAGACCGGTGATCCTGCCGTTTTCGTCCACGTCGATTTTCTCGGCAGCGGGGACCTTGGGCAGACCCGGCATAGTCATGATCTCGCCCGTCAGGGCAACGATGAAGCCCGCACCGGCGCTGACCTTCAGGCTGCGCACGGTGACGGCAAAATCCTTGGGCGCGCCCAGCAGAGCAGGGTCGTCCGACAGGGAGTACTGCGTCTTTGCCATGCACACCGGCAGATCACCGAAGCCGAGCTCTGTGAGCCGCTCTTCCTGCTTCTGGGCAGCGGGGGTCAGCACGGCCTGCGCGCCGCCGTAGACGCGCTGCACGATGGCGTTGAGCTTGTTGACAAGCGTCGTGTCGGTGGGGTAGGAGAAAGTGAACGCCTCCGCGCTCGGCTGCTCGCACAGGCGCACGACCTCTTCAGCCAGCGCTTTGCCGCCCTCGCCGCCCTTGGCCCAGACCTCGGAGAGCACGGCGTGCACGCCAAGCTCCCGGCACTTGTCCTCCACCAGCCGCAGCTCGGCTTCCGTGTCGGTGGGGAAGGCGTTGATCGCGACCACGCACGGCAGGTGATACGTGCCGCGGATGGTGTTGACATGGTGCAGCAGATTGGGCAGACCCTTTTCCAGAGCATCCAGATTCTCTGTGTTCAGCTCGGCCTTGGGCACACCGCCGTGGCTCTTGAGCGCGCGCACGGTGGCCACGATGACCACGGCGTTCGGGCGCAGCCCCGCCAGACGGCACTTGATGTCCAGAAACTTCTCGGCGCCCAGATCCGCGCCGAAGCCGGCCTCGGTCACGACATAGTCGCCCAGCTTGAGCGCCATGCGCGTTGCGGTGACGGAGTTGCAGCCGTGGGCGATGTTCGCAAACGGACCGCCGTGGATGAGCGTGGGCGTACCCTCAAGCGTCTGCACGAGATTGGGCTTGAGCGCATCCTTGAGCAGCGCGGTCATCGCGCCCTCGGCCTTGAGGTCGTGGGCGGTGACGGGCTTGCCGTCGAAGGTGTAGGCCACGATCATCCGGCCGAGCCGCGCCTTGAGATCGGTGATGTCGCTGGCGAGGCACAGCACCGCCATGACCTCGGAGGCCACGGTGATGTCAAAGCCGTCCTCGCGGGGCACACCCTGAATACGTCCGCCGAGACCGTCCACGATCTGGCGCAGCTGGCGGTCATTCATATCCACGCAGCGCTTCCACGTGATCTGCTTGACATCGATGCCCAGAGCGTTGCCCTGCTGAATGTGGTTGTCGAGCATGGCGGCCAGCAGGTTGTTGGCTGCGCCGATGGCGTGGAAATCACCGGTGAAGTGAAGGTTAATGTCCTCCATGGGCACGACCTGTGCATAGCCGCCGCCGGCAGCGCCGCCCTTGACGCCGAACACCGGGCCGAGAGACGGCTCACGCAGCGCAGCCACGGCATTTTTGCCGATCTTGCGCAGACCGTCTGCCAGACCGACGGAGGTTGTGGTCTTGCCCTCACCCGCAGGGGTGGGGTTGATGGCCGTCACGAGGATGAGCTTGCCGTCCGGACGCCCGGCGCGATCCTTGAGCAGCTGCGGGTCGATCTTGGCCTTATAGCGGCCGTACTGTTCGAGATAGGATTCGTCGATACCGGCGGTGGCGGCGATGTCCGCGATCGGGTGCATCCGGCACTGCTGGGCGATCTCAATATCCGTCATCATGTTGCGAGCCCTCCCTTATCAAATGTCAAAGTACTTCTTTGCCGACTGGAACAGCTTCATATCGTAGCAGCCGTCCACGTTCTGATACAGGCCGTCGCCGATGCGCTCGGCGTGGCCCATCTTGCCGAGGACGCGGCCGTCCGGAGACGTGATGCCCTCGATGGCCCAGATCGAGCCGTTGGGGTTGACATCCACGTCCATGCCGGGCACGCCGTTAACGTCCACGTACTGCGTGATGATCTGACCGTTGTCGGCGAGCTTGCGCACGAGTGCCTCACTGCACAGGAAGCGGCCCTCACCGTGGGAGATGGGGACAGTGTACACGTCGCCGACCTGCGTGCCGGCCAGCCACGGAGAGCGGTTGGAGGCGATGCGGGTGCGCACCAGACGCGACTGGTGGCGGCCGATCGTGTTGAAGGTCAGTGTCGGGCAGGACGCGTCTGTGTCGATGATCTCGCCGTAGGGCACGAGACCGAGCTTGATGAGCGCCTGGAAGCCGTTGCAGATGCCGAGCATGAGACCGTCGCGGTTTTTCAGCAGATCCATGGTCGCATCCCGTACCTCCGGGTTGCGGAAGAAGGCGGTGATGAACTTGGCCGAGCCGTCCGGCTCGTCGCCGCCGGAGAAGCCGCCGGGGACGAAAATGATCTGGCTGCTGCGCGCAGCGCCTGCAAACCGGCTGATGGAGTCGGCCACGTCCTGCGCGGACTGGTTGTTGAGCACGAGGATCTCCGGCTCAAGCCCGGCGCGCCGCACGGCACGGGCGGAGTCGTATTCGCAGTTCGTGCCGGGGAACACGGGGATGAGCACCTTGGGCACGGCCACGCCGATCTTGGGCGCGACGCGCTGCACGGCGGGGGCGGACAGCACCGGGACCTCCGTCGTGTCGGCCGCCGTGCGGCTCGGGTAGACGGATTCCAGCACGCCCTCATTGAGTGCCAGCAGCTCCGAAATGGCGGCGCTGTCGGCGCCGATGCGCACAATGGGCTCTGCGGTGGTGACACCCAGACGGATGGCGTCCGCAGTGTCCTCGGTGAGCTCTGCCACGATCGCGCCGGGATAAAGCGCATTCCAGTCCACGGCCGTGTTTTCGGCGCTGAAGCCGATCTCGTTGCCGAAGGACATATTCATCACGGCCTCGCTCAGACCGTTTTCCACGGCCCACGCGGCGCGGACTTTTCCGCTGCGCGCGAGTGCGTGCAGCGCCTCCCATGCGGTCTTGACGCCGTCGGCGTCCGCACCGGAGAACAGGTACGGGATGACCCGCGGCCTTAAACTCCGTGGAGAGCACCTCGCCCGTTTTCAGCGGCGCGATGGCAAAGGAGATGAGCGTGGGCGGCACATCGAGATCGAGGAACGTGCCGGACATGGAGTCCTTGCCGCCGATGGCGGCGGCGCCGAGCTCAAGCTGGGCGTCCACCGTGCCGAGCAGAGCGGCGAAGGGCTTGCCCCAGCGCTCCGGCTCGGTACGCAGCTTCTCGAAAAACTCCTGGAAGGAGAGGTAGGCTTTCTTATAGTCGGCACCGGCGGCGACGAGCTTCGCCATCGAGGTGTAGACCGCGTTGTAAGCGCCGATGTAGGGATCAGTACTCGTCTGCTCCGGGTCGCAGCCCCAGGCCATGACGCTGGCCTGATCCGTCTCCTGACCGGGCAGGACCGGGAACACGGCAGCCATCGCCTGCGCGGGAGAGCGCTGCGTCCTGCCGCCGTACGGCATCAGGATCGAGCCCGCGCCGATGGTGCTGTCAAAGCGCTCCACGAGACCGCGGCGGGAGGCGCAGCGGAGGCTGGAGGCCATCTCGCGAAGGGAGCTGAAGCGGGGCTGCGCCAGCGGCGCGCGATCCTTGCGCGCCACGCGCACACCGGCGTGCTTGACGGCGCCGTTGGTGTTGAGGAAGGCACGGCTGAGGTCGGCGATGACCGCACCGTTCCACTCCATGACCATGCGGGCGTCCTCGGTGACGACGGCCACCTGATACGCCTCAAGGTTTTCCGCCTTGGCAGCGCGGATGAAGGCATCTGCGTCCTCAGCGGCAACGACCACGGCCATGCGCTCCTGCGATTCGGAGATGGCAAGCTCCGTGCCGTCGAGACCGTCGTACTTCTTGCGCACGGCATCCAGATCGATGCGCAGACCGTCGGCCAGCTCGCCGATGGCCACGCTGACGCCGCCCGCGCCGAAGTCGTTGCAGCGCTTGATGAGACGGGTCACGTCGCCGTTGCGGAACAGGTGCTGGATCTTGCGCTCCTCGGGCGCGTTGCCCTTCTGGACCTCGGAGGCCATGGTCGCAAGCGATTTCAGATTGTGGCTCTTGGACGAGCCGGTTGCGCCGCCGATGCCGTCACGACCCGTGCGGCCGCCCAGCAGGATGACCACATCGCCGGGCGCGGGGCACTCGCGGCGGACGTTGTATGCGGGCGCGGCCGCCACCACGGCGCCGCATTCCAGACGCTTGGCGATGTAGCCCTCGTGATAGATCTCCGCCACATGACCGGTGGCGAGACCGATCTGGTTGCCGTAGGAGGAGTAGCCCGCGGCGGCAGTCTGGCACAGCTTGCGCTGCGGCAGCTTGCCGGGCAGCGTCTTGTCGAGCGCGACTCTCGGGTCGCCCGCGCCGGTCACGCGCATGGCCTGATGCACATAGGCGCGGCCGGAGAGCGGGTCGCGGATGCAGCCGCCGATGCAGGTGGCCGCGCCGCCGAAGGGCTCGATCTCGGTAGGATGGTTGTGGGTCTCGTTTTTGAACATCAGCAGCCAGTCCTGCGCCTCACCGTCGACCGTGGCGGTGACGTGGATGGAGCAGGCATTGATCTCCTCGCTCTCATCGAGCTCTGGTAGCAGGCCACGCTTTTTGAGGGTCTTTGCGCCGATGGTGGCGATGTCCATGAGGGTCTGGGGGCGCTTGGCTGCCTTTTCCTCGCCGTAGACCTCCACGCGCGCGGCCAGATACCGCTCGTAGGCGGCCTGGATCGCGGGATCGTCGATCTCCACGTTGTCGATGTGGGTGGAGAAGGTGGTGTGGCGGCAGTGATCGGACCAGTAAGTGTCCACCACGCGGATCTCGGTGATGGTGGGCTCGCGGCGCTCATCGTCGCGGAAATAGCGCTGCAGGAACGTCAGATCGTCCAGATCCATGGCGAGACCGAGCTCATCACGCAGCGCATCGAGCGCAGCGCTGTCCATCGCGGTGAAGCCTTCCACGGTGCGCACGGTGGTGGGGATGTCATATTCCATGCGCAGCGTCTCCGGCAGCTCCAGAGATGCCTCGCGGCTCTCGACGGGGTTGATGACATACTGCTTGATCGCGGCGATCTCGGCATCTGTCAGCTTGCCCTCGAGCGCATACACGCGCGCGGTGCGCACGAGCGGACGCTCGCCCTGCGACAGGATCTGCACACACTGCGCAGCGGAATCGGCGCGCTGGTCATACTGACCGGGCAGATACTCCACGGCAAACACCGCGTCGCCCTGCGGCAGCACGTCCGTCACGATGTCGAGCTGGGGCTCGGACAGCACCGTCTTGACGGTGTAGTCAAACAGCTCCCGGCTGATGCCCTCGAGGTCATAGCGGTTGAACAGGCGCAGCCCCGACAGGGACTCAATGCCCAGAAATGCCCGCAGATCCCCCAGCAGGGCGCGCGCCTCGTTCGCCAGCGCCGCCTTCTTTTCTACGTATACTCTGTAAACCATGCCTGCACTCTCTCCCTTCACTGTTCCAGCGCCTTGAGGGCGCGCTGGCCGATGTCATGGCGGTAGAACGCATTGTCAAACTGCACGCTCTGCACCATCGTGTACGCTTTTTTCACGGCGCTCCTGAGATCCTGCGCCGTTGCGGTCACGCCGAGCACGCGCCCGCCGTTGGTCAGCAGCTTGCCGTCGGTCAGCTTTGCGCCCGCCACATAGGTGTGCGCGGCGGTCTCAGCGGGCATCGTGATGGCAAAGCCCTTTTCATAGTGCTCCGGGTAGCCGTCGGACGCCATGATGACGCAGCAGGCGGCGCCATCGGAGAATTTGACCTCCGTTTCGGCGAGCGTGCCGTTGCGGCAGGCCTGCATGATCGTCAGCAGGTCGCTCTCGAGCAGCGGCAGGACGACCTGCGTCTCGGGGTCGCCGAAGCGGCAGTTGTATTCGATGACCTTCGGGCCGTTCGGTGTCAGCATCAGGCCGAAATACAGGCAGCCGCGGAACGTGCGCCCCTCGGCGTTCATTGCGCGCATGGTGGGCAGAAAGATGGTGTCCATGCATGTATGGGCAATGTCATCCGTGTAATACGGGTTCGGGGCGACGGTGCCCATGCCGCCGGTGTTGAGCCCCTCGTCATGGTCGTGCGCCCGCTTGTGGTCCATCGAGGACACCATGGGCACGACGGTCTTGCCGTCCGTAAAGGCGAGCACGGAGACCTCCGGCCCGGTGAGAAATTCCTCAATGACCACCTGACTGCCGCTGTTGCCGAAGGCACGGTCGAGCATGATGGTCTCGACCGCTGCGACGGCGGCCGCGCGATCCTCCGCGATGAGCACGCCCTTTCCCAGCGCCAGACCGTCCGCCTTGACGACGACGGGCAGGGGGCAGGTCTTGACATAGTCCATGGCGGTACCGGCGTCGGTGAACACCTGATACTCCGCCGTCGGGATGCCGTACTTTTTCATCAGATTCTTGGAAAAGACCTTGCTGCCCTCGATGATGGCGGCTTTCGCCTCCGGGCCGAAGCAGGGGATGCCGGCGGCCTCCAGCGCGTCCACCGCGCCGAGCACCAGCGGATCGTCCGGCGCGACCACGGCAAAATCAATATCGTGGCTCTTGGCAAAGGCGACCTGCGCGGGGATGTCCTTCGCGCCGATGTCCGCAACGCACACGGCGTCGGCCGCGATGCCGCCGTTTCCGGGCAGGCAGTAGATCGTCTCCACTTCGGGGTTCTCTTTCAGTTTTCTGACGATGGCGTGCTCACGGCCGCCACCGCCGATGACCAGAAGGTTCATGGCGCTCTCCCTCTATCTTCTTAGTATTTTTGTTTGCCGCCGCGCAAATGCCAAGCGGGATCTGTGCGGCGGCAAAAACGGATATGCGTGTGATGACTCAGTGGTGGAACAGGCGCGCGCCGGTGAAGGCCAGCACCATGCCGTACTTGTCGGCGGTTGCGATGACGTGGTCGTCGCGGATCGAGCCGCCCGGCTCTGCGATGTAGGTCACGCCGGATTTTCTTGCGCGCTCAACATTGTCGCCGAAGGGGAAGAATGCGTCGCTGCCGACGGTGACGCCGGTCTGTGTTGCGATCCATGCCTTCTTTTCCTCGGCGGTCAGCACCTCGGGGCGCACCTTGAAGGTGTTCTGCCACACGCCGTCGGCCAGCACGTCCTCATACTCGTCGGAGGTGTAGACGTCGATGGCGTTGTCGCGGTCGGGACGGCGGATGTCGTCCACGAACTGCAGCGCGAGGACCTTCGGATGCTGGCGCAGATACCAGTTGTCCGCCTTCTGTCCGGCCAGACGCGTGCAGTGGATGCGGCTCTGCTGACCCGCGCCCACGCCGATGGCCTGACCGTCCTTGACGTAGCAGACGGAGTTGGACTGCGTGTACTTGAGCGTGATGAGGGCGACGATCATGTCGATCTTCGCGTTCTCGGGCAGATCCTTGTTCTCCGAGACGATGTTCGAGAGCATGTCCTTATCGATCACGAGGTCGTTGCGCCCCTGCTCGAAGGTGATGCCGAACACGTCCTTGTGCTCCGTCGCGGCGGGCAGATAGTCCGGGTCGATCTGCACGACGTTGTAGTTGCCCTTTTTCTTGGTTTTCAGGATCTCCAGCGCCTCGTCGGTATAGCCGGGGGCGATGATGCCGTCGGACACCTCATCCTTGAGGTAGCTCGCGGTCGCAGCGTCGCAGGTGTCGGACAGCGCCGCCCAGTCACCGTAGGAGCACAGGCGGTCAACGCCGCGCGCGCGGATGTAGGCGCAGGCGATGGGCGTGAGCTCCGCGGCCGGATCAACGAAGTAGATCTTCTTGTCCACTTCGCTCAGCGGCATACCGACGGCCGCACCGGCGGGGGACACGTGCTTGAAGCTGGCAGCGGCGGGCAGACCGGTGGCGGCCTTGAGCTCCTTGACGAGCTGCCAGGAGTTGAGTGCGTCGAGCAGGTTGATGTAGCCGGGCTTGCCGTTGAGGACAGCGAACGGCAGATCAGATCCGTCGCGCATAAAGACCCGGGACGGCTTCTGGTTGGGGTTGCAGCCATATTTCAGTTCCAGCGCATTCATATCGTTACGGCCTCCTTAATCGCCCAGGTTTTTGTTGAACAGGCGTACCTCGCCGTTCACGTTTGTGTAAAGGGACACCTTGTTGTCCGCGTTGAGTGCCTGCCAGACTTCCTCCGGCGTCGGCACGGTGACCTCCAGCGGTTCGCCGGCGAAGGTCGGCAGGGGACTGCCGTCGCCCTGATAGGTGCTGATGAAATATCCCTGTCCGGCGTCGACGCCCTCATAGCAGAAAAACTCGCGCAGGCAGCGCCCGTTTTTGCGCTTGAGGATCGAGAGCTCAAACGAGCCGTCGGCATTGAGGATAGCGGAGATGCGCGGCGTCCAGTTCGGGTCATCCGGCTCGTATTCGCGGGTCATGAGCCCCTTGCGGAAGTCGCCGTACCGGCAGACGGTGTCCGTCTGGTCGCCGTTCGTGACCACGAGCGCGCTGCCCATGGTGCGCACGGGGTGGTAGATGATGAGGCTGGGGTCTTCCAGCTTCGCGGGGTCATACGCCTCGGTGCGGATGCCGTCGCCCGTCGTGACAAAGATGCGGTTGCGGCTGTTGGCGCTGCGGCCCATGATGAAATAGTAGACGAGGTCACGGCTGACAAGAATGCCGCGGCCGGGATAGGGATTTTCCCGCAGAAGGGTGAGAAAGTCAAGCATTGCGCTTCTCCTTTACGATTTGTTCCGAGACCAGCTCCGCCGCTCGCGGCAGGAGCTGCCATTCTGCCTGCTCCATGACCCGGCGCTGGAGCGTTTCCGGCGTGTCATCCGGCAGGACCTCCACCGCTTTTTGCAGCAGGATGCGTCCGCCGTCCGGGATCTCATTGACAAAATGCACCGTCGCACCCGTGACCTTCACGCCCGTTCGAAGTGCCGCTTCGTGGACTTTCAGACCGTACATCCCCTTGCCGCAGAACGCGGGGATCAGGGAGGGGTGCACGTTCAGGATGCGCGACGGCCAGCGCGCGGTGAAGTCCGCGCTCAGGATGGTCAGGAAACCGGCCAGCACGATCAGATCGATCTCGCACTCCGCCAGCAGTGCCGACAGCGCCGCCTCAAAGGCGGCCTGACCGCCGCACTGCTTCGGTGAGATCGTCTGCGCGCGGATGCCGGCATTGGCCGCCCGCGTCTGCGCGTAAGCGCCCTCGTTGGACGAGACCACCAGCGTGATCTCACCGTGGGCAAGCGCGCCTGCCGCCTGTGCGTCGAGCAGCGCCTGCAGATTTGTGCCGCCGCCGGAGACCAGCACGGCGATCTTTGCTTTGTTCATAGTCAGGTCTTCTCCTTTGCCGGCATGCTGTTTCAGCATAGACAGATTTTTTCTTCGCCGGTGACGATCTCGCCGCAGACGTAGGCGTCGATGCCCTCAGCCCTGAGCGCGCCGAGCGCCGCCGCGGCGGTCTCGGGGCTGACAACCACGATCATGCCCACGCCCATGTTGAAGGTGTTGAACATATCGTGCTCATCGATGCCGCCCTTGGCCTGCAGCAGACCGAAGACAGCGGGCGTGCGGATCGCGGCCTTGTCGATGCGGGCACACAGCCCGTCGGGGATGCAGCGCGGGATGTTTTCGTAGAAGCCGCCGCCGGTGATGTGGCTCACGCCGCGCACATCGGCAGCGTCGATGCAGCGCAGAACGGGCTTGACGTAGATCACAGTCGGGCGCAGCAGCGCCTCGCCCAGCGTCTCGCCGAGCTCGTCATAGTAGCGGTTGAGATCGGTGTTCTCCACGTCGAACACCTTGCGCACGAGCGAATAGCCGTTGGAGTGGAAGCCGGACGAGGGCAGAGCCAGCACCACGTCGCCCGCCGCCATGCGGCCGGAGTCGATGACCTTCGGCTTGTCCACGAGACCGACGGTGAAGCCGGCCAGATCGTAGTCGTCGGCCGCCATCATGCCGGGGTGCTCGGCGGTCTCGCCGCCGATGAGGGCGCAGCCGGCCTGCACGCAGCCCTCGGCCACACCGGAGACGATGGACGCGACCTTTTCGGGTACGTTCTTTCCGATGGCGATGTAGTCGAGGAAAAACAGGGGCTTTGCGCCGCAGCAGATCACGTCGTTGACGCACATGGCCACGCAGTCGATGCCGATGGTGTCGTGCTTGCCCATGAGCTCAGCCAGACGCAGCTTCGTGCCGACGCCGTCCGTGCCCGAGACGAGCACGGGCTCGCTCATGCCGGAGACATCGGGGGCGAACAGGCCGCCGAAGCCGCCGATATCCGACACCACGCCGGGGATGTGGGTGCGCTTGATGTCATCGCGCATGAGCCTGACGCCTTCGTAACCGGCCGTGATGTCCACACCGGCTGCCGCGTAAGCGGCGGATCGAGAGTTTTCCATGTCGATTATTCCTTTCCGTTCCAGCAGTACGTGCAGACCTTGTCCCGGTCGATGCCGATGGCCTCCAGCACGCCGTCAAGAGATTGGTATCCGAGCGAGTCAAAACCGAATTTTTCGCAGATGGAGCTCAGCAGGCACTTACCGCGCTCGGTAGAGGCGTCGGCGTATTCGTCGAGATGCTTCTGCCCCTCGTCGCCCTCGAGCTCCTGCACCACGCGCCGTGCCAGCAGCTCCATGTCGGAATTGCCGCGCGAGAAGTTCAGGTACTTGCAGCTGTACATAATGGGCGGGCAGGCAGAGCGCATATGCACCTCTTTCGCGCCCGACTCGTAGAGGAAATCCACCGTCTCACGCAGCTGCGTGCCGCGCACGATGGAGTCGTCCACGAACAGCAGCTTTTTCCCCTCGATGAGCTCGGACACGGGGATCTGCTTCATCTTGGCCACCTGATTGCGCACTTCCTGATTGTCCGGGGTGAACGAGCGCGGCCATGTGGGCGTGTACTTGACAAAGGGTCTGGCAAAGGGCTTTCCGCTGCGGTTGGCGTAGCCGATGGCGTGCGGCACGCCGGAATCCGGCACGCCTGCGACGTAGTCCACATCGGGCAGGCGACCCTGCGCAAGCTCCTGCCGCGCCATGATGTCGCCGTTGTGATAGCGCATGACCTCGACGTTCACGCCCTCGTAATTGGAGTTGGGGTAGCCGTAGTAGGACCAGAGGAAGGCACAGATCTTCATGTCCTTCCCCGGCTGGGACAGGGTCTGCCAGCCGTCGGCAGTGACCTTTACGATCTCACGGGGGCCCAGCTCGTGGGAATCCTGATAGCCCAGCTTGTGATAGGCAAAGGACTCGAAGGAGACGCAGCAGCCCTCGTCGTTTTTGCCGATGAGTACGGGCAGACGGCCCAGCCGGTCACGGGCGGCAATGATCTCGCCCCGCTCGGTGAGGATGAGCAGGGTGAGGGAGCCCTGGATCATCTCCTGGGCGTGGAGAATGCCGGAGACCAGATCGTCCTTCTGGTTGATAAGGGCGGCGGCCAGCTCGGTGGCGTTCACCCGGCCGGAGCTCATGGCCATGAACTGGTGGCCGTGGTCGGAGAAATAGGTCTGGATCAGCTCGTCGGCGTTGTTGATGATGCCCACCGTGGAGATGGCATACAGGCCAAGGTGGGACCGCACCAGCAGGGGCTGGGGATCGGTGTCGCTGATGCAGCCGATGCCGCTGCAGCCGTGAAAGTCGGCCAGGTCCCGCTCGAACTTGGTGCGGAAGGGGGTGTTTTCGATGTTGTGGATCTGGCGCTGAAAGCCGTCCTTCTCATCGAACATGATCATGCCGCCCCGGCGGGTGCCCAGGTGGGAGTGGTAGTCCACTCCGAAGAAAATATCAAGGGTGACGTCCCGCTGAGAGACGGCGCCAAAAAAACCTCCCATGTGTTACCTCCCTGCTGCTGGCTTACTTGCCCATCAGGCGGCGGGCCATCTCCTGATAGGCGCCCTCCACGTTGCCCAGGTCCCGGCGGAAGCGGTCCTTGTCCAGCTTCTCGCCGGTCTTGGCATCCCAGAAGCGGCAGGTGTCGGGGCTGATCTCATCGGCCAGGACAATGGTGCCGTCGGCGGTCTTGCCGAACTCCAGCTTAAAGTCCACCAGGGTGACACCGCACTCCAGCAGGGTCTTTTTCAGGAAGTCGTTGACCTGGAAGGCATACTTCTTGATCAGGGCGATCTCGTCCCAGGTGGCCAGCTTCAGGGCCACGGCGTGATAGCTGTTGATCAGGGGGTCGTGCAGGTCGTCGTTCTTATAGGAGAACTCGATGGTGGGCTCGGCGAACACGATGCCCTCCTTCACGCCATAGTTGCTGGCGAAGTGACCGGCGGAG
>ENA-UESE01001811-UESE01001811.1-human-gut-metagenome-genome-assembly--contig:-NODE-1811-length-14606-cov-3.258449_pt1 | contig 14606 bp, 10 predicted proteins | sample MGYA00242995_ERZ507996 | MGnify/ENA primary metagenome ERZ507996 (study PRJEB26167, sample SAMN06115489) | human gut metagenome | host: Homo sapiens | place: China:Sichuan | collected 2015-04-15... | reverse complement strand
CCGAAAACCGTCCTTTACAGGCATGACAATATCAAGGAAAACCAATTCAGGTGACTCTTTTTTGTAGAGGTCGATGGCGTCCTGTCCATTGGAAGCTTCCAGAAACACTGGAGTACCATATGTGGAAACAATATCCTTTAACTGCTTTCTTGCAAGTATGGAGTCGTCGCCAATGAGAATCTTAATGCCATTTAACATCATAATGCATCTCCTCTGTCATCATAATTATATTCGCTTCTATTTTACACTAACAAGAAAAATAGTTCAATGAATATATTGAATTTTGTAAGAAGAAGATAGATAATGTAAAAAAATATGTCGAATCAGTCGACTGGAATGAGAGGATACAAGAATGGACGTAATGCTGATATTTGATGTGGTCATCGCCATTTTCGGGGTATATATGATCGGAGCAGCACTTAAGATGAAAAAGACCGGGAAGATCAGCTCGGCGGTCATCACGGCGGAGGAGATTGCCAGATGCAGAAAAACGAAAGAGTTCATAGCGTTTATTTACTGGAAAGAGGCAGTATTCGGCGCATTGATTATCGCTGTGGGTGTCCTTGGAATTATCAATGATAAAGTGGTATCGCTCGGTGCATTTAACGTGGTTGAACTTTTAATCTTCCTGGCGGCATTTCTGTGGTTCCAGTCCCAGCTGCGCAAGGCAAGGGAACAGTTTTTATAAAAGATTCTCCGAATCATCAGATGGCATTCACAGGAACGTCACATTGCGACGATATGATGTCAAAAACAGGGAGGTATCTGCGTTATGAGAAGAATATTGGTAGTAGATGACGAAGAAAAAATCAGGGCGATTATAAGAAAATACGGAGAGTTCGAGGGGTACGACATTACCGAGGCAAAAGACGGCATGGAGGCGGTAAAGCTCTGCAGAGAGCAGGATTTTGACGTGATTATTCTCGATATTATGATGCCGGAGCTGGACGGCTTTTCAACCTGCCGGGAGATCCGCAAGACCAAAAACATTCCGGTGATCATGCTGTCGGCACGCGGAGAAGAGTATGATAAGATTCACGGATTTGAACTTGGAATTGACGATTATGTGGTGAAGCCGTTTTCTCCGAAGGAGCTTATGATGCGTGTAAAAGTGGTCATTGACCGCAACGGCGGAAGAGATTCTGCAAGCACGAACGGGCATGAGATTTTCCAGGCGGAGGGGCTTGTCATTGATTTTACCGGAAGGACTGTGACGGTGGATGGAAAGCGCGCCGAACTTTCTCCGAAAGAATACGACTTGCTGTTTTATCTGGTGCGGAACCGGAATATTGCACTGGAGCGTGAAAAGCTGATTACCGAGGTGTGGGGATATGATTATTACGGGGACGACCGTACGCTGGATACCCATATCAAGCTGCTGCGCAGCAGCCTTGGGGACTACCGCAAGTTCCTTGTCACGTTAAGGGGGGTGGGGTACCGGTTTGAAGCATGAAAAAATCAGTATCAAATGGAAAATCTTTTTCTATCTTCTGGTGTTTACCGGAATCCTTTTGACGGTGCTGTGGCTTGTGCAGATCTGTTATCTGGACAAGTTCTATAAGAAGATCAAGTCCCAGGAGGCACTGGAACTCACCTCGGAAGTGATTGAGGTCTTACAGAGCGATTCCCAGAACATTGAAGAACAGATCGATGCGCTGGCGGCGCAGAATAACATGATCGTGTTTGTCACGGATACGGACGGAAACACCATTTACAGCGCAGAATATATTCCAAATTCCAGGCTGTGCGAGATGCCGCAGGAGATGATACAGAAGCTGTACGAAGCTGCCAAAAGCAAGGGCGGTAGCACGAAGCTGGAATTTGAGGGAGATGTCGGGAAGAATGATTTTCAGAATCCGCAGGACGTGATGAACCCGGATGCGGCAGCGGGTGCCACAGGAGCGGGAAACTCCCCGGATGCAGCCGATGTGACAGGAGCGGGAGCAGAAAATGCCCCAGGTGCAGCCAACGGCGCAGAGCAGGAGACTGCAGGAATGCCGGTGCAGAATGGCTTTATGCAGAACCACGGACAGGAACGGATTGAGAGCGTCATTTACGTGAACGTCGTCTCGATCGACGGAAGTGAGAGAATCCTGTTTGTGAACGCGCAGCTGACGCCGGTGGATGCGACGGTCAATACACTGCGTGCCGAACTGGTATGGATCACAGTCATCATGATTGTTCTCTCGCTCGGTATTGCACTTTTGATTTCAAGAAAAGTGTCACGTTCCCTGATCGGTCTGAATGCCTCCGCGAAGGAGATGGCAGGCGGCAATTTTGACGTTCATTTTGACGGAACCGATTACCGGGAGGTCGCGGAACTTTCCGATACCCTGAATATGACTGCGCGGGAACTTGGAAAGAGCGAGCGCCTGCGGCGGGAATTGATCGCCAATGTATCGCATGACCTGCGGACACCGCTCACGATGATCATTGCCTACGCAGAGGTCATGAGGGATCTGCCGGGGGAAAATTCTCCGGAAAATGTGCAGGTGGTCATTGACGAGGCGGAGCGGCTGACCAATCTCGTCAATGATATGTTAGACATCTCCAAGCTTCAGGCAGGCGTACTGGAAAAAAATGTCACGGTCTACAACCTGACCGAGAGTATTCAGTCTGTATTTGCACGGTATAATAAGTTAAAAGAGCAGGATGGTTATAAGATTGATTTCTCCTACGACCAGATGGTCATGGTGGAGGCGGACGAGTACAAAATCTTCCAGGTCATCTACAATCTGGTCAATAACGCAATCAATTACACCGGGGATGACAAACAGATCTGGGTGCGTCAGATTGTGCGGGAAGACGGATATGTGCGGATCGAAGTGACGGACAGCGGCGAGGGAATCGCTCCGGAGGCGCTTCCGTATGTGTGGGACCGCTACTATAAAGTGGACAAGACACACAAGCGGGCGGTCATGGGAACCGGACTCGGACTTTCGATTGTAAAAAATATTCTGGAACTGCACGATGCACGCTACGGAGTAGAGAGCGAAGTGGGCAAAGGTTCTACCTTCTGGTTTGAACTGAAAGTATATCAGAGTGTTTAAAAGAGCTGCCCGCGGATTGACGGAGTGGGCAGGAGGAAGCATGTGGCAATATGCGAACTTAGAACTCCGGCTATAATGGCCGGCGGTTCTTCTGATCGTAAAATCCGGTGTTTCTAATCATACCGCGTTTGACATCCCTGATGATCCGTGTCTTTCCAAGTTTGGAGCACTCCGCCGGATGAGTCCGCACGCCACAGACAATTTTAGAGCTTTCGTGTGGCGCTTATACCGCTGCTGAACAAAACATAATCGCGCGAAGCCGATGTTTGAATTGGCATCTGCCATATTTTCAATAGCAGATGCCAACTAGTTTCGGTTCGCGCGATTTTATATTGTCTGTGAAGCAGCGGCATTAGCGCCACTAGGAAGGTCGCTCATTGTCTGCGGCGTGTCGGACACAGCCGGCGGAGTGTTCAAACGTGGCAAAGACACAGAATAAGATGTCAAACGCGGCATGAAAGAAACACTCGCATTTTCCTCTAAAGAAGAGCCCCGTCCATTACAGACGGAGTTCTCTCATCTCGCGTATTTTCCATAGTATTCCATTTTGTCCGCTCCGTCAGTCCGGGGCGGCTTTTTTAGAATGAGGTGTGCTGTGAAAATCAGACACGCTCATCCATCGGGACATAAATCTTATGCTCACCGACATTTTTGTAGGCAGGACGCATGATCTTGCCGCCGCCTGCAACTTCCTCCAGACGGTGCGCACTCCATCCGGCGATTCGCGCGATGGCGAAAATCGGCGTGTAGAGTTCGACCGGAAGTCCGAGCATGCTGTAGGCGAATCCGCTGAAGAAGTCGACATTCGGGCTGACACCTTTATAGATCTTGCGCTCGGCGGCAATGATCTGCGGGGCAAGACGTTCCACTGCCGTGTAGAGTGCGAATTCTTTTTCATAGCCCTTTTCTGCGGAGAGACGCTTTACGAATCCGCGGAAGATCTGTGCACGCGGATCGGACAGCGAATAGACCGCGTGTCCCATACCGTAGATCAGACCGGCGTGATCGAACGCTTCCTTGTGGAGCAGGGCAGTCAGGTAACGGCTGATCTCCTCCTCATCCGTCCAGTCCTTGAGATTGGCTTTCATATCGTCGAACATGCGCACCACCTTGATGTTGGCACCGCCGTGCTTGGGACCTTTGAGGGAACCTAACGATGCCGCAATAACGGAGTATGTATCGGTTCCGGAGGAAGATACCAGGTGGGTGGTAAAGGTGGAGTTGTTACCGCCGCCGTGTTCCATGTGAAGAATCAGGGCAATATCCAAAAGCTTTGCTTCAAGCGGCGAGAACTTGCTGTCCGGTCTTAAAATGTGCAGAATATTTTCGGCGGTGGAATATTCTTCCTTCGGGGAATGAATAAACAGGCTCGCGCCGTCATGATAATGCTTGTATGCCTGATAACCGTACACGGATAAAAGCGGGAAAAGACTGATTAACTGCAGACATTGTCTGAGAACATTGGGAAGCGAAACATCATCCGCCATCTCATCGTAAGAATATAAGGTAAGGACACTGCGCGCAAGCGTATTCATCATGTCCTTGCTGGGCGCCTTCATAATAATGTCACGCACAAAGCTGGTCGGCAGCGTCCGGTAACTGCTCAGCAGAGCCGAAAAATCGCGCAGCTCATGCTTCTTGGGAAGCTTGCCGAAAAGCAGCAGATAGGTACATTCCTCAAAGCCGAAGTGGCTGTCCTCGGGAAGTCCGGCAATCAGATCTTTGACATTGTAACCACGATAGAAGAGCTCGCCGTCTGCGGGAACAGATTCACCATTGACAATTTTTGTGGAACTGACTTCCGAGATCTCCGTCAGTCCGACCAGGACACCTTTTCCGTTCAGATCGCGCAGACCGCGTTTGACATCGTATCTTGTGTATAATTCCGGGTCTATTTTTGAACATTCGGCAGACTTTGCGGCCAGCCGACGCAGTTCGGGTGTAATTTCACAGAATTGATTCATTGTTAGCCCTCCTTAATGTTTTCGTCTTTTCATCATAGCATATGTACTTATTTTTATACAAGAAAATTGAATTATATTTAATGAAAATTTTAAAATTTAAAAGAAAACTGGTACCTTAAAAAGGGAAAGTACCAAAAAATGCTTTCTTTTTTCAGAAGAGTCTATTACAATAAAAAAGGATCATCAGATGTAAAAAGGGAGGATACAGGATGGATCTGAATATAGAGTTGCTGGCAGAAAAGGCAATCGAGGCAAAGGAACATGCGTATGTACCATATTCCCATTTCAGGGTAGGTGCGGCGCTTCTTACTGCAGATGGTAAGATTTATACGGGATGCAACATCGAAAATGCCGCGTACACACCGACGAACTGTGCGGAGCGGACGGCGTTTTTCAAGGCGGTATCCGAAGGGGAGCGTGATTTTACGGCAATCGCCATCAGCGGTGACGCGGACGATTATCTGTATCCGTGCGGCGTGTGCAGACAGGTAATGTCGGAGTTCTGCAAGGCGGATACGTTTCAGATCATCCTGGTAAAGGAGGACGGAACATATAAGATTTTTACCTTGGAGGAGCTTCTGCCGGGCGCTTTTACTGAGACAGAGCTGAAAAAAGGACAGCGGATGTAGGGCGTCCGCAACAGAGGAAGGAGAGCGTTATGAGATATTCGATTGAGGGAGAACCGCTTCCGGTTGTAATCTGCAATCTGGAGCAGGGAGAGGTAATGATTACGGAGAGTGGTGCCATGTCGTGGATGTCCCCGAATATGAAAATGGAGACGACTGGTGGCGGCATCGGCAAGATGTTTGGAAGAGCGCTTTCGGGGGAAAGTATTTTCTTAAACCGCTACACGGCAATGAACGGGAATGGGATGATCGCGTTTGCATCGTCGTTCCCGGGATCAATCCGGGCGTTTGATATTGTACCGGGACAGGATTTGATCGTGCAGAAATCGGCATTTCTTGCTGCTGTATCCAGCGTGGATCTGTCCGTGTTCTTTCAGCAGAGAATCGGGAGCGGACTTTTCGGAGGAGAGGGATTTATTATGCAGAAGCTTTCCGGAAGTGGAACCGCATTTCTGGAATTTGATGGTTATATTAAAGAATATGAACTTGCACCCGGACAGCAGATTGTTGTGGACACGGGATACCTTGCAGCCATGACAGGCTCCTGTAAGATCGAAGTGAAGACGGTGCCGGGAGTGAAGAATATGCTCTTCGGCGGCGAGGGTATTTTTAATACCGTGATTACGGGACCGGGAAGAGTGTGGCTGCAGAGCATGCCGATTGCACAGATGGCAAATACGCTGCGTCCGTATTTCCCGAGCAATAATCATTAAAGATGCGCGGCGCATTTTACATTCAGAAAAAAAATAGAAATGCGCACAGAAATTGGCACTAATTTTTGGTTGCAGATCGGGGCATATTAAAGTATAATAAAACCAGTAAGAAACAGCCTGGGATGTGCGACACCCTACATTTTTGAACCTACATTTACTTTTATGGGATTCTTATATTTGGAGGCAGATGTCAAGCCACCAGTACCGCAAGGTACGCGAGCAGTGGAAGACAGAAACTGACATGCGGTTACCCACCTAGCGGCAGCTAGGAGTCAAAAACGTAGGAAACGGCATTTTGGGTGATACAAAAGATTCTGAGGGATACAACAGAAGTTTACAGTACGATAGAGAACCTGTCAGGATACGAAGGATGACGGATACGAAAGATAGATCAGGTACCAAAGAGTTGAAAAGTTACGGAAGAAAGAAGCTGCCTTTGTGTGAGGCAGCTTCTGTTTTTTTACTCTTTTGCAGAGAATTCTGGGGCAAGGCATAAAGCGTGATGGGAAGTGGAAAATGGGAAAGAGAACAAAAAAGAGAGGCGTAAAGGCATACATCGCCATCGTATGTCTGGTGCTTTTGCTTGCGGCGGGTACGCTTGCGTCTGGATATCGGGACAGACAGTTAAGGGAGCAGGAAACATTGCCCGAAGAGTGGGTGGAACTTGCGGAAATAAAAGAGGAACTCTCCTTTGGAGTATACGGGCAGGAAGATTGGAAAGCCTTTTTTGAGACATTTCCCGAAGACAGGCTGACCGGGGAAGTACTTGGGGAACTGCTCGCAAAGCTGCAACTGTCCGATTACATAGAGCTCCCTGTCATGAGGGAACAGCAGAAAGTATGCCGGGAAGACTGGAATTACGTCTACGGTCAGATTCTGGATCTGCTTGATATGGAACATGTCGTGACGAAAACGGAGTTTCTGGTTGTGGATGTCATGGAAGCGGAGAACCAGAATGTGATTATGACAAACAAGGGAGATTTTTGCACGGTGCTTCCAGCTTCATATTTTAAGCAGTGGAACGGATATGAGGGCTACTGCGTGGAAAACCGGTGCATCGGAGTCGCGGGAACGCTGAAGAAGGAATTTACGCTGGACAATGCATACCTTACGGACTGTTCCGAGGACGGCGTGGATTTTCTGTATGCGGGCGCGGCATACCACAAGGATGCGGTATCCTTAGCGGAGGATGTTGCCCCCTGTGTCTGTGATATTGTGCTGGCGGACGGGGAACTTACGGCACTGCGTGTAAAGCAGGAGACCATCGAGGGAGAACTGTTGTCCTATGACGATGAGACCATCGAGATCAAAGGATACGGGAAGCTTTGCCATACCGGAAAACTGCCAGTGTACCAGACCTATGGGGAAGTGTCGGAAAAATCCATTTCCGATGTGACCCTCGGTAATATGAACGTGGAGTATGTGACGGGGGAGAAGCAGGTCTGCGCCATTTTAATCCGCGAGCCGGCAGTCATCCGCGAAATCCGTGTGCTGCTCCTGGGGGATGACGGAACAAAATGCCGTCAGTCCGTCTACCTGAAATGTACGTCAGACGCAGCGGTCACCTGGCAGGGAGAGACAACACAGGTGGCAGCGCAGACGCTGATTGCTGCATCCGATCAGATGACAGGAGATACACAGGGAACATTTACGGTGACGCCGGAGCAGGAGGGCTGTGTGGTGATCTGTGATGCAGATGGCGCAGAGCTTTCTAACGGCTACGGGGGCAGCATGGAAGTGCGGTGCCTGGGGGACGGCTATACGCTGGTCAACAGTCTGCCGCTGGAACGGTATCTGCAGGACGTCGTTCCGAGTGAAATGCCGGCATCCTATGAACCGGAGGCATTGAAAGCACAGGCGGTCTGCGCGCGCAGCTATGCCTGTATCCAGCTGCTTCGGGGCGATCTGGCGGAATACGGCGCACATATTGATGACAGCACCGCGTATCAGGTATACAACCGGGTGACGGACGCGGACGCAGCCAGGGAGGCGGTAATCGCCACACAGGGGGAAGTGCTGTCCTATCAGGGAAACATCGTGGAGGCGTATTATTTTTCCACGTCGATGGGATACACCGCCGCAGCTGATGTGTGGAATGTGGAAGATCCGGCGGAATACGGCTATCTGACACCGGCGTGTCTCCTTACGGATGGAAAGATGCAGGATCTCTCCGGGGAGGAGGCGTTTCTTGCTTATATTCAGAGTCCCGCAGATGGATACGACAGTGACTGCCGGTATTTCCGCTGGAGAGCGGAGGCGGATTACCACGGGAAAACAGATGAAGTGAATTCCATACTGCTGGAACGGTGGAAGAGTTCACCAAAGAATATAAACTTTTATCCGACCGGTCAGACTACGGAAATACAGAATCCCGATGCGGCATCAGTGGCGGCACTGGGGGAGGTGACCGGCATGAGCGCGGCGGAGCGCGGCAGCTCCGGTGCACTGCTTGCCTTAAAGATCACGTATGAGAAGGGAAGCGCTCTTGTGCGGACGGAGTATAATATCCGAAAAGTTCTGGGGATCTGTACCGCAAAACTGACATGCGCAGACGGCGCGGAACAGACGGATGTGACGATGCTGCCGAGTGCGTTTTTTGCCATAACGAAACAGGAGGACGGCGGCATGGTTTTATATGGAGGCGGCTACGGGCATGGACTCGGCATGAGCCAGAACGCGGCGAACGGAATGGCGAAGGCCGGAATGAATTACGAAGAGATCTTGCAATATTTTTATAATGACGTTAAACTGGAAACCATGAAATAATGAATCCTGACGGATTCGCTTTTTGAAGGGGAGCAATATGATCTGGAAGCTTATTGGTAATGTCAAATCCTTTCTTGATAAATGCAAGCGAGACAAGATCAATGCCTATTCGGCGCAGTCGGCGTTTTTTATTATTTTATCCATCATTCCGTTTCTGATGGTGTTCTCGTCTCTGCTGCAATATACATCGGTGACAGAGTCCATGCTGCTTGAGATCATCCGTCATCTGATGCCGGAGTATGTCTCTCCGTTTCTGATATCGCTCGTGGATGAGGTGTACAGCAGATCCATGGGAATTATCTCAATCACGGCGATCATCGCGATCTGGTCAGCGGCCAAGGGCGTCCAGTACATGACGGACGGACTGAACTCGGTCAATGATCTGGAGGAGACGAGAAACTGGTTTGTGCTCAGATTCTGGGCGGTCGTCTATACGGTGGTTTTTCTGGTGGCGATTGTTTTTACCCTGCTGGTTCTGGTGTTCGGAAACCAGTTAAAGGTACTTGCCACACAGTACGTTCCGATTTTAGAACATGCCTCGCGGGTGCTGGCACATTTCCGCGGGCTTGTGATGCTGGCGCTTTTGATCGCATTTTTCGATGTAATCTTTACGGCGCTGCCGAACCGGAAGCTTTCCTTCCGCGGGCAGCTGCCGGGGGCTGTGATCTGCGGGGTAGCGTGGTATGTCTTTTCCTTCGGACTGTCTGTCTACGTGGACTATTTTAACGGTTTTTCCATGTACGGCAGCCTGACGACTATTGCCTTGATTATGCTGTGGCTTTACTTCTGCATGTACATCATGATGATGTCCGCCGAGGTAAATGTGGTGTTCAACGCTTACTTCCGCAAATGGTGGAAGCGCTTTAAAACCAGCAGGAATAAAAAAGCTTGATGTTTTGCACCTGCTGTGCTAAAATGCTATACAGAATTCAGAAAAATCAAAGGCTGTGAATGTGTACGGAAGCGATTCCGGGTATCGTAAGATATCAGTAGAGTGCAGGAGACTCTTTCAGAGAGAGCGGGTCATCGGCTGGAAGCCCGTTTAGGATAAGACCTGGACTTGAAGTTCGCACAGGAGCTGCATCTGTGAAGTGAAAGTAGTGGATGACGTCGGATACACGTTACGTATGAATTGAGAGCTTTTCTTTGGTGATATGAAGAGAAGAAACAGGGTGGTACCGCGGAATCATTCGTCCCTAGAGCAGGGATGGATGGTTCCTTTTTTGATGTCTGAAATAGTTTAAAGGAGAATTAGAAATGAAAGAAAAATTGCAGCAGATCAGAGAAAAAGCAATAGCAGAGATTGAAGGGTCTGATGGATTAGACCGCCTGAATGAAGTCCGCCAGGCAGTGCTTGGAAAAAAGGGTGAACTTACTGCGGTGTTAAAGGGAATGAAAGACGTAGCGCCGGAAGACCGCCCGAAGGTCGGACAGTGGGTCAACGACACCCGCACCGCCATTGAGACGATCATGGAAGAGAAGATGAAAAAACTGGAGGCTGAGGCGCTCCGGAAGAGATATGAGGCGGAGAAGATCGACGTCACAATGCCGGCAGTAAAACACGAAAAGGGCAATCTGCATCCGGTCACACAGGTGCGCAACCAGCTCATTGACATTTTTGCATCCATGGGATTTGAAGTGTACGAGGGAACCGAGATTGAGACCGACTACTATAACTTCACAGCGTTAAACACACCGCAGGATCATCCGGCGAGAGATATGCAGGATACATTTTACCTGTCACCGGAATTTTTACTCCGCACCCAGACATCTGCCGGACAGATTCATGTGATGGAGGCGAAGAAACCGCCGATCAAGATCATCTCCCCGGGCAAGGTGTTCCGTTCCGATGACGACGCGACACATTCTCCGATGTTCACCCAGATGGAGGGTCTTGTGGTAGACAAGGGAATTACCCTCTGCGATTTAAAGGGAATGTTAGATGAGCTTGTGAAGAAGATTTTCGGAAAAGAGACGACAACGCGTCTACGCCCGTCCTACTTCCCGTTCACGGAGCCGTCCGTCGAGGTAGATGTAAGCTGCTTCCAGTGCGGCGGATGCGGCTGTAAGCTCTGCAAGGGAACCGGCTGGATCGAAGTGCTCGGAGCCGGCGTCGTCAACAATAAAGTTCTGGAAGGATGCGGCATTGATACGAATGAGTACAGCGGTTTTGCGTTCGGTATCGGTATTGAGCGAATTGCCATGTTAAAATACGGCATTAACAATATCAAGCTGCTGTTTGAGTCAGATCTTCGCGTATTAAAGCAGATTGACGATTAAAGACGAATAGAAAAGGAGAGTTATCATGTTAGCACCATTAAGCTGGTTAAAAGATTATGTAGATATTGATGTTACCCCGAAGGAACTGGAGGAAAAGTTGTTTTCCTGCGGCTTTGAGGTGGAGGAGCTGATTGAAGTCGGAAAAGACATCAGCAATGTTGTGGTCGGACTGGTGGAATCCTGCGAGCCGATCCCGGATACCCATTTAAGTCTCTGCCAGGTGAATGCCGGAGAGCACGGCACCTTCCAGATCTGCTGCGGGGCAGACAATGTCCGTGCAGGAGGAAAATATCCGCTGGCGCTTGTGGGCGCAACAGTCTATGCGACCGCAAAGGATCATGTGACGATCGAGGGCGTCATGACGATCAAGAAGGGAAAGCTTCGCGGCTATGAATCCTACGGTATGCTGTGTTCCGGAACGGAACTCGGATTGAACGAAGATTTATATCCGGGGGCAGGATACAACGGTCTTTTAGTTCTTCCGGAAGATGCGGAAGCCGGAGCAGACGTAAAGCCGATCCTTGGAATGGATGACTGGATTTTTGATATTGCGATCACCGCAAACCGCCCGGACTGTCAGAGCATTTACGGAATTGCCAGGGAAGTGGCTGCAGTGCTCGGAAAAGAGTGCAGGGAGCCGGCGTTAGATTACACGGAGACGGCGGTACAGAAAGACTTTAAGGTGGAAGTATCCGCAAAAGATCTCTGCCCGCGCTATATCGCGCACTATGTCCATGACGTGACGATTGGGGAGTCCCCGGCGTGGATGCGCAGAAGACTGGCGTTAGTCGGAATCAACTCGATTTCCAACATGGTCGACATCACAAACTACGTGTTAAAAGAGCTCGGACAGCCGATGCATGCATTTGATTATGCTTATCTGGAGGGCGATCAGATCAATGTCAGACGTGCAAACGAGGGCGAGCGCATTGTGACGCTGGATGAAAAAGAATTTACGCTCAATTCTTCCAATCTTGTCATCTGTGACGGGGTAAAGCCGGTTGCACTGGCTGGTATCATGGGCGGTCTGAACTCCGAGATCAAGGACACGACAACGGAAGTCATGTTTGAGTCCGCAAAGTTCGCGCGCGACAATATCCGGAAGAGTTCAAGAGCGCTTGGACAGTCCTCCGATTCCAGTGCGATGTACGCAAAGGGCGTCTATGAGTACACGACGGTCATGGCGATGAAGCGTGCCCTGCATCTTGTGGAAGAACTGGGATGCGGAAAAGTGTCGTCCACACAGCTTGAAGTCTCCACCGGCAATTCTATCGAGCCGAAAGAGATGAAGGTCAGCGTAAAGCGTGTCAACGGTGTGCTCGGCATTGAGGTTCCGGAGGAGGACATGCTGCGCATTTTATCGGCGCTTCAGTTCGCACCGTCCATCGACGGGGATGAACTTACCCTGCAGATTCCGGCATACCGCGAGGATATGGATTCCTACCCGGATGTGGCGGAGGAAGTGATCCGCATGTACGGTTATGAGCATGTGATTCCGACCTTTATGCCGACAGCAAAAGTGACCCTGGGAGGTCTTAACTTAAAGCAGAAGACGGAGCTTAAGATCAAGCGGGCACTCTGCGCAGCGGGCGCTTACGAGGGAGTCCATTACTCATTCTTCTCCCCGTCCGATCTGGATCTGTTAAGACTGCCGGAAGACGCGCCGGAGAGAAAGGCGATCAAGCTGATCAACCCGATCAACGTGGATTTATCCCTGATGAGAACCACGCTGGCATCCGAGATGCTGTACGCGATTTCCAGAAACCAGAAGAAGGGAATTCTGGAGGGACGCATTTTTGAGCTTGGAAATGTTTTTATTCCAAAGGCACTGCCGCTCACGGAATACCCGGATGAGAGAGAGACCCTCTGTGCGGGCGTTTTCGGAGAAAAGGAATCCTTCTATACACTCAAGGGTCTGGCGGAGACGGTTGCGGATGCATTAAACGTAAGCTTTACCTATGAGGCGGCGGAGAGAACCTTTTTGCACCCGTACCAGACGGCGGAGATCTTCTGTGAGGGAGAGCGCGTCGGTTATCTCGGAAAGCTTTCCTATGAGATTCAGGATGAACTTGACATGCGTGTGCCTGCCTATGTGATGGAGATTGACCTCGCGGCGCTTAAGAAATGGTATGGCAAAGAGCAGATTTTCACTCCGCTTCCGAAGTTTGCGGAGGAAAAGCGCGATTTTGCGTTTGTGGTAGATAAAAATATCACCTGTGCACAGATTGAGAACGGCATCCGGGAAGCCTGCAAATACGTGACAGATGTGAATCTGTTCGATGTGTATGAAGGCATCCAGCTTGGACCGGACAAAAAGAGCATGGCATTCTCTGTTGTATTTACCCCGCAGGAGGAAGAGCTCACGGGCGAGATGGTAGAAGGATTTGTGAAGAAGATTTTGAAACATCTCGAAGCAACACTGGATATCAGACTTCGTGCGTAAGAGGAGTAGTTATGGACGTAAAAGATTTTTATTATGACCTTCCGCAGGAACTGATCGCACAGGATCCGCTGGAGGACCGCTCAAGCTCCAGACTGATGGTGCTTGACAAGGCAACCGGAGAGGTGGAACACCGCCATTTTAAGGATATTGTGGACTATCTAAGACCGGGTGACTGCCTTGTCATCAACAATACAAAAGTAATTCCTGCCAGACTGTATGGCGTGAAGGAAGGCACTGAGGCAAAGATCGAGATTCTTCTGCTCAAGAGAAAAGAAAACGATGTCTGGGAGACCCTGGTCAAACCGGGAAAAAAATGCAAGATCGGAACCAGAATCAATTTCGGCGAGGGACTTCTGACCGGCGAGGTCATTGACATTGTGGAGGAGGGCAACCGCCTGATCCAGTTCCATTACGAAGGAATTTTTGAGGAGATTCTGGATCAGCTCGGACAGATGCCGCTGCCGCCGGACAAGAACCGCTACCAGACGGTGTATGCAAAGTATGACGGTTCCGCGGCGGCACCGACGGCGGGACTGCATTTTACACCGGAGCTTTTAGAGCAGGTGCGCGCCATGGGCGTGGAGATCGCGGAGGTGACGCTTCATGTGGGACTTGGCACCTTCCGCCCGGTCAAGGAGAGCGATGTGTTAAAGCATCACATGCATTCCGAGTTCTACCGGATCGAGCAGTCGGAGGCGGACAAGATCAACCGGGCAAAACAGGCGGGACACCGTATTATCGCCGTGGGAACGACGAGCACCAGA